>Ga0164292_10000650_pt1 | contig 27419 bp, 26 predicted proteins | sample GEODES117metaG_FD_111486 | JGI IMG/M metagenome (GOLD analysis project Ga0164292, IMG submission 111486) | Eutrophic lake water microbial communities from Lake Mendota, Wisconsin, USA - GEODES117 metaG | ecosystem: Environmental > Aquatic > Freshwater > Lake | place: USA: Lake Mendota...
CTTTGTTGGCTTGGTAGCTCAGTTGGTACGAGCGAACGACTGAAAATCGTTAGGTCGCCGGTTCGATCCCGGCCCAAGCCACAGTAGAAATTACTTTGGAAGTTTTCCTTCAGCTAAACGCTCGGCAAGAGTTGGTGCCTGCGCATCTTTTGGAGAAACTATAACTCCAACACCACCGATTAAATTCAAATGCCAATCAATGTTTATCTCCGGATCAGTTGGCTGAATTTCGAGTTCAAATTCTTGCGAATAAGGCGAACTAAGTAGGTATGAGATAGTCGTATTGTCTTCTAAAGCGAGAAAGCCATGACCAAGCCCAGCGCCAATCAATAATGCGCGTCCTTCATTTCCCTTTAATTCAACAGCTACATATTTTTTGTAGGTTGGTGAATTAGGGCGAATATCCACAACTACATCGAGAATCGAACCGCTAACACAAGTAACCCACTTGGCCTGCCCCTGTGGTGCAAGGCTGTAATGAATTCCTCGAATTACACCTCCATGGCTTTGGGAAATATTCGCTTGCTGAATCGAAAAATCAATCCCAGTTGCAGCCTTTACATCTTCTGATTTAAACCACTCCCGGAAAAATCCACGCTCATCACACTTGATAGGTGACTCCACAAGCCAAACGCCATCAATACTAAGAGGAGTTAACTTCATCCTTCTATTCTTCCGCTTTCACTGCTGAAATGATCGCAGGCATAGCTTGCGCGAGCGCGATTCGCCAATCTCTCAAGGGTTTAACCGAGGTGCTTGCCCATGCATCATGACTTAGGACTGAGTATGAAGGGCGCTTTGCGGGACGCGGGTATTCACTTGAAGAAACCGGGGTGACACGACCAACATCCGCGCCTGCAAGTTTGAAAATCTCTTGTGCAAATTCAAACCATGTTGCCTGTCCAGAATTAGTCCCGTGATAAACCCCAGCAGGGGCACTCGATAGTCCTAAATCAACTAATTGCTTAGCGAGGTCCATAGCTGATGTCGGCTGGCCAACTTGGTCATTTACTACCTTGACTTCGCCAGCACCTTTTAATGCCTTCCTGCCTAATGCCTTTGCAAAGTTATCTCTCCAAGGGCTATATAGCCAAGCCGTGCGCACAATGAATGAGTTCTCGGAGTGGGTCTCTTGAATTCGGCTCTCACCTTCGGCCTTAGTTCGGCCATAAGCAGATTGAGGATTCATTCCTTCGGTAACCTGCCAAGGTGTTTGGCTATCTCCCGAAAAGACATAATCTGTTGAAATATGAATCAACTTCGAATGGCTTAATTGAGCAGCGATCGCAAGGTTTCCTGCGCCATCACTGTTCACCCTAGACGCCGCAAGTTCATTGGATTCTGCGCCATCGACGTCTGTCCAAGCTGCACAATTGATAATCACTTTAGGTGACAAATTTGTGATTGCATCACGAACTACCGGACCATGAGTAATGTCTAAATCTCCGAAACTCCAAGCATCAAAAAGAATTCCACGCTCGGCAAGTTCTTGTGAGACCGCAATTCCTAATTGGCCTGTAGCGCCCGTAATCAACCAAGACATTTTTGAATCAACGATTCTTAAGTGGCTTCCACCACGCTTCATTATCTCTGTACCACTCAATGGTTTGCCTTAAACCTTCTTCAAACTTAACCTGTGGTTCATATCCAAGTTCCCGATTTATTTTGGTCCAATCAACGCTGTAACGTAGATCGTGACCTTTTCGATCTACAACATATTCGATTGATGACTCATCTGCCCCCATGGCTTCAAGGATCAGAGCGGTGATCTCATTATTGGTCAACTCACGTCCACCACCAATGTTGTAAACCTCGCCAGATCGGCCATTCATCAAAACTCGATGAATACCTCGGCAATGATCGTCAACATGAAGCCAATCTCGCACATTTTGACCCGTTCCGTACACAGGAACTTTTCTCCCTTCAATCAGATTTGTTATGAAAAGCGGTATCAGCTTCTCTGGAAAATGATGTGTGCCATAGTTGTTACTACAACGTGTAATCACTACATCCATTTGATGTGTTCTGTTATATGAACGGGCTAAGAGTTCGCCACTTGCCTTGCTAGCTGAATACGGTGAGTTTGGTTGAAGAGGCCAATCTTCAGTCCAAGATCCAAATTCAATCGAGCCATAAACTTCATCTGTTGAAACCTGTAAGAATCGAATGTCTCTTCCTGATGCATTGATTGCGTCCAACAAAGTATGCACTCCGATGATATTTGTTTGAACAAAATCTGTTGCTCCTGCGATGGAGCGATCAACATGAGACTCTGCAGCAAAGTTAATAACTGCATCGACCTCTTGCATTAGTGTGTTCACCAGTTTTGAGTCGCAAATATCGCCTTCAATAAATGAAAAGCCTGGCATGCTGGTAGCAGAATCTAAGTTCCCTCTTACCCCTGCGTATGTGAGTTTATCTAGAACTATTACCTTTAAAAAGCCTGGGAGTTCTCCTCTGGAAACCATGCGCACGAAGTTAGAGCCTATAAAACCAGCAGCACCAGTAACTAATATGCGCATTCTCACCCCACTCAGGTTAATGACTTCAATATCGTCAATTTGACCGTTATCCTAGCCATATGAAAGGAATTGTTCTTGCAGGTGGAACCGGGTCACGGCTTTGGCCAATTACAAAAGGGGTGAGCAAACAACTTCTACCCGTATATGACAAACCCCTAATTCACTACCCGCTTGGAACGCTTTTTTTAGCTGGGATAAGAGAGATTCTCATTATTACAACCTCGGAGGATCTAGCGGCATTTCAAAGATTACTGGGTGATGGCTCACAGTATGGCGCATCTTTTCATTACGCTATTCAAGATAAACCAAATGGTTTAGCGGAAGCCTTTATCATTGGCGAGAAATTCATCAGTAGCGGGAGTGTTTCACTAATATTGGGAGACAACATTTTTCATGGTGTAGGCCTTGGAAGGCAACTAGAAGAAATAAAGAAAGATGTAGGCGCTACAATTTTCGCATACAAAGTAGCTGATCCCGAGAGGTATGGTGTCGTTGAGTTTGCCTCTGATGGAAAAGTGATTTCTATCGAGGAAAAACCCGCTAACCCGAAATCTAATTTTGCTATTCCAGGATTGTATTTTTATGACAATCAAGTGGTAGAAATTGCCAAAAACGTTAAGCCAAGCAAACGTGGTGAAGTAGAAATAACTTCAATAAATGAGGTTTATTTAAAGACTGGGCTATTGAAGACGAGGATTCTCGAGCGAGGAACGACTTGGCTGGATACTGGGACAATTCAAACTCTCCATGCTGCTTCCTCCTATGTTCAAATCATTGAAGAACGTCAAGGAAGCAAGATTTCATGTTTAGAAGAAATTGCTTGGGGTAAGAAATGGATTGACAACTTGCAATTGTCCGAACTTGTAAAGTCGTATAGGGGAAATCCATATGGAACCTACCTAAGCAATTTACTGTAAGCGCCCCTCACACGCGAAAGCACAAAAAAAGGAATCGTAGAAAAAGGCTATCTAGCGCGCTCTGGCGATAAAAAGTATCTCCAAAAACTCCTTTGATCTTTTTCATGCTACTTTTCCCACTAAATGCATTTATGTGGGTTTCCACTGCTTTGACGTGTTTGTTGCCGTTATCCCTAAAAATGTTTACAAACTCTCGATTCTGCCTCATGAACCTTCGTTGATTATCAAGGATTTTGAAGAGATTCAGTGATCTTCTTACGCCTAAATGATTCTTTGAATGTATGCGATATAGAACCGTGATGTCGTTCAAATAAATCAACTTTCCGAAACAACTTCCCCATAAGTACAGCCAGGAGTCGTGCATTACTGGGTTCTTTGGTAAGTTTTTGGAAATCCTGTTCAATGTATCTTTGTGTAAAACTATTGTATTGCCATAAACAACATTTTCAACCACGGCGTTCTTGACAGATAAAGGTTTCTGTATTCCAACCGCCCTCGCGAATACAGATCCCACATCATCAATTAAATGTCTGCCTGAACAAACAATCCCATTCTCTACTTGTTCAATGAATGTAATAGCCTGGATCAGGTGATTATCAAGCCAAATATCATCTTGATCAGCAAAAGAAACATATTTCTCAGAAAGATTCAATCTCATTAAATGAAAAAAGGATTGGGATGCTCCAAGCTTTATTTGTAATCTTGGGATCAAATGTACGCTGTAGCCATTTGAAACCCAATTTTCTATTTCGATTAAAGTACCATCAGACGAACCGTCATCGAAAACATACAACGATACATTTACGTTTTTCTGATTGAAGATTGACTCGATTTGTTTACGTATGAATTTCTCACCATTAAAAGTTGCCATGAGCACGGCAACACGGGGCTTCTTGCTAAGTTCCCCTACTTTAACCTCGAGAAAATCATGCACATTAATATTATACATTTTTAGGGAGACGCAGTCACTCATAGAGAATACCTTTGCGAGAATCCAACCCTTCTCTTATATCTCCATTACTTTTGATATCAGCACTATTCAGAATCCACAAAAAGCTATGAAGGTGCTCTCTGGCCTCCATCAGGCCAAAACAATTTTTAGTATCTATTTTCCGAAAATTTCCAAGGGTGGTGATACTCAGGGATAGCGTTTGACACTTTTATGCATTGACTATGCTGGGTCAAGAGTTCGAATTCCCTTAAAATGGCCTTATGTAGGGGTTCTGTGCTTCTCATTAAGTCATCGCTCATTAGTCGCAAGCCCTTTTTAAGTCCAAATTTATGAGCAATTAGGAGTGCGCCTAGTGGTCCGTAGAACTTTTCTGTCTCACTTTGTTCCGGATACCCATTTAATGCAATATCTTTAGAATGATAAAATACTGCGCGCGGCTGGTAGTTTAACTCATATCCCAAATTTCTAATTCTCCACGACAAATCAACATCATCACCATGTAAGAAAAAGCGCGGATCGAATCCGTTTAAGTCTTTAAACACGCTTGCTCGCAACAGTACGCATGCGCCGGAACACCAAGATGTCTCACCAGTTATCAAATTAAACATTTTCGGATGCTCAAAAGGGAGTTGTCTGGCCTCTACAGCAGCAACGTTGGGATTCTCAAATTTTTCGAGCATGATTGAAATTGAATGGGGAGCAATATACCCGTCTGGATTTACGATCAACAATAAATCGATTTCCTTTTCACAATTCTCATACAATTTATTGTGCATCTGACCATGGCCCAAATTTACTTCGCTCGGAAATAGTTTGATATTGAGCCTATGCGAAAATTCGCCAATAACATCCTCAATTTTCAAGTGGTAATTTGAGTCACAGGAATTATCACCAATAGAAATCACAATTGTTGTTTGATCTGGAAGTACCGAATCTGCGATAGCGAGGAGAGCTCTGCGTACATCCAGCAGAGCATTCTTGTACAAAACAATTTGAATTTGAATAATCATGAGACAATCCATTTCATTCTGGACACTATCTTATTGTGGCATTTCCGAAGAATCACGTACAACCTGGGGAATTTGTTAGCGATGGGCAAAATCACCCTTATCAAACTTCTATAGTATTGAGGTAAATTATTCTCGTTTGTCTTTAAAGAGTTAGGACCAAGATATTGATTTTCAATCAAATCCCCAACTTTCAACTTGAGAGTAAGATTAGATATCTTTTCCCTCACAATCTGTTCACTTTCTTTCCAATCGTTTCGAGCAGTGTTTTTCTGAGACCTATAGCTGCCATTTGCTCTCCTGTATAACGATGTAACCTTGGAGATCGACTCAACTGAAATATTCTCCGCGGCCCTCATTAAAAAATCCCAGTCTTCTACCGCTAAAAGAGTGGAATCCCATTCCACATTATATTCCTTTATTTTCTTCACTGGAAAACTTAACGACATACAAGGTGTTTGATTCTGCACAATATGGGAAAGCAAGTTAAATTCTCTCGGCCATGCCTCAATGCCTTTACTATAAGAAATCTGATGGTTTCCCGCCATGCCCTGTAGGCGATGTGTTTCTTGACTGAATGTCAAGGTGCGCAGAATTGAATTACAAGAATAAATCTTTGCGAAATGGTTGATGGTTTCAATGAAATTCGTAAGCGGAATATCGTCATCATCTAAAACTACAATCATGCTACCTTCGCAATCGTTCAAGGCTATATTTAGAATTCCACCTCTGCTATCGCTATCGACCTTTAGAATCCTAACTCGTCTATACAGATCAGAGGTGCGCTGGAATTCTTGCCTGATTTCATCTATTTTTTCATGCGCAGATGGTCTGACCAATACAATCCACTCAAAATTCGAGTCGTTTTGTCCATTTAAGCAATATTGAAGGTCATAAATATCAGGGAAACCTTCAGCACCTAGCCGCGTTACGACGGAAACAATATTCTCTGTCATGGCTTAATGTTATCAATCAATCAAATCCATAGCTGCACAACTTGAAGTAGATGCGAGATGAAATCATGTGTGACCATTCATGAATAAACCTGAAGTCCTTAAGAAATTCGCTTTTCTTCGCGCCTATAGAAAGATAGGATCAGGATTAAACTGGATAGGCCAGCGACTGCACTAACAATTCCATATGAGGTATGAAGGTCTTTAAAGTAAAAGCGCACATAACTGCTTTCTTTGGTGATATCTGTTGATAAATAGAAATTTGATTCATCATTTGGAACTTTAGTCGCTTTGCATTTTCCATTAGCCTCGCAAACTTCAGCGTTCCATCCAGAATAAGAAACTTCGTTTAAAACTAATTTGACATCTCTAAGGCTCTTAACACGCAATTCGATTTCTTCTGGTGACCACTTCACAAAAATGACTTCACCTTTTTCACAGTTTCCGAACTCAACACAGTTTCCTGATTGCAAATCTGCTGGTGTATCTTCTTCAACAAACCAAGCAGTGGAAGGACGCTTTAAAATATTTAGTCCACTTGCATCTTTTTCAACAATAGAACCGTTAAGGATTTGCTTTAAACGCGGTTGTCGTTTGTAAGTAACATACCCTCCTGATGAGTATTCATTTCTTAATTTTGCGCCATTCCACGTAACGCTTAACAAACTTCCGGGTTCTATCGGGAAGTCAGGGCCCACTCGATTCGGCCTTGTAACATAATCATTTTGCTTGTACTTATATGATTTCTGGCCATCGCCCCAGAGTGCGCTTTCGACAATAGCGATATTCGAATTCCATGTTGGCGCAGTACGCATAGAAATTGCACCAGACGCAATCACACTAGATGCAATGAAAATCAATGAAACGGTAAAAAGTTTATCATGAAGTTTGGTTGAATCAAGACTAGTTAATGCGAACCTAATGAGTGCTAAACATAACAACGCAAAACAAAGAGATACGGACCCAATCAGGTAGTTGTTTTTTTCTAAGCCAACTGTTCCTGCATATATGACGAAAGAGAAGGTTAGGGCAACTCCAATTATCGAAGAAGGTTTCCAAGAATCGAATTGGTTTGATCTTGTAGCTGATAGTTTCAGCTCAGACAAGAAACTATGCATGCCAAACATTCCAATTACTACTATTGACAAAGCCACTCCTGGCTTAAAGTCAGCGGCTGGAAATCTAGAGATGTTTGAAAATGGCAGGAAACTGCTGAAGATTGAAGCTAGAATGGAAAATACTAAAATAATCAAGAATTTGCCTGCTACCTTGTTTTTCCTCGCAAATGGAAGGAAAAGTAGAATTGTTGGGACAATAAAATAGGAGCGCATTGAAATGTCTCCTAGGAAAATCGGGTCCCTAAATGGATATACCAAAGTCAATACAGAATTGAGGTTGATTTTTTCTGCTGAAATGAAATTCTCAGAGGGTCCCACGTTGGCTAAATATGGTATCCACTTTACTAAACTAAATAGTAAACCAGAAATAATCGGCAGCACAACGAACGAAACATCTCGAAGATTAAATGTTTTATGTGTTAATTGAAGTAGATACCAGATGCCACAGATGTACATAAAGGAAACTATTTGACCTGGGTAAATCCCAACGAAAAGGCTAAACCAGAAAAACGTTGAAGCAAGGAGAGTCTTTTTATTTTCCGGTTTCAACAGAAAAAGTAGAGCCCAGGGCAGAAATGCCCAACCACGAACAATGTCAGTATGTTGTGCATTTGCAACGAAGCCTGGTGAGAAAATAAATGCAATCCCACCGATGCAAGAAATTGAGCGCGGAATTGCTAACTTAGTACCCAATTTATAGAGACCACAAGCACCGAAAAAAATTGTAATCGCTTGTAAGAGGGCTGCTTCGCGTGGACCGTACTCCTGGAAAAGAAAATAAGTTATCCCCACGGGGAAATACCACGCACTTGATTGAGGTTGTGTGTAGGCTGGCAATCCAAAAAATTGATTAGGAAAGTAATCGACTGGGTTGAAAAGTCTAAAGTTCGCCCACCAATATCCTGCATCAGTGGTGTAGCCACCCCAAAAATCCCAAGGAGGAGCTGATTTCATCAGGAAATACCCATTATAGAAAACTGATGTCACCAGAAGTAAAATGAGATACGGGAAAGATTTTGTAAATAGATTAGAACTCGATTGGATGTTCGAAAATGATAGATTGAACCTGTGACCGAGGCTAACCTTTGAATTTTTCGAATTCATGCGATTAAGTCTATAGATTATATGAAGAATTCACCTTGTTTTGTGTCTCGTTCTAAACTTTTTCCAGATAAAATCCCCACATGACCTCTTCGGAATCTGGTGCGGGAAGCCAATCAATCAATCTTAATAATCTAAAGCGGGATAAGGCCGGCTCAATTGAGATCCAAAAGGCAATTTTAAAAGTCCTTGAGAGTGGATTTTGGATTCATGGACCCGAGCATAAATCTTTTGAAATTGAATTGGCAGAATTCTTAAAGGTGAAATACGTACGCGGCGTGGCTTCCGGAACTGATGCCTTAGAACTCGCGCTCCGCGCTGTCGGTTGCAAGCGAGGTACAAACATAATCTCAGTCGCAAATGCTGGTGGTTATACGCCAATCGCTGCAGCTGCAATTGGATGTGAAGTAGTTTATTGTGATGTGGATACAGAAAGACTCCTCATGAATCTGGAAAGCTTAGCGCCACTCCTCTCTACAGAAATAACAGCAGTTGTTGTTACGCATCTTTATGGGAATGTCGCTCCCGTCCATGCAATCATGGAATTATGTGAGCCCTTCGGAATAAAGGTGATTGAAGATTGCGCTCAAGCTATAGGGGCAAGTGAGTCTGGAGTTCGAGTTGGAACGATTGGTCATGTAGGAACTTTCAGTTTCTATCCAACAAAAAATCTCGGCGCAATTGGAGATGGTGGGGCGGTGGCGTCAAATGACTTACGGGTTGTGCGAAGAATTGAAGAACTTAGGCAATACGGATGGACTTCCAAGTACAAAATAGATATTCCGGGAGGTATGAACAGTCGACTAGACGAAATTCAAGCCGCTGTGCTTCGAGTTGGGATTCCGAAATTAGACTCGAAGAATGAGAAGAGGAGGAAAATTGTTGAGCAGTATTCAATAGCTCTTGAAAATTCAAACATTAGACTGGTCACCTCTTTTCATGCTGAAAATGTGGCACATCTAGCGGTTGTTATTCTTCCTGAAAAAACTTCTAGGGATCGCTTCCGGGCTCATATGGATAGGTTTGGGATTCAAACTGATGTCCACTATCCCTTACTAGATTATGGACAGGTTGGTCTTGTAAACTCAAAAAATAACCATGAATTGACTAACTCCGCCTCTGCCGTGGAACGAATAGTGTCAATTCCATTGTTTCCGGAGCTATCGGATGATGAGATCTATAGGATATGTTCGGCTTTAAGGAATTTTGCCACTTGACTGTGATTTCAGGCCATGGAGTACAACACTTGAATGTAAGCTTGTTGCATTCTTAGGTATCACTATTTGTCAGGAGTCAGAATATGACAGTTAAGTATTCAATTGTGATCCCTGTCTACAATAATGAAGCTTCTATAGACTCACTTTTTGATTCTCTGGAAGCACTCCAAGCTCAATTGGGTAACACAGTAGAGGTGGTATTCGTTGATGATGCCTCCCCGGATGCAGCAGCTCTCAGAATATTAAAGCGGTCCCAGGAAAGCCCTTTAGAAGTAAAACTCATTCACCATTCCCGAAATTTTGGGTCCTTCTCTGCAATAAGAACTGGATTCCGTTATGCCTCGGCTGATTTTATCGGTGTAATTTCGGCGGATTTGCAAGAACCTCCAAGTTTACTCCTCTCATTTTTTGAACGGCTTGAGAATACTTCTTTTGACATAGTTTTTGGCTCAAGGACAAGTCGTAACGATCCCTTTTGGTCTCGTGTTTCTTCAAGCATCTATTGGTTTCTTTATAAGAAATTTATTAATAAGGAGATTCCAAAAAATGGTGTTGACGTTTTTGCCTGCAAGAAGGGCGTTGTTGATGTGATAAATCAACTCAATGAAACAAATACTTCTCTAGTAGGTATGCTTTTCTGGATAGGTTTCAATCGAGATTTCCAAGAATATGAAAGGTTGGAGAGGCAACACGGGAAAAGTGCCTGGACATTCAAGAAAAAAATTATGTACATGTCAAATAGTGTTTTTGCTTTCTCGGATCTACCCATAAGAATTATTAGAACCTTAGGTATATTGGGTAGCTCTATTTCGATAACATTGGGGGGGTTCCTACTTATGTTTTCACTTACCGGGAGAATTGATGTGCCCGGGTATGCACCAACAATGCTTGCGATTTTGTTTGGGAACTCCGCCATTTTGATAGGCCTTGGAATCCTAGGTTCCTACCTTTGGCGAACTTATGAAAATTCCCAAGCACGCCCATATGCAATTTCATTTTCTCATGAGAAGAAGGGTGAGTAAGGTGAGTTTTTTCAAACACGAGAATTCCATTTGTGAATCAGAAACAATTGGTGATGGCACTCGACTCTGGGCATTCACACATATTCTTCCTGGAGCAAAAATTGGCAGGGACTGCAATATATGTGACTTTGTTTTTATCGAAGATAATGTCGAGCTGGGGGACCGTGTAACTATTAAATCTGGCGTTCAGCTTTGGGATGGAATCACAATTGAAGATGATGTTTTTATTGGTCCAAACGTTACATTCACAAACGATAAGTTCCCTAGAAGTAGGCAACACCTTAGTGAATATCCATTAACAAAAATTGAACGAGGTGCCTCAATTGGTGCGAACTCTACAATCTTACCGGGAATCACAATTGGCCAAGGATCCATGATTGGAGCTGGCTCGAATGTAACGAAATCAATTCCCCCATTTGCAATTGCATATGGAAATCCTGCCCGTATCCAAGGTTATGTCGAAAGTGATTCGTCAACTTCTAAATCAAACAAAGACTCTAAATCAGAATCAAACACGGCTAAGTTGCCTGGTGGGTGTGAAGTCATAAACCTTACCAATGCCTCGGATGCTCGCGGAAGTTTGATGGCAATTGATTTTGACGACTTTAAACCATTCGATGTTAGAAGAGTATTTTATGTCTATGACGTTCCAACGCATAACGTCCGTGGAGAACATGCGCATAAGGTCTGTTCACAATTCTTGATTGCGTTAAATGGTTCAATTAGAGTTCTTCTTGACGACGGTTATTCACGCGCAGAGGTCACGCTAAAAAGCAATATCGAAGGTCTATTAGTTCCTCCGATGGTGTGGAGTTCTCAGTTCGAATTTTCGCATGGATCAATTCTTGGGGTTCTAGCTTCCCATAAGTACAACAACGACGACTATATCAGGAAATATTCTGAGTATTTAGACATCAAGGCCAATCATGTTAAAGAATAAACGTAATCAAATGAAAGGTAAGGATTCAATTTGAAACACTCAATTAGACTTTACATAAAACCAGATTTTCTCATTTACATAGGATTTCATTGGTTGGTAAACATTGCCGTGTTTCTTTCAACAGCTAATAGCCAGCAATGCTGCGATGCAGAAGGCTATCAAAATGAAGCAAATCTTATTAACACGCTGGGTGTGATCCCATCTGGTGATACAACATGGTTGACTTTTACTCATAATTATTTGTACGCATTATTCATTCACTTCATCTCAATATTCGGTTTAACTAGCCGATGGCCACTCACGATTCTCCAATTCATATTCGTGATGATTCCTGGAAGTATAATTCTCGCTAAATCATGGAAGAATCAGGAAAAGAACAGAGTTGCTATTGGTCTTCTCATAACGGTTCTTTCTTTGTTCTTGAACTACAATTTCACTGGTTACCGCTTAACAGAGGGAATTTCATCTGGGCTGTTACTTTTGTTTTGCTATCTATTAATCTCAAACTTACATTCACTGAAACTACCAGATTCTTTTTATCCAAAATTCGTACTCCTAGTCTTGATCGCTTCACTTCTTTGGATGCTTAGACCGTCATTTTCTTGGTTATTATTGGTCACTTTGGGGGTTGTGACACTTTTGACCATCTTTAACAACACAATTAGCCTGTCTCGCCGTCTGTTTCAATCTAGTACTTTCTTCATCATTGCATCCATTGTGTCTTTACCACAAATATTCATTGCAAAACGTTCTATTATCGACAGCTTGTTCCATGTTTCTGACTACACCAACTACATTGGACCTTATTCGGGAGTTCTTAGGTACATAACGAATTTGACAGGATGCGGACCGAACCCCATGTTGTTTTCTCCTTATGGCAACTTGATCGAGGAGATTAATCCGGACGATTTTGTTCGCAATCCAATTACCCTCGTCTCTATATTTGTGACAAGAGTAGTGAGTGGATGGGATGCATTCCCTTCTAGTTTAACTTATGTCACCAGTTTCGGATTTTTTCCTGAACTTATCATCACGCTTTTGTCCGGAATTATTTTTGCATCGCCTTTCATGTATGCGTTTGTTACTCTTAATCAAAATATTAGTTTCTATCATAAATTGATTCAATTGTTTTTGCCTTTTCTTTTTTTGATTTCCCAATTAACTTCTGGTATGACCCATGGGGAGTTTAGATACAACATAGTTGGCTGGGTTCTTGGCTTTTTTGCGTTAATGGGGATTCTTCGACAAAAGATGGATATCCAAAAGTATCTTGCTCTTGGTTTAATCGGATTACTATTTTCTTTTTTCTTCCTAGTTGTGGGTCAGTTAACACTACTTTCTTCCGATCCTTGGAAGGAGTGTATGTTGTTGTTACAAGGTGTCACGAATTAGGAAATGATCAATACGGATATTTTTATATTCGGAGAATAATGTTGATTTAGATTAAATGCTTTTCCCAGAATTGCATTCTCTCTGTCAATATTTAGCAAAATTAGCTGTAATCGCTTTTAGGCAAAAAGTATCTAGATTTATACTCTTTACGATATGATGATGTCGACATTTCTCATGCTAGCATTGTAAATATCTACGAAAAATTATACATGCCGAGTTTACTCTGTCTAAAATCCTTTTTTTACAACTCGAAGCAGTGATTGCTTGATGAAAACATATTTTTCGAATACCCTAAAGTTCGAGCCAAACAATTCCTATAAATATTGGCATTCTAATGGAATATCAACACAACTTGAATGTATAGTTCTCACTGATGAAAAATGCGAGTGACTAGCAAAAACTTGAGAATGCTTTAGGAGCGAGATGAAGTTTAGAATCTTTATTTTTTGGTTGATTATTATTCAATTGCTTGGTTTCTTCTTGCTCTTTATAGTGCGACTTTTCAGTCAATCAACATTGATAATAGATCAGATGTTGATTGTGTCTGGGGTGTTAGCTTTTTTTTCATACGCTACAACTAATCCTGATTTGAGATTCTTGAGGAATTTGAAGTTTCCTGACTTTCAGTCTTCTCATAACAGATCAAAAGGTATCGCTCGAATCTCGGTTGCGGGTTTTGCTGCCTTGCTATTTTTGACAATTTCAGTTCAAACTGTAGGTAATATTGACCGATCGCGTTCAATGTTCATGTTTGAATGGATCGGCTGCGCGCCTAATTCAATTCAACTTTTCGATATAGAGAATAGAATCGTTGAAAAATTCGGGACAGAATCTTTACTCGCGTTTCAACAGCGTGTAGAAGAGCAAAAGACAAGAGGATTTATTGATGGTGATGGTTCATCTTTAGACTTGACAAATTCTGGTGTAGTTTTGTTTCACTTTCAAAAGACCATTCAATCAGTTTATAAATTGACCGGATGGAAGAAGAACTTACTCTGGAACGTTCAAGGTTGCTCATACTAGTGAAATACTTGCTGTATAGCTTTTAAACCACATTGCAGATTTCAACCGCTCGTCACCAGGGTAGATACCGATTGTTCTTCTAGCCTACTAATTTATGTCTCCATTAAGTTTGAAATTGAATTATGAAGCCTCAAGACTAATGCTTGAAATCATTGGCCTCGTCTCCTATTTCTTTCCTCACCTATGTTATTCTAACGTGGTGTCCGCTTGGGAAAATTACATTCAATTTCACTCCACTATCCTTAACCAATCCAGTGTTGGAGCCTCCCTTGATGGTTTGGTCTTGGAGATTATCGAGTTGTCCTCTAGTTCAGATTCAATCATTTTCACTGCGGGGAATGGTGGCAGTGCAACAACAGCAGATCATTTTTCCGCTGATTTAGCACTTACAAGAAAACGTGTGGGCGTAAATGTTTCTAGTCTTTGTCTGAATTCGCATTTAGCTCTAAACACTGCCTTAGCAAATGATTTCGGCTATGAAAATGCTTTAGCTGAACATTTGGAGAATTTTGCTTCTAAGAATGGTTTACTCGTTGTTTTTAGCGCATCCGGTAATTCAAGAAATCTGCTCAATCTAATTGAAAAAGCCTCGGTTTTTGGTTTAAGGAGTTGGGCGCTTCTCGGATTTGATGGAGGGAGTATTTCTCAGCTAAAGTCTGTAGAATCCGTAATTTTTTCAGATGAGTTAAGAAACTACGGTGTGGCAGAGAATTTGCATCTGATGGCGACTCACTACGTGGTTGACCAAGTTAATTTAGCCCTGAAGAAGAAAACATGAAAGTTTTAGTCACAGGTGGTGCTGGTTTTATTGGCAGCCACCTTGTGGATCAGCTCGTAGCGCAAGGGCATGATGTAACTGTCATTGACAATTTCGTGTCTGGGAAAATTGAGAACTTAGAAAGTGTCAGAGAGAAGATTAGAGTAATTAACTCTGATATTCGAACTCAAGAGATTCAGGATTGCTTTGCTGATATTGAAGTAGTTTTTCACCTTGCGGCTCTTGCGGACATAGTTCCTTCAATCACTGCTCCATACGAATACATGGAAGTGAACGTTATGGGGACTACCCGTGTCCTTGAGGCGTCTCGGAAAGCCGGAGTTAAAAAGTTTATCTACGCGGCTTCAGCATCTTGTTACGGAATCCCCGATGAATTCCCGACTAAAGAAACTTCTCCTTCAGACCCACAATATCCCTATGCATTGAGCAAATATCTCGGTGAACAAGTGTTTTTTCATTGGTTGAAGTTGTATGGACTATCAGGTTTAAGTCTCAGATTCTTTAATGTGTACGGCCCTCGGGCTCGCACCAGTGGGAACTATGGTGCAGTGTTAGGGGTGTTTTTAGGCCAAAAGCGGGCAAACATACCTTTAACAATAGTTGGCGATGGAACCCAGGTCCGAGACTTTACATATGTATCGGATGTTGTTGGTGCATTAATTCTTGCAGGGAACTCCGATATATCCGGGATGGCAATCAATATAGGAACTTCAAATCCGACTAGCGTAAATAGATTAGCTCAGCTAATTGGTGGAGAGACTATTCATATTCCTAAGCGTCCAGGTGAGCCTGATCAAACAAATGCAGATAACTCTCTTGCGCTAGATGTGTTGAAATGGTCTGCGAAAGTATCTGCGGAAGAAGGTGTCGCAAAAGTACTTTCTCAACCCGAATCATGGGGTGATGCGCCTAGTTGGACACCTGAAGAAATTGCACATCAAACTGCAAATTGGTTTAAATATCTTTCGAATGAAGGTGTTTAAGATTAAAAAAGCCTTTATTCTTCTCAATCCTGGGATTCAAGTTTCCATCCAAGACTTAAAAAATGCAATATACTTATGCCAGTCTATTTCAACCACTCCTACTTTACTTCTCGACCCAAACACTGATGTTCCATCAGAAATTCAGGAGTTGGTTAGTAGTGGGCAAATTTATTTGAATATCAAAGCAAGTCTGGAAAATTCTTCGTTTTTAACTGCTCTAGACACCACACCTCTTGATGAAGAAGTTCTGTTGGTTTCAACAGGATCCACAGAATTAATTAATCACTATTGCCAAGAACGACTTAGGATTGAGAGACGAAGTAATTTGCGTTGGAATATTCTTTCTTCAGATTATGCACGATATGCACTCTTAGATAGACAAAAATCATTGAGCGATTTTATACCGGCAGATACAGAGCAATGGCTAAGAGGTCTATCAGCCCGATACGGGGAAAATAAAATATTATCTTCTATCTCCCTACTTGGAAAAATCGAAACAGTAATAATCGGCGAAAGCATAATTGATGAGTACATATATTGTGATGCACTTGGTAAGGTATCAAAAGATCCTTTGGTGGCCTTTCTCAAAAAAGAGAAGGTGTCACAGGCGGGAGGCGTTTTGGCAGCAGCAAAACATTTTGCAGGACTCGGATCGGGTACAACCCTACTGAGTGAAGTTGGTTTGATGGAATTGCCGTGGGTTAGTGAAGACTTAAGTTTGTCCGGGAATGTTTCTTATGACCTTGATTCTACTTCTACTAGCATTATCAAGACTCGCTATGTAGATCGAGCCTCAAATACTCGAGTTTTTGAAACTTACTCACTTCCATCCAATTATTCGCCAGTCAATTTTGAACAACGACTTACCCAATTGTTAAATTCGCGAGATTTCTCGAAAGCTAATTTTGTGATTATGGACTATGGTCATGAGCTATTCGATGAAAATATAATTAAGATGCTGCTTAACTCGCCGTTGAATTTGTCTATAAATGCGCAATCGAATGCTGGCAATAGGGGTTTTAATACTATCGCTCGATATAGTGGAGCGAAAAATGTCTTTTTAAATGGAAGCGAAGTCCAGCTCGAAACTCGCAATAAATATTCTGATCTTGTTGACGTCGTTCCAGTATTTGCGCAAAATCTCAATTTTAGTGAAGCATATGTAACAAATGGTTCACGCGGCATTATTTGCTGGTCTGCTTTGGATGGCCAATTTGTTGCACCGGCATTTGCGCCTACGGTTGTAGACCGCACTGGAGCTGGTGATGCAACATTGGCTGTCATCTCGGCTATGCGTGCCGCCGGAATCCCGCGAGAAATAGCCGCTTTTTATGGAAATATTGCTGGCGCACTTCTAGTAGGTACTATTGGAAATGAAGTGAGTATCACAAGTGACATGCTTCTAATTGAGGCAACAAAAATACTTCGGAAGGTACTTTAGTAAAATGAAAACGGTTCTTATTATTGGTGGTGGTGGATATGTTGGTACTGAATTACAAAAGCTACTTATTGAAAATGGCTTTAATGTAAGGGTTTTTGATACTTTTTGGTACTCAGACGGCAAGTGGCCAATCGGATCATTCGCCGGAGATGAAAATCTTCAATATGTAACGGGCGATGTGCGCAACATTGATTTACTAAAGGAAACTCTTGAAGGAGTAGATAGCTGCATCCACTTGGCCTGTATATCAAATGACCCAAGTTATGAACTTGATCCAAATTTGGCTCGAGAAGTCAATTACGAGGCATTCAAAAAATTAATTCCTGTTTTAAATGAAAGTAATCTCCAAAGATTCATTTATGCTTCATCCTCGTCTGTTTATGGCGTTAAAGAAGAACCAAACGTCACCGAGGATCTGTCACTAGAACCAATATCCGATTATTCGAAGTATAAGGCAGCTTGTGAAAAATCATTACTCGATGGGATAAAAACCGATATTACAACAACCATAATTAGGCCATCGACAGTATGTGGGTTTTCACATCGTCAAAGGTTTGACTTGGTTGTAAACATTCTGACACTTAGCGCTCTTACAAAAAGGAAAATATCTGTTGATGGCGGTGATCAGTTTCGCCCAAATCTTCATATAAAAGACATGATCAACTGCTATTTAGAGTTACTTAATGCCCCAATCGAACTAATCGATAGGGAAATTTTCAATGTTGCGGGCGAGAATTTAACTGTAAGAGACATTGCGATTAGAGTTCAAACTATTGTGGATAACAACTCTGAAATAGAATTTCTTCCTGTCAAAGATGCGAGATCATATAGAGTGTCAGGGGAGAAGATTTTCAAGGTACTCGGCTTTATGCCCACATTTACAATTGATGATGCTATCGCCGACATTAGAGACTCCTACTTATCCGGTGCATATCGAGATACCACTTGGTCCGAATATTTCAATATTAAGAGAATGAATGAAATTCTCGAAAAATGAGCGATTTCATGGGACAAGCTTATGAATAAGAAAATCTCAGTTATAATCTTCGAAAGAAACGTCGGATCAGATTTGATAAGAACCATTAATACCGTTAATAACGCTGCCCAACGGTTATCAGATTTATCTTATGAGATTATTGTCGTAGATGATGGTAGCTCCAAAAAACCAATTGCTTCAGACATCGAAAACGTACCCTACGTAAGCCGCCTTGTTTTCCTAAACGATACTGTGGGTATCTCTGGGGCAATTCTTGAAGCAGTAAAAGTCTGTAAGTATGAAAACGTTCTACCCGTGCCCGGCCATAACATGTTTGCCGAAGAAGCAATTGTTAATGTTTTGAAATTGGTGGATCAAGGGGAAATTGTGATTGGGTGCAGAAATAACCTGGCTATAGAACGCCCTCCAATCAAGAAGTTAGCATCTAGAATTCTTCGTGATGTGTATAGACATCTAACTTTCTACTATGTTGGTGATATACATGGACTTATACTCTACAAGAAACAAGATTTGGTTGAATTCCTGCGCCCAGATGGAGGGCACACAAATGCAATCTCAGTTGTTACCCCCGTTCTTGCCAGAGGCGGTCGGTTAATTCAGACTATTGCGCCAATCAATCGCGGGCACGACCAACGTCCATCTCGTCGAGCTATTGATTCAATTCCTCACCCACGAAACGTACTTCATGTATTAGGTGCCTTAAAAAGTGCTCGTAAAATTTATAGGAGTTCAAGTTAGCCATAAAATTTTTTCTTTAGCTTTTGAATAAATCTCAGGAGAGTCGACGGCGAATCGCCAATCGTTCCAGAAAAATTCGTAAGTCTCCTGATTTTGGACTGAATAGTTCAAGAGATTTGGTGCTAAAGGTTCATGTATTTTAGATTGATAACCATCAATGCTTTTCGCAAAAATCGTATAAATGCCCGAGCACACAGAAACAACTTGCTCTGTATAATACTTACGGTTGTCAACTTCAAACTCTTCTATAAATGTGACTCGGGTGTTTTCAGAATTTACTCTCGAGCGAGCTTTTAAGAGCGGCCGTAGGTGGCTTGCAATGATTTGATAATTGCTGTTTTTAACTCTTAGTGCAAGATTTGTAAATTCAATATCTGCTAGCACCAAATCTCCATGAATAACGAGGGTCTTATGGAACCCTAATTTTTGAAACTCCTGTAACGTTCTTGCCGGCCCCAATGCTCTTTGCTCAAAGAGGAACTTTGGTGTTGCATCGGCATTCTTTGATGAAAAATGACGCAAAAATGAATCAGCTAGATGCGAAATATTTATGTGTACCGGAATTTGGGGGAATTCGCGTGCGCATTGATGAATTAGGCGATCAAGAATTGTCATATCATTCTCACCGATTTTTAATAGAGGCTTTGGGGTAATTCTTGTCAATTCGCCTAGCCGCTTCCCTTTACCCGCTGCGAGTATAAGTATCGAGTCAATCACTCTTTTTTAATTCCTTTATCACAGCGACAGATTCAAGCAAATTCTCACATAATGAAAATTCCAAAAGATCTTCTAAATGTGCACTCCCCTGACGTCCCTTATTCACTTCAAAAGCTCTAGCGTTGTTTATCAAAATCTTGGTATTTATACCCGCTGCTTGCCCTGCAGCAATATCTGTTATTCGGTCACCTATGAGTACGCATCTTTCGGGATTAAGCTTATATCTTCTAATTATCTTGAGAATCATTCCAGGTGCAGGCTTCCTGCACCTGCAGTTCTTTCTCCGTAAAAAGATTTTTTTGGAAAGCGGATGATGATAACAAACTTCAAAACTGTCAATCAAATTTAGTTTAATTAAGGAGTTAAAAACTTCGCGAACTTTACTTCGAAATTTAAAATAACCAACATCACCACGTGCAGCCAGAGTTTGATTGGTAATAATCACAATTCTAAAATAATCTCTTGGTCCAAGCGCTTCAGTAAATTCAGTTAGGCGGCTCACGGCCTCGCCTAGTCCGTTTATTACCTCGCCTGCACCTCTATCGGGCCACAAAACACCGTCTGCATCAAGGAATACTCCGATTGTAGGTGGAAGTGCCATGGTGCAATATTAGCCCTTAAGTTTTCTGCCTCTGCTATATTTCTCTAATTATTCATAAGGAGTCAATGTGGCTGTTCGCTATTCGTATTTAAGCCAACAATTTGAGAATTGTCCTGAATTATGGGAAGAACTAAAGGCTTTTGTTGCAACGGGTGATTTTACGCTTGGTAAGCCATTACAAGAGTTTGAAGTTAATTTTGCAAAACTTATAGGGACCCAACATGCCATAGGTGTTAACAGTGGGACCGATGCAATAAAATTAGCACTCAAAGCTCTTGGAGTTAAGCCTGGTGATGAAGTGATTACGGCGGCAAACACCTTTGTCGCCACGGTAGGTGCAATTAATGAAATTGGTGCGGTTCCGGTTTTTGTTGATGTGGATGAAACATTTTGTATGGATGTGAATCTGATAGAAGCTGCAATTACTTCTAAGACAACAGCGATTGTCCCGGTACATTTCACAGGTTATATGACAAAAATGGACCGAGTCATGGATATTGCAGGTAAGTATAAATTGATTGTGGTCGAAGATGCCTGTCAAGGAATACTTGCAGAATGGAAGGGAAAGAAATCTGGTACCTGGGGCCATGCTGCAGCATTTTCTTTACACCCTCTAAAAAATCTAAACGTCTGGTCGGACGGTGGAATGATTGTTACGGATAACTCTAAATTGGATGCTGAGATTAGACTTCTGAGAAACCATGGGCTCGTCGATCGCGACCATGTAGAAGTTTTAGGGTTCAACAGTAGATTGGATACCTTTCAGGCTATTGTCGGAAATTGGCTTCTTCCTAGTGCTGTAGACATTTCTGATCTTCGAATATCTAATGCAAAAAAGCTAGATGCTGGACTTTCCAAAATTAGTGCCATAACAATTCCGGAAAGACCAATCGATATGAGAATTGTTTACCACCTTTATATAGTTTACGCCCAAAACAGAGATGAACTGCTTCAGTATTGCCAGCAAAAAGGAATAGAGGCCAAAGTCCATTACCCAGTACCAATTTATAAACAAAAAGCCCTAGGTCCTAAGACTAACGAGTTGACTTTCCCAGAGACGGATTCTCAAGCAAAGAAAATAATTTCTTTTCCTTGCGACCAACATCTATCGAACTCCCAAATCGACGAAATGATCAACGCTGTGCAGAGTTTTTACGAGAAGGATTAAGTATGGATGTTAAGTACGTAGACCTTGGGGCCCAGTGGTCAGATATCCGCGAACGGGCAATCCCTGCCATTGACGCAATTCTTGAAAGTGGGATGTACCTTGAGCATCCAGTTGTTGCAGAGCTTGAAGAAAGAATGGCGACATTTTTAGGGCTTGAACACGGTATATCGTTAAATAGTGGCACTGATGCTCTTTTGATGTCACTTGTTGCACTCGGAATTAAACGCGGAGATGAGATCATTACGGTCCCAAATTCCTATATTGCCTCTGTCGCTGTTATCGAGCATGTCGGAGCAACTACTGTTTTTGTAGATGTTGGAGATGATCACTTAATTGATGTAGAAAAAATTGAATCCGCCATTACGGGGCGAACTCGGGCAATCATGCCTGTCCATCTTGAAGGAAAGATGGCCAATATGCCCCGGATTAAAGAAATAGCGGATAAGCATGGACTCTTTGTTATAGAGGATGCTGCTCAATCTTTTGGTTCACATCTTGATGGAAAAATGCCAGGATCTCTTTCAGATGTTGCATGCTTCTCAATGCATCCATTAAAGAATTTGAATGCAGCTGGGGATGGTGGATTTGTTGCAACAAATAGGAGCAACATTGCTGAAAGAATCAGAGCTCTCAGAAATCATGGTCAAACAAGTAGAAATGTGTCAATCGAGTTTGGGTTTGTGTCGCGCCTTGACTCCATCCAAGCTGCAATACTTAACATTAAACTTGACGACTTAGCCGGCACAATTGCTCGGCGTCGCGAAACTGCAAACACATACAATGAAGGTTTGCAGGACCTAGCACTAAGAACACCTGTGGTCGATAGCGAAGTCTTTCATTCTTACCATCTATATGTAATCGAACTTGATAATCGTGACTTGATTCAAAGTAAACTAGCTGATGCTGGAATTGAAACCAAAATTCATTATCCCACTCTTATTTGTGATCAAATTGCATTTCGAAAGAAATATCCAGAGAAAATAGAGGGCATCGATAAAGCACGAAATCAATGTTCTCGAATTCTCTCCTTGCCAATACACCAGAATTTAACTGATGATCAAATAGAAAAGGTGATATTCACTCTCAGGAGTTTGTTGTGAGCGACATAGCAAATATCTTGAAGTTGCTGCCCCCTTTAGTTAGTAAGCATGTATTACTAAAAAGTTACACCGAGTTGAGGTATATCCGTGAAGTTGAGACTTTAATTGCCATAAATTATTCAAAGCAGCAGTTTAGGTGTCCTGTGCATTTATCTGTTGGCCAAGAAGCGGTTGCCGTTGGTGTTTCCTCGAATTTGAAATTGGATGACAAAGTCGTTTCGACCCACCGCTCCCACGCTCACTATTTGGCAAAAGGTGGCAGTTTGTTTCGAATGTTTGCTGAATTAATGGGAAGTCCAAGCGGATGCTGTGGTGGCCGTGGTGGATCTATGCATTTATTCGACGATGAAGTTGGATTTATGGCAAGCATTCCAATTGTGGGATCCTCAACCCCAATTGCGTCGGGTTTAGCTTATGCTGAAAAGCGGCTTGGGACAGGGAATGTTGCTGTTTCATTTGTCGGCGACGCAGTGTTAGAAACAGGAGTTTTCTACGAAACAATGAATCTGGTAGCTCTAAAGAGTTTGCCTTTATTGATAGTTATTGAAGATAATGGTTACTCAACATATGCTGATAAATCAGTTCGTGTCCCAAAAACTCGTGAAATTCAGAAGTTGGTTCAAGGAATAGGGCTAAATTTCCTATCTGGAAATGGTGATGATGTAACGGAAGTAGCTCAAATCAGTAACGTAGCTCTCAGTGAAGTTAGAAGAAATGTCCCATTCGTATTGCAGTTTGAAACGTTCAGGCGATATGAGCATTGCGGGCCGAATATTGATGATTCTCTCGGCTACCGCACTGAATCAGAGCTTGATTCATATACACAACGCGATCCTTTGGAAGTAGTAAAACAAAAAGCATACGAAAGCGATTGCTCAAGTATTGAAGAATTAAGCTCGGTCGATATCTTGATATCTGAGTATGTACAAGGAATCTACGAAGAAGCTGTACGTAGTTGTGAGACTTCTATAGCAGCGCTAAGGCAAGGTTCCTCTGTATGAAATTGACATATATTGAAGCCATTAAACTCGCATTCGATCATTCTTTGGCTCAAGATGAAAAGGTAATGTTATTTGGGTTGGGTGTGGGTGATGTTGGTGGTGTTTTTGGAACAACACTTGGATTACAAGATAAGTATGGTGCTGACCGAGTTTTTGATATTCCACTCTCAGAAAATGCAATTACTGGAATGGCTTTAGGTCTGTCAATCCAAGGATTTCGCCCCATTATGGTTCACCAGCGTTCAGACTTTAGCTTCACATCAGCGGAACAAATCATTAATCAAATAGCTAAAACTGAGTACATGTCGAATGATCGCTACAAGGTGCCCATCGTGATAAGAATGATTGTTGGAAGAGGATGGGGGCAAGGCCCTACCCATGCGCAAGCACCGCATGCCCTTTTCTCGCACGTGCCTGGGCTCAATGTAGTCGCACCGGCAAGTCCGTCTGATGGTTATCAATTACTACGAGCAAGTGTGAATACTGATAGTCCCGTAATTTTTATTGAGCACCGTTGGTTGCACCAAACGACTGAAGAATTTGTCCCAAATGATGACATTCCGGATATTGCTTCCAGCAAAATTGTTCGTAGCGGAAATGCAGCAACCTTAGTCTCTCTGTCATATGGCGTCTTGGAATGTTTGAAGATTTCTGACGTATTCGATTTTTTTGGAATCTCTCTTGAAGTTATAAACTTGCGATCAATTAAGCCATGGGACCAAAAAACGATACTTGCTAGTGCTGGACGAACCAAAAAAGTAGCAATTTGGGATATTGGCCACAAGGAATTCGGAGTTACAGCTGAGATTTCACATGTAATCCAAAATGCGCTTTTTGGAAACTTATTAGCTCCCGTAGAGCGATTTGGGCTACCTTCAGAACCAACACCTAGTTCACCATTCCTTGCAATTGCGCATTATGAAGATTTAGACCGTGCGTTACTCCAGTTGAATAGTTCTTTTGATTTCCAAATCAATCCCGATTTACTGATTTCAATGCGCGAGAAGCTGCACCCACATCGCTCTATATTTCAAGATCAGCCAGATGTTGGAGAAGTAGGACCCTTCTGATTTTTGTAGGAAATTAACATGCATCGGTTTTTCTCCTCACACTGCCTTACAGTCATACGAGTGAAAAACTAGTTAATTCAATTTTGGGAGCACAAAATCTTCAGTAACATAACTTCCGAAGGGAATTGCGCTTGTCCAACCAGGTGATACTGCATTCAAAACATGCGTCGCGTTATTTTGGGAAGTGACAATAAAATCTTGCTCTAATTTCCCTGTTGCTAAATGAACTAGTTGTGCACGGATGCCAGGTGGCTTCCGGTGCCAATCCTTCACGCCACTTGCAGTTGGAACGAGTTTTGTTGATTCTTTGACAAGCATTTTTTGTATTAGCTTTGGCCACTCACTCTTAAGGATTGCTCCAAAGTCATGTGAGTCACCCGTGATTAAGGATTTCATACCCTTTAAAGCTTGAGCGATATCTGATCCTGACCAGCCTTCGGTAAATGAATACTGTTCACGTCCGGCAATTGGAATTGCTGTTGGACCAATCTTTACTTTCCCATCAATTGTTAGCGTGAAGTGGACACCAAGGAATGGGTTGATTGGGTGAGGAACTGGATATACAAGCCTTTGCAATGGAACGTTTTTTTCACTTGTCGCACGGTATACACCCATGAATGGCAACATCGCATATTCAGTACCTGCACCAACTGATCTAGAAATTCTGTCGGCTTGAGCACCGGCAGCATTGACTACATGCTTAAAAGTAAATTGGTTACTTGCGTCAAGAATTTCGCCATTCGATTCAGTTAAATTAACTTTCGAATCAAATTGAATCTCCCCTCCAAGTGAAAGAAATTCATCGCGCATAGCCTTCACTATTGAAATTGAGTCTGAGATTCCAGTATTTGGAGACCACATGAATCGGTTGTGTGTGATTGCAAGCGGTTCAAATTGCTTCAACTTCTCTTCTGGATGAATTTCGAGTTCTACGCCGTTAGCGATCCCGCGTTCAAAAAGAGTGTCGAGTCTTGAGTCCTCGTCTTCATTTCTCGTAACAACAACCTTGCCAACATTCTTTACTGGGATCCCATATTTCTTCGCCAGTTTTCTAAGTTCAAAGTTACCGTCGCGGCAGAACTTAGCCTTTAGTGAGTCTGGCGAGTAGTAGAACCCGGCATGAATGACCCCTGAATTACGCCCACTTGCGTGCATGGCGATTTCTTTTTCTTTATCTGCGATCAACACCTTCAGGCTTGGGCGGCTTTGCAAGAGGGCGATTCCGGTTGAGAGGCCAACGACTCCGGCTCCGATGATTAAGACATCACATTTCTTCGACATATGACAAATATAGTCTTTCGGGTGTCATTAGGGGAGATCCTGTATGGCAATTGGATCAAAATGGTCGCTACTCGCGTAACAATCTCCTTGAAGTGTTTCGGTTCTTCAATTCGGCCCCGTTGTGGATAGGAATGGTCAGCCCATTGAGTTTGTCAGTCGTGCGTGCGAAGGTTCTTTCAATCTTTAGTGAAAGGTAAATCATGGTGTCTCAGAATCAAAATGGGAAAGAACGCGCAGAGGAATTCACAGCTCGAAAATTCCTGGAATCTTTTTTAAATCTAAATCTAGAATTGGCAGATGTCGGTGGTACCAGTCAAGTTGATTACAAATTTTCTAAAGATAATTTGAAATGCAGTCTCGAAGTGAGTCGATTCACGGAACAAACTCAAAAAGGTTTGTGGAAAGGTTATTTCCATGGGCAAGAGATGTTGCATTTCCCCCTACTTCGTAGCCATTGGATATTGAGTGCTCGAGGTATACCTAAAAATAAAGACGTTGAAAAATATATTTTCCCCGCATTGCATACCTTAGAAAGGTATTTTCTGGAATCGTATTGGCCATCACTCCAGTCCTGGTGGTTTGAACACGAGCGCGAACTGAAAATCGTTGCTGAGGCTTTTGAAATTGTTGGGATTGAGTCTGCACAATCGAGAGCGCAAATGTTTTGCCAAGACGACAACTTGATGTTCAATATTGGAATTACGTATGGAAACAATTGGATGTACGGTGGACCTGATTCCGCACTTGAGATCCTTGAGGAATATATCGGCCGTACCGAAGATAACCTTGAGAAGCTAGCTCAATCTGGCGCGGATGCGAGGCATTTGTGGCTTTGGTTAGATGAGCATTCTTTGCGCGGAGTCTCAGATGCATTCAAAGAAGAAGATATAGCGCTTCCTAGCCGAAAACCAAATCTTCCCCTTGCGGTCACTCACTTATGGATTGTTAATGAGGTAAATGGCCTTGGGTGGAGGTTTGAACCTGAGTCTGGGTGGTCAAAGTTGAATACTCTAAAAACCAAATAGACTAAGAAATTGTTTTGATTAAATCAAATTTCTAATCTAAAACTACAGATCCTGCTGGTGTCGTTAAATGCACCGCAACAATCCCCGACTCACCCTCATTCTTTGACGGGTCAATAAACTCAATATCTGTGCCATTTAATCCCGCAAGAATCTCTGACTTAAACCACGAGTCTGATAATTGCTCAGTGTCAGCAATCGTAATTTTCTCAATTGCAGCAACCGCCTTTCCATCTTGTGATGGGTGGTCAGCGGTTAACCATTGGATGAAGAATGGAAGTTCGCGAGAATCGGTAATTTCATTAACACCGATTTGCTTCCACTTGAGGTCGGTTCCATCGGGACGTGTGCGGTGACC
>Ga0164292_10000651_pt1 | contig 27357 bp, 25 predicted proteins | sample GEODES117metaG_FD_111486 | JGI IMG/M metagenome (GOLD analysis project Ga0164292, IMG submission 111486) | Eutrophic lake water microbial communities from Lake Mendota, Wisconsin, USA - GEODES117 metaG | ecosystem: Environmental > Aquatic > Freshwater > Lake | place: USA: Lake Mendota...
AGGATGCATCCAGCAACAGACAACCAAATGAAATTGATGAGCTAAATGAAAGGCAACTTTCATATAACTTAGTATCCTGTATAGGATGCATCCAGCAACAGACAACCAAATGAAATTGATGAGAGAATGATGATAATTTTGCCTAATAAATATCAATCTAATCTTAAATATTCCAGCTGAAATATTTTAGGTTCGTTTGATGTCTATCATGCAAAAATAGTGTGTTATTTATGTTATTACAAATAAAAATATTTTTTTCAAGAAGCTATCAAAATATATCTTCTCTCTTCATAATATGATGATAAGCTAAAAAATATTCATGATTATTTATTTTTTTTCATAGGATTTTGCTGCAATATATATTTCCATTTATTATATTTATTTTCTGCTTGCAGTTTATGAAAAATGCTGTGATTGTGAAGGTTATACCCACCTATTTTATGCTGAGAAACGATTGAAGAAAGATAAATATAATTTGTAATGACATCAAACATTATCAAGGGTGTGAAATATGTCATTTTTACACTATAGGTATATTATTTTTCTCAAAGATATAAAGCTATTGTTTCTTATATAGTATAAGTTCAAACTACTCCACAAATGCTACGATATTTGATGTCAAGTATTCTAATTTTTGATTTGCTGTCTTATAGTTTCAGTTTTCATCTAAATACCTTGTATGTTGATAGACGGAGTGCATTACTTGTTCCATCTGCTTTTATTTTATCTCAGCAACAAAATAAACCAATATGTATTATAGGAGCTAATGGTGAAACAGGTAGAGAATGTGTTAAATTGTTAGCAGAAAATAAAAAATATGTCAGAGCAGTATCTAGAAAACCTGAATATGATTTTGATGCAGAGACTAAAAAATATATAGAACACATGCAGGTAGATATTAGAGACAGTTCAAAAATAGATGACATTGTAAAAGGAATGTCAGCTGTAATCTTTTTAGCCAATGCAAAAAAGAAATATAGGTATTTCAAAACTGATACAGAGCAGTTTCAAAATTATGAGGATATTGATATCAATGCTCTACAAAATGTAGCTACATCATGTATTAAAAATTCTGTTCCTAGACTAGTTTATGTTTCAGCATCTTGCCGGTCATGTCAAGTAGATTCAGGTGATATTGACAAAATAAGTGGCATTGAATGTGAAAATTGCATGACAAAACAAGCTGGTGAAAACATTCTTCGTAAAACTTACAAAGACGTTAAGAATGTTGACTATACTATTGTAAGAATTGGATATTTATTTAATGGAGATAATCGTGGAGCAAAAGAAATAGAGCTTAACCAAGATTTTACAAAATCTGGCATGATATCTAGAACTGATCTGGCGAATATTTGCATACAATCTGTCAGCAATCCATGCACTGCTAGGACTACTTTTGAAGCATACTATAGAGATACTACACAGCCATATGATGTTAAGGATAGTTTGCAAAAATGTACCAATTTAGGTAAGACCATCGAAGAGTGTTTCTTTGGTTCAGAATACAAAGATAGGAAGCCTGAGAGTATGGAAGAAGTCAGGAAAAAACCCATCAAAGGTAGTCTATTTACCACAGGGAATGAATATCAAGGTTCTGATTGGAATGAGCTTTTCCAAGACCTCAAGAAAGATAATGTTATTGACAAGTTATTGACAAACACACAAGTGAATGATTATGACCTCTATGATAACATAAAGTCAATGTAAAAATGATGCTTAAAATGTTTCAGGTAATCTTGGTACAACTTGCGGTGCTATGTCTCTCAATGGTATATCAAGAGGCACAGTAGGTCCTTTCAGTCCATTATGCGACTTTTGCAATAATTTTTTTTCAGTCTCCATTCCAGATAATGTATTCAATTCAAATGAGCCAAGCGTTACATCAATAATTTGAGGTTTTCTTTCTTCGCCTCGCAATGTAAATAGTTTTATTCTGTCATTTGGTCTGAAATGGTCTAGAGCATTCAGCAGGTCAGATGGTTTATCTATTGTATAATTTTCCAAACCAATGATAACATCCCCTAAAATATTTGATATATTCATAGATTTTAATTTCAATTCTTTTATATCCGTCTTCTTTCTGATACCAACTAGACCAGCTGCAAAAGCAGGCGAAGATGTAGGAACATCTAAAACAATGATACCTCTTTCAACATAAGGAAAGCCTGATTTCTGTGCTTCAAGCCGCGATGGCTGACGTTCTAAATATGCGATACCAAGGATAGCTCTTTGTATTGAGCCATTTTGCAGAATATCATTCACTGTATTGCTAATCATATCTACAGAGACAGCAAAGTTAACACCAGAAGACACACCCATTCCCATGGATGCTGTATTCATACCAATGAGTTTACCTGCAGTATCTACAAGAGGTCCACCTGAATTACCTGGATTGACTGCAGCATCAGTCTGAATGATGTCCTTAATTTTCCTTCCAGTAGGTGCAGTGAGTTCTCTATTCTTACCAGAAACAATTCCCATGGAGAAACTGTGGTCCTGACCGAAAGGATTACCAATTGCAAATGCATATTGACCGATTTTGATATCTTTGTTTGTTCCCACAGCAATAGGCTGTAGCTGCATCCCATCTGCAGAAGACACATCTATTTTGATAACAGCAATATCTTTATCTGGATCCACACCAGAAAGCTTGGCAATATATTCTTTTGTTTCTCCTTTCTTGTTAGTCAAAGTCACTAAAGCCTTATCAACTTTATTGATAACATGAAAATTGGTAACAATATGCCCTTCTTTGTCCCAAATAAACCCAGTCCCAACTCCTTTTGGGATATTTGTTGTATCAACTTCTAGTTTTTCAGCAATATTCTTGTATTCAGTGCTGATATAACAAACGGATGGTGTAAGTTTATCAAATAAATCAATATTATTTATTTCATCTACTGTAAAAGCATTCGCTACATTGTTAATGATAGGTATATTTGCCAAGAGAAGAGACTTTGCAACCATCTCTCTCCTATCCATTTGCATACTGATACTATTTCTAGTATTTCGCAATTGTGGTATAATAGGGTGAGTAAAAGCTTCTACAGCACTTAAGAGAGCAAGACTAAATAATATTCTATAAACTTTCAGCAACATATTATTATCTATATTATGATGATAAAACTTTATATGTATAAAAAAAGAGCATATACACCCTTGAAGATTTAAAATGAGATATTGTATGTCAAAAAAATCTAAAAGGTTAGTTCATTTCAGAACTATGTATATTTTGGTTCTGTTAAAGCGACAACTTTAACTGAAGTATTACTTTATTATGTTATCTACATAAATATTTAGGTCTTTCCTTTTTATTTATTATATTTTTTACTATCCTAAATATATTTGTAGCTCCATTTACATCTCTATTCCACACAGCATTACATTTTTTACAAATGAGTGCCCCATGTACGAGAATATTACCTTTCTTATAAGGTTTAGGATTTTCTCTTGTTATAAACTTTTCGCATTTTCCTTCACAGCATTTAGAGCACATACAACTTGTTCTATACTCATCAACTAGATATACCTTATAACCATTCTCTCTAAAAAGCTTCCTAATACCTTTACCCTTTGTTGGTTCTTTATATTTCATATGTTGTTTTTGTTCCCAATCTCCAAACGCTATTATTACATCTTCTTGAGTACCAAAAACCTTTTTGAACTTATTTATCATTTTATGTTCGTGCTTTTTCTTATTGATATAAGCATTTAATTTAAGCTTTCTAAAGATGAACCTTTGATAGAAAGAATAAACCTTATGATTAAGTAAGCTTTTTGCTTTGATGTATTCTTTGAAAGCATTTATGTTAAGAGTTTTTCTGTTCAACTTTGAAAGCTCTGTTTCATGTTGTATTATGCTTTTTCCATCTATTTTTTCTTTCTTGAATTGCAATATCAACTTTGAATACTTCTTTAGTTTGCATTCTTTTCTTCTACTATCTTGTGTATATCTGAACTCATTAGCATCTTTGTCATCATTATCAACACAATAAATAATATCAGACATTCCAGGATCTATTGCAACTATTTTCTTATTTTTGATACTACTATAATCTTTCAGTTCATCTATATATTGCTCTGTGTTAAGACTTAATTTAGCGCTTGGTATTCTTTTACCAATCATATCATTCCTTAACATTAGAATAGAAGCACTTACCCCATCTGTTTCAATCATATGATGAAAAGAGTATTTAGGTTTATTGAAACATTTTCTTTCAGTTCTAAAGAAGAAGTTCCATATTTTATCTTCATTCTTCTTTAAATTGCCTTCTGTAAGATAATTATGTTTTTTACCTTGTTTATCAGTAAATAAAAGATTTACTAATGTTGTAGTATCCAATTTGATTGAATGTGGTATGATATCATTACGCATGGGAAAGACATTATAAATCATAACTCCTTCTTTTTCAACCTCTTTCATCATTCTTATCATGCAAGATAAATATTCTTGAGGAGTGCATTGTAAGTCATAATACAAATTGTCTTTTTGGTATTTTTCCTTATTAGGAGTTATGTAAACCTTTACTTCTTTAATCCAACTATGATATTTTTCATCAGACTTATAGACATTTGAAACATCTAATATATCAAGCTTTATTTTTCTCAACTGCCTACAGAACTCATTTATTAAGTTTGTTTGAATTCCTGTATCAATATGTTCTTCTTTTATCTGTCTAATCATATCCTTCTTTTTCCAAACTACATTAATGTATCTTTCTACATATTCAACATAATGCAATTTTATGTTATTCTCATACATAGTAATGAGACTTATTGTAAGGTATTCTAATACATTATTGAGGTGTGTATAACCTAATGCTTCTTCTTGAATGAAAGGCTTGAAATCAGTATTGTAAAATGCCATTAATTGTTCCTTCAGCTCTTTTACTTCTTTTTTAGGAGGTCTTCCATTTATTGTTTCCTTGCACATTATCTTCATACAAGAATTAACAAATAGTCTATCAATAGCAGGTAATGAATTATTCTTTTCAAAGTAGTCTAATAAATAAAGCTTCATAAACATTAATGTATTGATAACAATCTTATTACATCTTACTACAGCACTTGTAATTTTAGGTATATTGATTTCAGGATGCTTCACAATATGCTTTAATGGCACTTTGACACATTTGAAATAGTCTAAATGCTTGTCAGGAGGCTTTTTATCTCCAAGAGAATTCATAATTATATTTAAGTTTCTATTCTTTAAGTACATTTTTATTTTCAATAATCTAACGCCAAATAGATTATACATAGGAAAATAAGAAAAATTGATACTTTATATAAAGTTTTGACAACATTATGATATAATATCTGAATATATCTACTTGCTTCAAGAAAGAGAGTTCATAACCACGAAACAAAACATTTACAAATTGGATTACAAACTTGCTAAATTGTTTGCTTCCTGTGAAAAGTTTCATACACATAACAAATGATAAATGTGGAGAAAAAATACCAAACAAGTATAACAAAGATATCAGATTGATAATAATTAAATATAATTCTGATATCAATAGACAAGTTGCTAAATTACAGCAATTAGGTTATAAAAATATAATTATTATGAAAAACCATCACAACAATATTCCAATAGCATATAATAACTTTGTTTCATCAAATATGGTGAAAATTAAACAATTGTCCGAAGTTCATACTACAAAGGATAATCATTATGATTGTTTATATATACCATATGAAGTATTTGATGCTAAAAGATTATTGCTTAATAATTTCCTAAAATGGTGTTGTGAATGTTAATATTGTTATTTCAAAACAAAAACATATCTCTTACTCCTAACATCATTTCCATATATTTTCAATCTACAATCTTGCACTGATATATCATATTTCTTTTTACATAATTGTTTGATAATTGATAAATAAGGTCTTTTTGCTTTATTAGGTTCTGATGCTCCTATGACGGTAGAAAAACTAAAGAAATTTCTTATTTCTGGTATCATATCCATAATTTTATTTTGTTTTTCAATATCATTATCCAAATCATATAATGTTATACTATAATTTTCATCTAATTGTAATATGTCTATAATCTTTTCTATTATTTCTTCTTGTTCTTCTCTATACAAGATGCTTTTTAAGTTCATAGTTATTCTATTATATCACTTAATCCTTATAATTCTTTAGTTTTCTTTTTAAGGTTGATTGCTTTCTGATAAGGTTTTTGAATGCCTCTTTTTTGTAAGCATAATAAAAATAGTTAGCATATTGTGATGTTCTAATTTTACCAATAGCCTTTTTGATTGCTTTGTTTAATTCATCATATTTCAAAAGTCTTTTATTAAGCTTGAGATAATGCTTAAGCTGACTAAAGCAGTTCTCTATTGCATTTACTTGTGGATTATATGGAACTGAAAATAAATATTTATTACCACTATTGATAATTGCTTGTTTTACATAATCATTATTATGACTACCTGCATTATCTAATATGATAAGGTAATTTTTGTATTTGTTAAATACATTTTTCTGTAAGAACTCTACAAATCTTTCTTTTGTAGTTCCACCCTTTTCATACAGCTTATATCCTATACATTTAGAGCTTGAAATAGCACATAATAATGTAAAGCTTTTGAAAACATAGTTATCATCTGACCTAACAATACATCTTTTGCCAAGATAACATCTACTATATTCTTTTATCATAGTAGGTTGTATAGCAGTTTCATCCAAACAAATTATTTTATTGATAGGATACTTTCTTACTTCATCATAAAAACTTCTTAAATCTTCCTTCAGATTGGTTGGAGTTTTATGTCTAATTTTTGGATAATGTTTATGTTTAGTTCTTTTTCTAGTGATGTTATTATCTCTTATGACTTTACCTAAATGTTGAGAAGTAATATTGAAGGTTTTGTACTTCTTCTGAACTTTTGAATGTAATTCTTTCATAGTAATCTGTTCGTTTTTATTTAACAAACTAATAGCATATTGAAGATGTTGTTTAGTGATTTTGTAAGATATAGGTTTTCTGTTTTTTCTTTGTAATGTTTTTATCATCTTGTATTTTTTACCATCTATACAAAGATTTAGGAGAACAATTAAAGATATGACAAACTTCATCCAAGCTACTCTTCTTACCTTTCAAATAGTATTTAACAGCAGTTTGTTTGTAATCAGTACTTTTATGTTTAGACATTCTAAATAAAGTATATAAAAATGTCTCATTTTAAATCTTCAAGGGTGTAAACCAAAGGCTATCATAATACTCAGGATGCAACTTCTGAAATTTATATTATTATCTATTCTATGTTCTCTTTCGTCTGCTTTCAATCAACACGTGATAATCAAGGGTACACCTCCAATATCACGCAGAAATATTTGTACGCTTATTGGTGCTTATATCATGGTTCCTAAGAATGTTCGGGCAGAAGAAGAGAATAGACCCTTGACACCAGAAGAAATGCAAGAATACAATAGACTACTAAAAGATGCTGAAAGAATAAAGGCCATCATAGATGCAAATAAAAAATCTTTGATTAGTGATGATGAAGAAAATGGCATCAAGAAATATTGGGGGCAAAAGAAACAGAATGCTACAAAACTTACCTAATTTACAAAAAATGTTCTATTGCACTGTGATAATTCATAAAATTGATATTTCTTTCTTTAAGATAGTGCCAAGGTAAGATAACCATGGCAACTGAAACAGACGCTTTTGTAAATGATTTCAACATATGCTGTAGCATAACTAATGATTTCAGATATTTAGATGATATCATCAAGAAAAATGAGTATGTAAAAAAATGTACCTCAAACAAAGCAAAAGATTTCAATTCACTTTCTTATTTGATAGATAGAGAATTATCACAATCAGACTGTATCAAGATTGGTACAGGCATAGAAAAAGTATTGAGAGATGTTATTCTTGATAAAAACAAAAGCTTATCAGATATCAAACAGCAAAATGAAAAAGGGAAAAAAGAAAAAGACCATTTGTTTTGTTGTGAAAACACAAAAACAGTCTATTATGCAGAATTGAAATCTAATCTATATCTTGATACTGAAAAATGCAAATCTACATCTCAGAAATGCAGTGATATTGTAAAAGAGCTGCAAGTTTTGTACCCAGAATATACAATAGAAATGTATCTTGTAGGATTGAGATATTGTACCCAAAATATGATGCCTAAACAGGTATGTAAAAAATATGAATGTATCAAAGATAATGTTGTTGGAGTAGATGAATACTTGCAAAATCTAGGTGCTTGTATATCTTTTGGTAATGAAAGCAACTATAAGAAATTTCTTAACATGTTAGCATGTGAAATGTTCTCTATATCTAATAGTTCTTAATTACAAGATGCTTGGTGTTTATTTCATCCCCTATTCTTTTACCATATAATTTGAACTTATATGCCTTATCATATTCATCTACAATATAATCTTTGTAAAGATTTACAATGAAATCAGTTTTACCAATAATCATAAGGCATTTGTTTTTTGTTTCCTTGAAACATTGTGCTAATTTTTCCTGGTCTGCTTTTCCAAACTGACAGTATCCATAATCTGTGAATTCACTATCATAAGGAGGGTCTAAGAACATAAATGTATTTTCATCATTGTAATTATCAAATATGTATTGATAAGATTGATTTAGTATTTCTGTTCTAGCCAATAATGAATGGTAGTTTTCATTCAACAAATCTGAGTAATTGATCTGCTTATATTTACCAAATGGTATATTAAATTTTCCGTCTTTGTTATATCTCAACATTCCTCTGAAGCAAGTTTTGCGTTGATAATAAAACCTCTGAGCGTTTTCTAAAGGGGTAGTGACTTGCATATGATCTCTAATTCTATAATAAGTAGTTTCATCATTAGCATTTGCTTGCATAAAATCGTAAATATCCTTTGCATATCCACTACCAATGCTTCTATACAAATCTACCAAGTCATTGTGTATATCATTTATAACTGCCCGTTGTGGTGAGAGATGGAAATATACGGAGCCACCACCAATAAATGGTTCAATATACAAATCATATTCTCTTGGAAAATATTTTTCAAATGTCTTGATTTCATCTGACTTACCACCACTCCATTTTATCAAGGGTTTAAGATGTATATGTTGGTTTGTAATATTATTTACAAGCTCTATAAGCTCTTCTTTTGTTTTTTTACTATAGTTTTTGATACCATGTTCTTTGCATTTTGCAATCAAATCTTGTCTATTCATCTGATACTTATTTATGAGTATTTATCATATCATTTTTTTATATTGTGTAAGGTTTTGGTAAATGTTTTCATATAGGAACTGACTTGATACAACCCTTTTCATCTATAAACCAGTGCTTAGGCTTAATGGCCTTGTATATTTCAGCAGCTCTCCATTTATTCTCATTATCATACACATGAAGCAACTCTTGCTTGTTTTGTATTATATCATCATTGAAGCCATATTTTTCATAAAGCTTATCAAAGACAATGTCAATTACTTCATAGAAATTCATTGCTAATTGTTGATAAAATCATATTTTATCATGGTCTCATTTTTTTGTAGATAATAGTATATTATTTGACAAATATATTTACATACAGAAGCAAAAAGATCTGAATAGAGGTATCATGGAATGCTAAGAGAATGTATAGATATATCCCTTGAAAGTATATCATAGACATAAAAAAGAGTACATAATTGATTTATTTTTAGATTTTCAGAAAGTTTTTGTAATTTGTATTTTTAACTTGATTATGTACTATTTTTATAATGTTATATAGAACTATTACGCTACTATTGCTTTACAGTCTCAAAATACCTACATAGAGATATCATGGAATGCTAAGGCAACTTTCAGAAGTATACATAAAAAAAAATATCATATGCCTAAAAAACATAATAACCTCATTTAGTAGTTTGTGAGAATAAAAGGACAATACCAATGATAATAAATAAAAACCCTAAAAGACCTTGCCAAGTCAGTTTTTCATCCAAGAAATAATATGATAATATAAGTGTCACTACAGGATATAATGATGTTATGATAACCACATAATTCACATTATCGGTATGTTTCAGTGCATAGAAATACATAGAACTTGCCAAGAAGAAGCCTACAAATGATGTCAATATAATGATAACAATATAATCTGTATATTGCATGTCTTTCAAGACAGTATCATAATGAAACAGATAGATGTATATCATTGTTGACACAAAATAAACAATTGCTGATATAACCATTACAGTATGATGAGAAACAGTCTTTGTTATAACTCTGATGACTAATGGACTAATACCTGATAACAAGGCTATGAATAAGGACAACAGTAAAATAGATACATTCATCTTTTATTGGTTATGAAGAATTATTTTTTATGGCATATGATACACATCCATCATTTGCTAAATATGCAATATGGTATCCATTTTCATAGCAAAACTCATCAACTGCTTTCTTGACACCAAAATCATAATGGTTATTTGTTTTCGCATAGTTCATGGAATAATCATGACCGCATATCCATCCACCTTTCTTTACCAATTTCAATGCAAGCATAAGGTCGTTTTTCACACCTTCATAAGAATGATCTCCGTCTATATATATCATATCAAGTGTCATTGGTTCTATATCAGCATCCATAATGTTTCCTGATGTTTTCCTGATGATTATTATATTAGAATTACTGATATATTTGCTGCTAACATATTCATACATGTCTTTACCATTATAAAATATCACATTATTACCATTTTGGTCTCCAGAACATATACTGATATTTTCCCAAGGGTCTACTAAATATAGACGACTTGGTATAAAATTTTGCAAAAGATATTGTGCATATTCTCCTCTAAAAACACCAATTTCAGCTATTACAGGATTTTTAGGTAAATCCAATACTTTATGGAATTCTTCGCGTGTATCAATATGTTTAGGTTGTAATGAGTAATATCTGTGAAACTCCTGCATATAATGATATTTCAAGTTATAATCTGCAAACATATTGATAAAATGGTTAATAATGTTTTTGTCAGTAATATAGCCTCCTACGCGACATAAATAAGTATATTTGGTCAGAACATTATTTATTAGATTATTTCTGTTAAAGTAATCATTCATATAACGCTGATCGTAAAAGTCATATTGATACCCGTTTGTTTTATCTATTTCTGACAAAACATTATTGAAGTGAGTTTTCATTTCTTTTGATGCATAAAAGGCGAATTCTCCGCCATTAAAAGGATATATATTATTATCTGTGAAAAATACTATGTCTTGTATTGTATATGGTCTATCTTGTCTTGAAAAATAGACAGCACTATTATCATTTGCATTATACATATCTCCAAGTTTTTCATTACATACATATAGTGTATTTTTATTAGTCACATTATTCATTATTTCTGCCAAACTACCTGATATAATAATATCACAATCAAGATGTAGAACCTTTTCATATTCATGAATTTTTTCGAAATTGAAAACCTCCAGTTTTCTTCTCAATATGCATTTTATATTTGGATTGGTTTCTGTAATATAAAAATGTTGCACATGTAAATATGTGGCAACATTTTTATAATTTTTATCACACATGACAAGAATATCAAATATGTCATTTTCTTTGTTTTCTCGAATTGATTTAATGCATAATTCTAATAATTTGACATAGCTAGGGTCACCGCCTATAACAAAATATAAAAGGTATTTCATGATAATTATATATTGAGTTTGCCCTTTATATGGTGGTGAAAAATGATTTAAGAACTGGTTATATAATATAATAAAAATGAAACTTTGTCAGATTGTGCTCTTGCTAAATTCTCTTGTATCCACTGTTGCTTTTAGCACCTTGCCTACAGCTATGAAACTTAGAACTACTTCATCTCCGAATTCTTGTTATATGAATATGAATACTGATGTGAATAGACGAGATATTTTTAAGTTTCCTATGAAAACTGCATCAACTATGGCTGCTATTACTTCTTTTGGAGCATTCTTGAGCCTTCCTGATAAGTATGCAAATGCAGAAGAAGAGGCTGATGATCTTTGGACTAAGCATAATGGGCCTTATTCAGAGAATGATTTGGGCGAATATACTAAGTTGGAGTCTGGCCTGCTTTTTAAGGATGTTGTAGTAGGAAAAGGCCAAGAACCAAAAGATGGTTATATTGTATCAATTAGTATGGTGGGGTACATTTTCGAGACTGGAGAGAAGTGGTGCAATACATACAAAGGGATCCCTTCATATCAATCATCCGTCAGGGCTGGTGTTCGCGAAAATCAGAAGTTTATGAAGGGTCTCAACGAAGGTGTAAAGACAATGAAGAAAGGAGGTAAGCGTATCCTGGTTATTCCTGCATACTTGGCTTATAGTTATACAACCATTTTCTCAGAGAAAAATCCTGAAGTTCCTATCATTCCTGGAGGTTCCTCACTTGTATGCTATGTAGAAATGCTTGATTTCAAGCCTTTGAAATAATATGTTCTGATATTCACATAAAATTAGAAAAAATGATAATCAAGTTATATTATTATATTCAGGTAAGCCAGACTTCCTCAAACGCGAACAAATATGCCTTTGACCTTCGAAGAGATCCAGAAACTCTGCAACAATTTCATGAATGAGAGCGACACCATCATTGGGATGGAGAACAATTGGACTGATATGATGATAGATAAAATGGACCTTGATGCTTCCAAAGAAGACATCATGCAAGCACTGAAAGTCTCTACATGTGAACGTGTAATTTCAGTGCCTGTAAAGTTTGTATATAATGGCGAAGAAGAAGATACTAATGTGTATGTTGCGATCCATGATGGATATATCATGGTTAGCACACAGGAGCGCCTTCTGTAAATATACCAAGACTTACATATTTCAAAACCTCAAAAAAAACAAAAAAAACTTTTTAACATTTATTTTTATGCATAATAAATATATTATTATAGAAAAAAGCTATCCTCATAAATCCCACTCATCCTTTGTTCCTCCAGCATAAGACTTAGCAAAGCCTTCAGTAATCATTAGGTCATTGATGTTTATGTTATTATAATTCACAACAACTAATAGTCTGCCATACTTGTCGAAATCTTGGCAAGTTATTTCTACTATTTTTCCTAATATTTGTTCTCGCAAAAAATCCCTTGCTTTGATTGCCTGTTGTTTTTCAGCTGCATTTTTAGATTTCATCTCAGGTGTATCTATACCATTTAGCCTGCAATTCCATTTGTAAAACGTTCCAGCAAATTTAAAGACAACTGTGATAGTATCTCCATCATATACACTGATAACTTTTGCATGATATTCATGTGTATTTAGGGAAAATTTGGGAGTTTTACTACAATCTAATTGTATAAGCTCTTCTGTCTCAGAAATCATGGATACACTATATAGATATTATATTTCTTAAATATAGAAACATACTGTATGGATAAAATCCCGAAAGAGGCCTTGTGTATTAGAAACACAAGTTCGTGGGCTAATGTAAAAGCAGAACATAAGTTTGATTCACCAAAGTTCAATAAAGAGCTTGTTTTGTCGCAGATACCAATGATGTCACCAAAGATTGATGCTCTTCTTGAAAAAATTAGATTATTAGATGATGAAGATTTAAGAAGCTATGGCAAATATTTTAAGCACATTATTTACAGCGATGTAAGCGGTGTCAATGGCGCCAAGATGATTGCTTCAGCACTTATAGCAAATGGCTTTACACTCGTTTATAATAATGGCTTGCAATTGAAGAATGATAAACTTGAAAGAAATAAGACTTTTGGTCTTCTTACAACGTCTACTGTATACAAAAAACCACTACCAGTACGATTGAAGAAGAACATGATGCTTCGTATGAACGAACGTCCTGTAAATATTAATGGGGAAAATATGAGAATTGTTGTGCTAGACCCTGGTTTCAAGGAAGGTATTGATGTCTTTGATGTAAAGTATATGCATCTGTTAGAGCCCCTTGTGACAAAAGCAGAGCAAACTCAAGTGATTGGCAGAGGAACACGATTTTGCGGTCAAGCTGGTCTCCCTTTTATACCTAATAAGGGTTGGCCTTTGCATGTCTACAGATATAACATGATGTATGACGAAAATACAAACGTACATGAGTTGTATCTGAAATATAGTAATCAGAATATCAGTGCTCTTAATTTTATAGCAGATTTGGAGGACCTTGTAATCACAAGTGCAGTGGATTTACCACTAACTGAGAAAATTCATATGCTTGACAAAAAAAATAACAGGTTTTATAATTTAATGAAGACTGTCAAAGCAGGTTTGAAGAATAAATCACCCGTAGCAAAACCAGTACGCAAAGATTTCATTCGAATTGTCAGTAATATTAGAGGTAAGATATACACAAATGATGAAAGATTGGATTGTAAGAAAAATTGTAAAGGACCACTTGAATTGGCTCCAAATGCTATATTGATAATTGCTGCTATTCATTTAGATAAGCAAGAGTTAATTTATCGTCTAGAACAAAAGTTCGCCAAACCCTTGCTATGTCCTTATATAAGTAGAATGCCTGAATATTGCTCTGCTATCAATCAGTTATGGATGAGCCCCTTGCGTTTCTTAAAACTTTATAAAGAAAGGATTGTAAGTAATTTAAATTATTATAGACGTGTCATGAGAATACATGAAGATAATTATAATAGTGCTATGATATTTATAAATCAATATTCAGAGGAAAAAGTTAAGGAACCTACTATTGTTTATCCTGCTGTTCCTCCTCCTATCAAGATGAACTATCTTGATTTACAGAAGTACGTTGAGAAGCATTTTACTCCTTATGCATGGGAAGAAGTTGAAATCAAGAACAAATGCATACAAGATAGTACTGATGGTGATAAATCAAAGAAGAATTATGAGATTGTCTCTTTCACTAAGACACAGGGCTTCGTCCAAAACTTCTTGACTCCACAGTCTCCATACAAAGGGCTATTTTTGTATCATAGTGTTGGTTCTGGAAAGACTTGTTCTGCTATTGCTACTGCTACAAATACATTTGACAAACAGGGCTACACTATTTTGTGGGTAACTCGCCATACCCTCAAAGAAGATATTTGGAAGAATATGTTTGATAAGATTTGCAATATTATTATTCAAGAGAAGGTCAGAAAAGGTGAAAAGATGCCTGCATCTCGTGCTGAAAGAATGAAATTATTGGGTAATAATTGGCTGCAACCCATTTCTTACAAGCAGTTTACGAATCTCATCAAGGGTAAGAACAAATTTTATCAAGAAATGGTAGCTAGAAATGGTAAAGATGACCCTTTCAAGAAAACACTGGTAATCATTGATGAAATCCACAAGATATATAGCAATTCTTTGTCTGCACTTGAGAAACCTAACCCGGATGTCTTACAACAAATGATACAGAATTCTTTTAATAAGTCTGGCAAATATTCATTAAAATTATTGATTATGACTGCAACACCTATTACAGAAGACCCTATGAGCTGTGTCAAAATCATCAATCTATTATTGCCAACTGTAGAACAATTCCCAGAAAATTTTGAGAAATTTAAAAATGAATATTGTCAAGATAATGGTCTATTTACAGATAGTGGTGCTATCAAATTTATGAATAATGTCGCAGGACTGATATCTTATATTGATAGAAGTCAAGATCGCTCTAGTTTTGCATACCCTATTATTGATGACATTATGTTGCGTATTGATGATGAAGCAAGATCCTTTGCTACATATCAAGGTCATAAAGATAAACTTAAAGAACTTGAAGAACAGTTGGAGATTGAGACTGAAAAGGATGGTAAAAAGGCTCTTAAAGCTCAAATAAAGGATGTAAAGAAGATGTTGAAGGCTGCTGAAAAGATGAAAAATGAACCTCATAATGTTATTGATTATATCAACAATTGTTTGACAAAGGATAAAAAGAAAGGGAAAAAAATAGATGAATATGTAGATTCATTATCATCATTTAGAACAAAATCTTTGCATAGATCGGTTGGTAAGTCTCCAAAAAAGGCTGCTAAAGGTCCAAATAGTTGTCCTCCTGGAAAAGTAAGAAACCCTCTTACAGGAAGATGCATAACACCGAAGGAACCAAAGCAGCCTAAGGAACCAAAGCAGCCTAAGCAGCCTAAGGAACCAAAGCAGCCTAAGCAGCCTAAGCAGCCTAAGCAGCCAAAAAATGGAAGATAAAAGGCCCAAAGAGTTCAAGTAGTGCCCTATGGAAAGGCTTATATTATGGATGATGCAGGTAAGAGATATGATACAGATATATTTTAGAGAACTTATTGTCTTTTTAGCTGCGTTTTATTGATTGTAAGAATTATGAATTATTGTATATAGAAATGTATTCCTTATTATACTCCTTGCTGATTACCTTGGTTATATTTGGTGTAGCACATTACATTGAAAGAGGAAACATAGAACAGAAGGGTGAGGTATATGATATGCAAAAACATCTAATTACAAGTAGCAATGCAATTCTGTTCTTTATGATATTTATAACATCATTTGTACTAGTATATTTTGCATTTGATGATGGAGATTTGTTGACATCCCTTGGTATTTACGAAGACGACCACAAAAGAATCAATATTAAAGACCCTGTGTATGATGTTAAGAAGAACAATACTATTGATCCAACAATATTAAAGAGGATTAACGACCCTCTTAAGTATGGATTTGAACCTTATAGTGGTGGTTCTGACATGAGCTCATCAGATGCCAGTGACGCAAGTGACGGTAGCGACGGCAGCGAGACATCATCTTCAGATACCTCTAGTGAATGCAACAGTGAATAGTGTGTATGATATATAATATTATTTTTGTGTATTATAATATAAGTTATGAAACTAGAATTGAAAAAATTTGATCCTTCTAGAATTAAGAGCGATTCTGTTGTTGTTTTTATAGGAAAAAGAAATACTGGTAAGAGCTATTGTATGAAAGACATTTTGAACTATCATCGCGATATTCCTGTTGGAGTTGTGGTGTCACCTACAGAAAGGGCAAATGGATATTTTGAGAAGTTTATTCCAAAGATGCTTATATATGATGAACTGGAGGAAAAAATTGTCAGTAAGTTTTTGACAAGACAGATTAGTATAACTAATGAAAGGAAGAAAGAAACTGCGAAACACGGGAGTTCTTCAATTGATCCTAGAGCTTTTTTAATATTAGATGACTGTATGTATAATAAGTCAGCAATGACTGATAAGAATATCCGATGTATATTTATGAATGGAAGACATTACAAAATATTCTTTTTAATTACAATGCAACACGGGCTGGGGTTGCCACCCGATTTAAGGTCTAACATAGATTATGTATTTATTTTTAGAAATAATATTGTCAAAGAACGGGAAAAAATATATAACCATTATGCTGGGATGTTTCCGACATTTGATGTCTTTAATCAAGTCATGAACCAATGCACTGAGAACTTTGAATGCCTTGTAATAGACAATAAAGTACAATCGAATAATATTTCTGACATCGTTTTCTGGTACAAAGCACAGGAAGCCAATTTCAAAATGTGTTCTAGAAACCTTTGGGAAATGCAAGCTTTACAAGACCAGAGAGATGCTATGGGTTTGACAAATGAAGAAGATGATGATTGTGAAGATTTTGACCCGGGTGTTTTCACGAAGAAGAAAAACGCCAGACTGATAAAGGTAAAGAAACACTAAGAATTACAATGTCAAAGCCTTATCAAATATTTGCAAGCATGTATCATTGCAATAGAGACCACATATGTCGCATCGCTTTAGAACTATTTTGCATTTCGTGCAGATAAATGTCAGTTGCGAATATATAATATGGTCCTTGCAATAACAGCTATAACAGATTAAGGACTTCTGCATTTCAATATAATATTAACATTACAGTAATAATCAATTTTTATCTTTACATATACTATATATTAGTGTTGAGTTGATGTTAATTAATATTTTATCTTCATAAAAAAGTATATAAGTATTATAGGTATTATATTAAAATATACAAATGAATGTTATTTTGGAAAATGAACAAGAGCATAATAATTTACTGGAATATTTGAATAATACAGTAATCAATGATAATGATGAAGAAAGACAATTTAGAAAAGATTTTTATCAAATATTTTTTAATACTTCTAAATACATAGTACATAGTACAACCATTAGAAAGTGGATATTGTATAGTGAAAAATGTTCGTTTAAAAGATTTTTCACACAGTTTTTGAAAGCTGAAGAACATTACGCTATGTATAAAATAAAACACGCTGATGAATATATTTTTACTATGAATGCATTGAATAAAATCCTTATCAAATATGATGATGAACTTAAATTATATAATTATTTATTAGGTTTAGAAAGGGCTATTAAAGACTATTATATAATTTATAAAGATAAATTACATATGTTGGAAAAACAAAAAATATTAGGTGAAAAACAGATAAATAATGATAGCAGAAGAGCAGTTATTTATATTTATAATATTGATACAAGAGATTTGAATAGAAAACCAATACTCAAAATAGGTCTTACAGAAAATATCAAAGAACGAATAAAAACATATGCAACATCACATCCTCATGGTTCATTGATATACCAAGAAGAAATACCTAAAACCTGTTTAAAAATAGCTGAAAAATGTTTACATTGTCTTTTAACTGAATCTGGATTTTTGGTTAAATCAGAATGCTTTGAGCTGTCTGTAGATGAAGCCATATTATGGATTAAACATGTTAAAAATATGTTTAAGATCACAAAAGACAAAAATAGGTATACCAAATTATCGGCTATGGTAAACATAACAACAAATGTCATTGACAATGTAGTATGCGAAAAGAAGGTACTACATTATGATGTTTCCACACAAACTGATGCTGTAGTAGAAGAAGTGCAAGCATATACTGAAGATGAAATACAGCCTCTTAGAATAATTAAAGAGCCTCCCACTAATATTGGAAGCTTCAACAGATTTATTGAAGAATGCTGTATCATAGATAAGGAAAAAGATGTGTCTTCTGTAGATATTATTGGAGCATATCGCATATGGTCTCAAAATGCTGATAAAGAATCTTACCATAGTTTGTTAGATTATCTGAAAGACGTATTCAAGCCAATCAGACTACAATTACAAAATAGACAGAATGTAGTCAATGGTTTTCAAGGTATATGCCTGAAAGCAGAAGAGCCTTTTACATTACCATTAGTACCTTCTAAATATGACATGTTTGTATATAATAATTGTAGTATTATCCCTAGTGGTAAGGTACTTTTTGCAGACATGAAGAAAGTATATATTGAATGGCAAATGAAATTAAACGACAATACTGAAGTGCCTGATAGTGAAATCAAAGAACTAAAAGAATATCTGAATAACTTCAAAAAAATATTGAAGGCCAACGTCTGGACCCATACAGGTAACGGTAGTGGATATTATGGTATTATGTTGAATCAAGACATACCATATAAGACATCTATCACATCATCAACATCGAAAACTGTCGAAAAAATAAATATTGCAACAAATGAAATTATGAATACATGGACTACAATAGCCAAAGCTGCTGCTGCTGAAAACATAAGTGCAGCAAGAATGAGTAGGATATGTAAGAGTAGAGAAGTTATCAATGATTCATATTATTTTAGGGTCAAATAAAAAATATATAAAAAATTGCCACTATTTATGAAATAACAAAAAATGGACCCTTACTATGGTTTATATATTGCTTTGATGTCATTTGCTTTCACAGAATGCTTCATAAAACCTCTATGTTTGCCAAAAAGAATTATTGGATTGCAATTGGCTAAACATAATTTTCAAGATATAGGGAAATCATTATCAGTTGCTGATAAATATTTCCTAATCCATTCTCTGATAAATCATGTTGAACTAAAGAAGAATGCACTTCTGATAGATTATTGTCAGAAGAACTTGAATTATACCAACGTGGCACATATAACTACATCATCTGACCTCGATTTTATTATCAAGAGACATTCACAGAATGCAACCACATTGGAATTGTTTGACATCATTGACGCAAATGCAAAATTAACTGATTGTTATGTCAAGGTATTCACATTGGATAATATGAAAAAATAATCCCGTCTATTTGGTACATAATATTGTAGTAATTATATTTGTCATGATAGCAGGTGGTATACTGTCGTGCAAAATTGCTATTTCTTTTTTTGCCTTCAATATTGATATATAATGCCTTGATTTATTTTTATAATGACATTTCAATGTTATCTGATTGGTCTTATGTCGCAAAATTATTTTTTTCCTATACACCTCTATTTTGATATTTTTATGATCTATATGTCTGAGAAAGTGCATGGAATGCTTGAAAAAATAATGTGAAGAATATCCTTTGTTATGGATGAACTCTTGCAAAGAAATCTTGTAGTCTTTCATATTGTCCTATTTTATGTTTCTAAAAAAAACTAGGTTTCTTGGATGATTTTGGTAAATCATTTATGAAAATTTCTTTAACATCTGATATATTACTTATAGCAGTAGCAATGCTAGCTACGCTAGCTACGCTTTTAGCATCATCATCTTGCTCTAGAAAGTCCTTTTCATGTATGTAATCTTGTGTTGTTGTAGGTGAATGATAAGAGTTCTTATCTTCAGCCTTAGTATCTTCTTCATAATCATGGGATGCCATAAATGTATCTTCCTTTTCATTCTTCTGAAGGTTGTAAGTGTCATCAGCCTTTTCTTGCATATCAAATGTGGTTTCTTTATCAAGTGATGATATCTCTTGATTGTTGTTATCTTCTTGATTGGCATGTGTAAACATTTGACTTTGGTTTTCATTATGGTATCCATCATTCGCTCCTATATTATCTTTATGATTTATTTCAGGAACTTCTAAACATTCATTTAATGCAACCTGTTCTTCCTCTTCTTCATCATCCTCACTTTCCTCTTCACTTTCCTCTTCACTTTCCTCTTCACTTTCTTCATCATCTTCACTATCCTCTTCATCTTCTCCACTTTCTTCTTCATCTTCTTCACTTTCTTCTTCATCATCAGAGTTATTCTCACATGCAACAGGACTTTTAGTAGAAGATTTCTCATTGAACTGGCTGACATTATCTGTTAGGTTCTTTTCAATCTGCAGGAAAATTTCTTCAAATGGAATGAAATCTCTGAATGTCTTCTTAATAATCCGTCTGATATTTTCCTCTATAATATTGAGGTTATTTTGATACTCTGCATTCTTTATATTGATGCGATTGAATAGATAAGCATTTTTCCAAGAGAACATAGCACAGTTAATATAGCATCTGTGGACGAAATCTTCAGGATTGGGAACCTTTATTTTGATGTTATCAAACTGGTCTTTATACTCATATATTTTTATCTTGATAGTACTGATGATGATTACTTTGATTAGGTTATGCATGTAAGTACATTTAGTATACTTGACAACCTTCTTATACTCGTCTGCTACTATATTGTTGTTCCACTTACGAATTTCGAGCAATTCATTTTGAAAGTCTTTCAGTGTTTTTTTATTACTAAAGCAATCATTGTATATACCATAAAGCCTCTTGGAAATAGGAATACTCAGTAAATCCTGTATATGCTCCATATACTCATCTCTGGTATCTATCAATCCTTCCATTTCCTTATAAATAATCTAAAATATCATAGTCTTATATACAAGGATAAAAAATAAATCATTTAAGTAGAATTATTGTCAATGCCACCAAAACAGGCTAAACCAAAGTCTCATGTAAACAAATATATAAACCTATTAGAAACGAAACCACAAAAATTGCCTGTAAATTATTTAAAAAAAAAAAACACATTTGATATTGACATAAGGAAGAAACTATATGAGTCTAGTTTTAATTCACTAAAATACAGAATAATAATAGAACATGAAAAAACTTTAATTCATAAAATTGATAATTTTATTCAATCAAATAATGACTTAAATTTTCAAGCAAAAAAGAATGAAATCAAAAACGGCATATATACAATTTTCAAAGATTTTAAGCGTGATATGAATAAAATTACTTATCAATTAGATTTTGTTAATAGTTTCAATAAATATTCACAAGTCACAATAGATAACATAAAAGAAAAATATATTAAGTTATTGTCTGATCTTTTATTTAAAAATAAAAATACAAAAGTAGAAAGTGTAATAGAACATATATCTGATGAAATCTTGAATGATTTCTTAAATAAAAATAAAAAATATCTAAACCCATTTAAACTTTTACTTGATAATGAAAGCGAAAAACTAAGTGAATTCAATTCTGAATCAGATTTTATAAAAGGGTTTATATTACACAAAAATGTTATCCATAAAGATAACAATGAATACAGCAAAGGTAGGTTTCCTTACAAAGACATTGAAAATTTTGCTTCTACATCATATTTATATGATGGTAATAAACAATTCTCATTCTACACAACTGTATTTAAAATAGCAAGTTATCTTACATATTATGTTATTCAAAAATATAATCATCATTTTTTACTAGCCTATTTTTTTATATATAATGTTACTGAAATTTTATCATCAAATGAAAAAAGAAATCTTGAGATAATATCAGAACAATATAATAATAATATTTTACAAAAACTATCACAAACTATAGAAGAAGAAAAACAAAAAAACATCATCATACAATGTGTACTGAGTATATTCTCATTTCATCAATATGCTAAGCATTATCATAATAATACAGGTGATATCAATCAAGCCTTTGTCTATAATGAAACTAAACCACCAGAAGGTAAAAAAAGACATGTGAAATACATACTTGACGATAAAGTGTTCTATCTAGAAGATATGGGATATATTGTATACATCTGGGGCTTCAATCAAGGTAAAGAACAAATAGAAGAGATTGGAACCCCTGATAAACAAAAAATATTAAATGAGTATTTGAATTTCTTTAATGCACTATCATTACAATCATTATTATCAAAAACAGATATCCAAACCAAATTAAGTTTTAATAATAGTGAACTACAAGATATAACGGACCCAAAAATGTTTGAAGTAAAATTGGTTAACATTATACTTGGGTTGTTGGAATATACAATTGATAGTACAAACAAACCACAAGATGCAGAAATTATTAACAAAGATAATCCATGTTATTTAACAAAGCCATCTGATGTCGAGTTTTGCTTTGCAGTAAATGCAACATCTGGTGATATTAGTTCAGTAGATTCCACTAAAATAACATATAATGATAATACTTTAAATATTAATTCTGAAACATACGCTACATCTGATAAGCCAGAACATAAAATAAAGAAATATACCAACGATAATACTACAATTTACCTCATAAAGAATAAGAATGTTCCTTCATTGCATATAGCATATATAATAAGCGACAATGATATATCTATAAAAAAACAAATAGAATATGAAAACAGTGAAATTAAAAGAATATTTGATGTGTATCTAAGTGACCTCTATGATTTGACAAAGTTCTTAACAGAATAAAAAAATTGATTTATTGACATAGCAAAATGCTGTTATCATAAACAAAGATGTTTTGCAAGGTTGCTTATTGCAGATACCCATCAACGCATGTTACTAAAGGACATAGATGTGGTGTCTGTGGAAGTAACGGACATGGTGAAATTGAATGTTTCAATGGAAGAGCAAAGTTAGAATTGCAAATGTATCATGAGGATGTCTTGCCAAATAACAAGATTTGTACTGTTGCTGATTGTGCATCCAAAGATTTGCATACAGTGGAAGCGCATCATTGCCCGGTTTGTAAGAAGCGGGAACCTCATACTATCGAAAATTGTCCTAGAAATAGGTCATCTGTATTGGTACCTTCTGTAGTATATCATATAAAATGTCCTGTATGTAGAGTTGACAATACTGTAACAAATCCCAAAAAAATATTTGGTCTCAAAGATGAATGTTGTATCTGTTATGATAATGCTGTCGAAATCTTATTTCCGTCATGTTATCATTGTTGCATATGTTTAGAATGTCTACATAAAAGCCAATAAATACAAATGTAATATTATGTATAGGAACTATATGTCTAAAGTACTTGAATTCAATCAACAAGGTATAGACAAGATAAAAGATATATTAAAAAATAATAATAAATTATTTGTTTTTTTTTATAAACAAATTGACCCAACTATTATACAAGATATTTATAAATTGCGGATAACTAAAACAAGTTCTTCTATAAGTTTCAAAGAAGATATATCAGCATCTCAAGATACAACATTACTAATAGAAGACAATGATATCATATATTCAGTATTCGTACATCAAGAGATAGAAAAAGACAAACAATATACTTCCATTAAGATAGAATTTTTGAATAAACAAATCTATAATTTAAGAATTGATAAAATAATTGGTGTTGTAAAAAGTAATGATATACCAGAACAAAAATACTGGAGTGATGTGGCACAAGAAATATATAACGTTATAATACCATCAGAACATATTTCTTCTACAAAATCTGCTACAATAGCTTCCACAGCTTCCAGAACGAGAGCAGCTTCCACAGCTTCCAGAACGAGAGCAGCTTCCACAGCTTCCAGAACGAGAGCAGCTTCCACAGCTTCCGTAGCCATAGCAACACAAAACATCCCATATTTCAAAATTAATCAAGATGGTGTCAATTATATTCATAGTAGCATGAAATTGATAAGAGATGAATATGAACGAAATAATCAAAATAAAAAAGGCCATGAAACACCTGATAATCCTGTATTTATGCAAAAAATTCAATCTCGTGTAAATAAGAGTAGTCTAGCCACTGATGGAGTAATTCAATTTACACAGAATGTAAAGAGTAATTTTGAAATGTTTGTCTTGAGACAGAATGGTGTAGTTTTTTCAATTTTAAATAATGGTAAAAAACTGGGAACTAAATACAATATGAATTATGAAAAAGATAAGGCATATACTGTCATTAATATATTTATTCATTCAAAACAATATTTAATTGATTTGAACGATATTATAGGTGTTGTAAATTTATCTGATAAGCCAGAAATAGATTTCTGGTATAATCTAGCAACATATTTATCAAGCACTATTCCAGATAACAGCATTGATACAAGCTTTCAGCCATCCTATCTAGTAGCAAAAGCAACATCACCTATTCAGCGTTCACCTGCAGCAAAAGCAACATCACCTATTCAGCGTTCACCTGCAGCAAAAGCTACATCGCCTAAAATTTCTCATTTACCTGTTGCAGCTAGAACAGCTGAAAAGAAACTCAAAAAAATATTAAAACCATCTGAATATAATAGGTATATAAATGATCTATCTGAACTAAAGACACCGCAGCAATGCAATCAAATTATTGATGAATTGCAAAAGATTGATGATTTAAGTGTATCTACCCGTCCAAAAGCACTTATTAGAAATCCTAAAAATATAATAAATCCTAATCACAGACCTGCAACAATAGCTTTTGATAGTGATATTGTATTAAGTGCACTATATAAATGTTATCATGACCCAAATCTTGGAGTGAAGGATGTTTTGGATGTAATTGACTTAGATGTTTTACAACAAGATAAACCAAAATCAAGAGCAACACAACAAAACGAAAATATTCGATTAAATGATATCATGGCATCTTCAAAAATCGAAGAATATAGAGTTTCTTGTAATTATCTGAAGACAAAAACTGAAATAGAGTATGATGAATATGTGCTGCATATGCAAAAATTATTTAGAATTTTACAGGCAATATATGATTATTTTCATAAGGGTAGTAGAAAAGAACATAAAATTACAATATATTTATTTGATGAAAGAACAATAAATAACTATCAAAAGCATATAGAAAATTTAAGTATTGGCGAAATGACAAAAATCAGTAGAGGTGTCATATTTCATGACGAAAGACCGGTAAAATCCATAGATAATGTCCTTAAAAATACATTTTTAAATAGAGCTATTCATTTAAAGTTTTTTCAAAACACTACCATTGTATTTAATCATGAATATTCACATCATAATGTTGATGATGATTTTGAATATCATAGATATACATCCATATTACCTAAATTTCACTGTCTGAATTCTACTGCTGAATTAAGTAAAAAATATAGCAAAGATATTAACAATATGCTATTAGAGCTAAATAATTTTACAAAAGATTTTCCCGAAGAATATATTATCAAAGGATTGAATAATCCCAGTTATGAAAACCTTTTTCGTAATATATCATCGTACAGTGATGATAAGGCTGTCAATAAATTGTTATGTGTTCTTATCAATAATAATTATAACAAAAAACAGAGTATAAAAGATTACTATTATTATTTTCTATATGATGGTCCTGCTCCCGCCATATCTCTTATGAATGCAGTAGATTATGTTAAATCACTAAATACATACCAACCTTTGAATATATTTGATAATGATCTATCTGATATAGAAGCCTTTTATAAAGGAACATCACCATTATTTAGCAGGGTAGTGAATGAAGGTCTACAAAATCACATCCTTCATGGTGTGAAATTACAAGAAAATACTACAAGAAAACTTGAAGTCGTATTGAAATACGCACAATTTTCACATAAACCTAACTACAACAAAAATGATATTTATGTCTTCCATGGAACACAGAATATGATGCATGCAAAAGATGAAAGAGAAATAAATTTGATATCATTCTTGTCTTGTAGTTTTAATATTTATATATCGATTGATTATGCCCTAAATAATCTTATTGGGTCTACTAACACATACAAAAAAGGAATTGTATATATTTTTAGGATTGAAAAACACCAAAATTATATCAATTTTAATGATGGACTATTTCAAATAATATTATTACCAGGAACAAAAATTATAATTCATAATGAGATCAATGTAGGTCGTATTAAGTATGTATTATGTCATATTGATGATACTGATGTATTAAACTATGGCAAACAATTACTCAAAGACATCAAAGAAGGAACTGAATTATTGAAGACTTATACAATAACAAGATATGTAATATCTGATGTTGATGTTGCCAAATATCCTTATGTTTTTCAAATGCCATTTCCCGCTGACCCAAATGATAGAAGAAAATTCAGAAATCATGTAGAAAATATTTTTGTGATAAAACATCAAAATACAGATTATATATATACATCCTTAGGAAAATTAGCCAATAATTATAATATGCATTCATTTCATAATATACAATATACACTACATCAGCATTTCATTAATGATTGTTATCATTACTTTGATGTAAATTGTGCCAAATATATTCTTGGCTATGATCGAGATAATATTTATACTGCATGGAAAGTTGACACAGATTATGTTCCTTCGCATCACGATTTCAAATATAATATCAAAAATTTGTTAATTGATTGTTTATTGGGAAATATAGATTGTCAAAATAGCACTAATTATTTGGTGCTAAATAGTAA
>Ga0164292_10000653_pt1 | contig 27328 bp, 23 predicted proteins | sample GEODES117metaG_FD_111486 | JGI IMG/M metagenome (GOLD analysis project Ga0164292, IMG submission 111486) | Eutrophic lake water microbial communities from Lake Mendota, Wisconsin, USA - GEODES117 metaG | ecosystem: Environmental > Aquatic > Freshwater > Lake | place: USA: Lake Mendota...
GATTCTTGGTTTAAGACAGAGATTCTTGGTGGGCTAAATGGAGCTTCAGTTGACTTCGTTGATCCATCTACAAATGATGGCGAGTATGGAATTGTTGCAGTGCACCTCACGACACCTAGTGGTGTTGTGAGGTTGGACTAGACTTTCATTTTTGATAAGAGGCAAAAAATGTATAAATACCCCGAAGAGTATTTAGAGTCAGCAGCTTCTTATCTCAAGTCTCATGCAATAGATTTTTCCGATTCTAGGATCCTAATAACGGGTGGATCTGGATTCATTGGAAGTTGGCTCATCGAACTTCTTCGATATTACACCGTATCTGAGTCCCAGAATATACAAATTCTTGGGTTGAGCAGAAATTTGAAAGAAACCTTTCACAAAGTAGGCACAGAAAATTTTGAATTTCTAAATTGGATTGAAGGCGGCGTCGAGAAACTCCCTGAAATTCAATTCAACTTCACTCACGCACTTCATTGTGCCACTCCCACGACAAATGAAACTGGTTCCAACGACCCTGAAAATGTGAAGAATTCCTCGGTTGGTGGAATGCAGCATCTGCTAGAAGCCGCTCGACTAAATGGAAATAGGCCACGAATTTTACATACGAGCTCAGGAGCAGTTTATGGAAATGTCCCTCTTGTAGATGGAAGGTATGCGCTCAATCAAGAACTTCAAAAAACAGCTCTAGACAAATCCTCAAGACATTACCCATATGCAATGGCTAAGAGAGAGACAGAATTAAAATTAATTCAGGCAACTAAAGATGGCTTTGTCAGCGGGTTAAACGCAAGGCTATTTGCATTTTTCGGACCAGGCCTACCAATTACAAGTCAATATGCTATTGGAAACTTAATAGATCAGGCATTGTTCTTGGAATCCCTTAGCTTGAACGGCACAGGAATGGCAACACGTTCTTATTTAACCGGAAATGCAATGGCGGCTGCAGTCCTTTACATGTTAAGTTCAGATTTAGTTGGAGCGACGCATGTAGGAAGTAACAATGGACAAGCCCTCAGAGATTGGGGGCAGATCGTTTCGGATATTTCTGACAAGCCTCTTCAAGTTCTTAGTAAATTTGACGACAGTGCAGATAAATATGTACCTGGTTGGGATGAGAGGATTCCTAAAATCAATTTTGAACAAGACCATCGAAAAGTAATTGATCGATGGCTTAAGTATGAGAGAACTAATTCAAAATTAGATTATTAACGGTGGGATCATCAGACAGTTTAGGCTTCATTTCATTTAGGGCATCTGATCTTAGATTACCCTCTTCATCTCGATAGTTTCCAACACCTGGCATAACAACTTGGTCGTGTTGGCAAAAAACCTCAATTAATTGTGTTTTTGAACTCTCCATAATCTCTTTGAGTTCACGATTGAGCGCTGAAGCTTCTGATATAGAACGATATTCAATTCCATAAGCAGAAGATACTAAACTCCAATTTGGCATAGTCAGCCCAGAATTTTCAGATGAACCAATGAGGTCCGCTCCGAAAAAAGAACGTTGAGTGTTTCGTAGGGAGGCATAACCCCCATTGTTAATGACGAAAATCTTGGTCTTGGTACCGAGTAAACTCAAAGTTGATAACTCCTGAACGTTCATCTGCATGGACCCATCACCTGTCACGGCAATTACGGGATGTTTTGAAGCGAGACTCGCGCCAATCGAAGCAGGAAGTGCATAACCCATAGATCCCAAGCCCCCAGAGACAATGTATCTCTGACCCTTCTTAAGTTTGAACGCTTGACCCATAATGTAAAAACACAATCCAGCATCAGTTATTACCGTTTCGTCACCTTCCAAATTGGCCGAAAGTAAGTCAACAAATTCGTACATATTTATGTCTGGTGTTGACAGGTCGTGTGGCTCTTTGGCTACAGCGTACTTCTCCTTAAGGCCACGTAATTCTTCCAACCAGGAAGCATTTGAATTACAATAACTTTTTCCTAAAGCGTTAAAAACTTTTAAGAAGCCATCGATAGAATCATTAAAGTATCTAGCTTCAATTGGAAGCCCTTTCCCAGAAACAGATCTATCCATTTCCAAGATAAACTTCTTGGCATTTGGCGCAAAAAGTTGCGGCTCGTAACCGATATTCTGTTGATGAAGACTGGTCCCAATGCACAGTATAAAATCTGAATTATGGATACCGATATTGCCCGGTCTGTCTCCGCGTACACCAACATGACCGACGAATAAGTCATCGTCGTATGGAACAAAATCTTTTGCTAATTGCGTCGTAAAAATAGGAATATTGATTCTTTTTATCAGATCGAGAAGTTGAGCTGATAAGCCAGATACCCGAACTCCATGGCCGATTAAGACCGAAGGACATAAAGAACTCTCTAATTCCGAAATCATATCCCTCAAGTCAAATTGATCCATAGAGTCGACATAGGTGGCCCGTTCACCTACCTTGGGGGAAGTCAACAAGTCTGTCATTTGCTCACCTTGAATATCGAGAGGCAAGTTAATCAGTGATGGTCCAGGTCTACCCTGTAAGCAGCCAAATATTGCGGAGTCAAGAATTTCCACTACATGACTACTTGAAGTAATCAAAGCTGAATACTTCGTGATGGGCGCACAAACTTCGTGGATAGGAAGCTCGAAGGTACCCACTTGCCGGACACCGTAAGGCATCTCTTCAGTTCGGAGATCGGAACTTTTCGCATTTCCGCAAATAATGATGAGAGGTACCGAATCATAAAAAGCTCCCGCTACCCCCGTAACGACATTTGTTGCTCCAGGCCCACTTGTGACAACAACACAAGCAATTTTTCCTGTGACTCGAGAGTAGGATTCGGCGGCCATGGTTGCCGCTTGCTCATGATGAAATGCAGTGTAAGGAACATTGCTTAACCTAATTGCGTCATTAAGATGCATTACATTTCCACCAACTAGAATAAAAAAATGGTCAACTCCCGATTCAATCAATCGGTTAACCACATAATCTGCTACGCGATTTTTACCAACCACTTTATTCTCCACGTATATGTGTGGTCATTTGAAGGTAAAATCTACGAATCAACATGGAATCAATTCCTACAACAACTTTATCTAACGCGTGTTTATCTGCAAACGAAGGGTCGGCACTTTCAGGAAGCATCGCTACAAAGTTCTTGTTGTATTCTTTAGACACACTCTTGATTTGAGAAAAATATTTGTCGAGTTCAGTAGAGAAGGGTCCGCCGAACAAGCCAAGCTCCATAGATAAATCAAAAGCGCCCAAATACAGATCGGTCACCAAGTTCTCACTTGCTATCTCTTCAAGTATGGCCAATGCTTCTGGAGTCTCGATTATCACTGTGATGGCGATGTTTTCATTTTCAGGAGTATTCATCTTCAGATTTGATTTTGGGTGGAGCCCGCGGGATCCGGCAGGTGGGAACAGAAGTCTGCGCTTGAAGGAATTCAATTCTTCTATTGAACGTATTTGAGGTAGCACAAACTTACGAACTCCTGCATCTAAAAGAGTCTGAATTATTGGGTCGTCGAATGCTCGCACTCTTACAGAGAAATCAACTTGCTTCAAATTGTAGAATGTTACTGTTGCTAATATGTCATCTACCGAGCGAAATCCGTGCTCTAAGTCAATATAAATGAAATCAAAGTATTCGGGTAGCTGAGAAGTTGAATCTCGATCGGACAGAATATTCCAGACACCTAATTTGTGCTTCATTAGGTAATTTACCAACGACGCCAAGGGGTGTCGTTCGACTCCCAACGTTCATTCATTTCTAAATATTCACGATAAGTATCCATTGGCTGCCAGAACCCATCGTGACGATACGCGTACAGATTATTGGACTTTGCTAGAGATTTCAATGGTGTCTCTTCGAACGGACCATCATCTGTGAAGAAATCAAAGACCGATGGTTCTAATACGAAGTACCCACCATTTATCCAATCGTCAACAACTGGTTTTTCAAGAAACTCTTGAATCTTTCCATCATCCATTAGATCCACAACACCAAATCGACTGGTTGGGTGAACTGCCGATAAAGTTGCAATTCCAGAGTGTGACCTGTGGAAGGAAACTAATTTCTCTAAGTTAACATCGGCTAGCCCGTCGCCGTAGGTGCACATAAAAGTGCGGTCTCCGATGAAATCTTGAACCTGCTTTAAACGACTTCCAGTACTGCTCGTCTTACCGGTTTCAATGAGGGTCACTTTCCAGTCATCTTCATCATGCTTATCAAGAAAGATAGTTTTCGATTCTTGCCCAAGACGCAACGACATATTTATGTTTCTTGTCTGATAACTAAGAAAGTAATCCCTGATGACGTCTCCGCGATATCCAAGACAAATTATGAAATCCTTCATCCCATAGCTGCTGAAGTACTTCATAATGTGCCAAAGTATTGGACGGTCACCAATCTCTACCATTGGCTTTGGTCTAAATTCGGTTTCTTCTCTAAGTCGCGTGCCTAAACCACCTGCAAGTATCACAACTGGAATGTTAGAAAGATCCTCATGCTTGGTCATAGTTATCCCATCGACTATTTGAATACACAAAACTTTATCTTATATCTGCTCACCGAGAGAGAAAATGAGTAGAATTCAGCCATAGCGTGTGTGGGGGGGATTGATTGGAAACCGGAAAGCGTTTACGTGTTGCGATAATTGGTTCAGGCAACATAGGAACTGATCTTCTCTATAAAGTACGCCGCAGCAAGCACTTAAAGTGTACGTTGATGGTAGGAAGGCGCACTGATTCCCCTGGCTTAGAACGCGCGAATAAAATGGGGATCCAAACTAGCCCTGACGGTCTAGAAGGGCTTAAAGCGAACATTACGAATATCGACCTAGTATTTGATGCTACTTCTGCTTCGGAACACATCTTGATTGCAGATACCTTGCAGAATAAAAATGTTGCATTGATAAATCTAACACCGGCACCTTTGGGAAGTTTTTATATACCATTAGTTACAAATAATCCAAAAATGATTCACGCGAATTCGCATTTAAATATGGTAACTTGTGGCGGACAAACCTCTATTCCTTTGTTACATATTCTTTCCTCAAATTTGAATCTTCATTCGGTCGAAGTAGTTAGCACGATTGCCTCAAACTCTGCTGGTTTAGCAACTAGAAAGAATCTCGATGAGTACATTGCTAATACAGAGCGTGCAATCAGTGAGGAAACTGGTGTTCAAGAGGTCAAAGTAATGCTTGTTATTAACCCCGCTATTCCAGAAATCGTCATGCATACCAGTATGTATGTTTCAGGACCGGATCTTGTTGAAGATAAAGCACAAGATCTTATAAATCAAAGAATTAAAGAAATGAATGTGAATAATCCAAACGTGAAGCTCATCGCGTCACCTACGTTCGTTAGTTTGAATACAATTCACTTCGCTGTAGAAGTCTCAGGTTCTGGAGACTATTTACCAACCTACTCTGGAAACCTAGATATCATTAATGTTGCTGCAATTCAGGCTGCAGAAAGTATCTCGAAAAGCGTAGCGCCATGACCATGATGATAAAAAAAGATTCAAAACATGTTTTGATTTCAGATGCAACTCTCCGTGATGGAAATCATGCAGTTTCACACGGTATAACGGAAGAAAACATTCGCAATTACTCAGGGTGGGCTGACTCAGCCGGTGCTGACTGGATCGAAGTTGGTCATGGAAATGGTTTGGGTGCCAGTTCGTTTCATATCGGTAAGGCTGCTGTTTCAGATGAGGTTGCACTAACGACTGCTAGAGGTTCGATCAAGCGTGCCTCATTGTCTGTTCATGTTATGCCAGGTATCGCCAGTATCGGCCGCGACATTAATCGGGCAATAGATTTGGGAGTTGAAGTTTTCCGAATTGCCTCTCATTGCACAGAAGCGAATACGACGCTTCGGTACCTTGAATATGTTCGTGAGCAAGAAAGACAGGCTGTTGGTGTGTTAATGATGAGCCACATGGCATCAGCAATCGAATTTCTCCATCAAGCAAAACTCATGCAAGATGCAGGAGCAGAAGCGTTAATGTTAATGGATTCAGCCGGAACGCTTTCTCCTATTGAAATAAAAGAACGCTTTGAAATACTCCAAGCAGAGCTAGAAATCCCAACAGGGATACATGCCCACAATAATTTAGGATATGCGACCGCTAACACGATCGTTGCAGTAGAAGCAGGAGCAAGAATTGTTGATGCATGCATTGCTGGCTTTGGAGCAGGGGCTGGAAATGCTCAAATCGAGTTGGTAATTCCACTTCTTTATGACTCCAACCATGTTGAATTCGAAGGAATAGAGTATTTCGAGGTAGCTAACAAAGCATTAGAGTCTTTTGCAACCACTCCCATTAGCAACAGTCTTACTATTGCGACAGGTAGAGCTGGATTATTTTCAGGATACTTAAAGCCAATACAAAGAGTCGCTAAAGAATTCAATGTTTCGCCATTTGAACTGATAAATGAACTTGGGAAAAGGAAAGTAGTCGCCGGCCAAGAGGATATGGTTTTAGAGGTAGCAAAGTATCTAACTCAGTCTGAATGAAAGTAAGTGTCTTTAACAATAAAATTAGGACGTCTTTTAACTTCCTGATAAGTCATCCCCACATATTCAGCGATCATGCCCAACATTGAGAAGAGTAATCCGAACAAGAGAACGATTACAGTCAGTAAAGTTCCAAAACCGGGAAATGGCACGCCAGAAGTTAAAAATAGTACCGTAGTTACAATTAGGGTTAGGAACGCACCAATACTTAAAACTGCCCCCATTAGAGAAATGAAACGTAAAGGAATTAGTGAGTGGGCCAGGATTGCTCGAATTCCCAGACCAATAACTTTCCAGGAATAAGCTTTACTCTTCCCACCAAATCTCGGCGCTCTTTCGACTCGAATACCGGTCGATTCAAACCCAAGCCATGCTATCAAGCCGCGTAGCACAGGATTGACTTCTTCCAGACGAATCAATTGTTGGTAGCAGCGTTTTGAGAGAAGTCTAAAATCACTCACATTCTTTGGAATTAGATTTCCCGTCATTTTGTTTGCAATTAGATAAAAGATTTGGGAGTTAATCCTACGTAACAAAGGGACACCATTTCGCTTGCTTACAATGGCGAAAACGTTGTCAAAACCTTCTTGCCATTTGTTCACAAACAAAGGAATTGCCTGCGGCGGGTCTTGTAGGTCTGAAACCATTAGAATTACTGCATCTTCTCTGACAAATCTAAGGCCTGCCGCAAGACCCCCATCCATGCCAAAATTTCTAGAAAGTCTAATCACATCAATATCGTTTCTGGTTTGGCGCGCTACACTCATGAGATTCCAAGACTCATCAGTGGATCCGTTTTCTACTAAAATCAATCGCCAAGTGTATTCCTGATTGTTGTCAAACACTTCGGTTATTTGTTTAATGAACTCGAGAATACATTCTTCTTCATTAAAGACCGGCGCTACTACAGCTATTGATTTTTGCATGCTCCTACAATCTCTCTACTTACTAATTAACTTTGTATTTCAAGAATTGATTTTATGCTATCGATCATATAGTCCAACATTTCAATCGAAAGCCCTGGCCATACACCAATCCAAAATGTGTCATTCATGATTCGATCCGTATTTTCAAGCTTGCTTACCACTCTTCGGGGTGTACCGATAAACGCAGGTTGACGTAAAAGGTTTCCACCAAAAAGTAGTCTTGTGCCTATCTTTTTGTCATTTAATTCTTGAACAATTGCATTTCTAGTTTTTGGACCGCCAGGCTTTACTGTCAGCGCAAAGCCAAACCAAGATGGGTCACTAAGTTCAGTCGCTTTTGGAAGAACAAAGAACTCTTCCAGATCTTTCAGTCCCTCACAGAGATAGGCCCAGTTGCGCCGACGGAGCTCAATAAATGTATCCAATCGATCCAATTGCGCTAGACCGATAGCGGCTTGAATATCTCCGGACTTGAGGTTATATCCCAAGTGTGAGTAAGTGTATTTGTGATCGTAACCCTCCGGCAGTTCGCCTAGAGTCCATTCGTATCGCTTTAAACAAGTGTTGTCACACCCTGGTGCACACCAGCAGTCTCTTCCCCAGTCGCGGAAAGATTCAACAATTCTTTTGTGTGCAACTTTCTTGACTAACACCGCGCCGCCTTCACCAGTTGTGATGTGGTGTGCCGGATAGAAACTAAATGTTGAGAGATCTCCAAAGCTTCCCAAAGTCTGATCTCTGTATGTTCCTCCCAATCCATCGCAACTGTCTTCAATAAGCCAGAGATTGTGCTTTCTTGCTAAATCTTGGACAAAGTCGAGATTAAATGGATTTCCCAGAGTATGAGCCATCATGATCGCCTTAGACTTAGAAGAGACCGCTGCCTCCATTTGCTCATCAATTGCTACGTAAGTTTCAGCATCAACATCGACATAAACCGGCACAAGTCCATTTTGAAGAATTGGTGTAACAGTAGTTGGAAATCCAGCCGCCACAGTAATTACTTCGTCACCAGGCTTCAATGCGCGATCACCATGGGCTGGACTTGTTAGTGAACTCAAGGCCAACAAGTTTGCTGACGAACCAGAGTTGACCATAAATGCGTGACGCATGCCCACAGTCTTTGCGAAGCGAGATTCGAACTCTTCAGAATATGGACCAGATGTCAGCCAGAAATCCAAACTAGCTTTGGTCGCTGCCTTTAACTCCTCTTGGCCAAAAACCTTGCCCGTCACAGGGATGTTTGTCTCACCTGGAATAAATGGCTTTGATGGATGTAGCTCGACAAATGCATCAATAACTAACTGGTCAATCTTCGAGTCTAGATCCTCGTTCAATTCCATCCCTGACCGCGCCACATGAGTAGTGCATTGCTTGTTGTTTGGTGAGCCAAGACTACAGTTCGGGTATGGAAAATCCACTAGGGCAACGCCTGCGAGAGTTGCCAGGACCGCTGCTAATAACTGGTCATACAGGCTTCAAGGGCACTTGGATGACCTTCCTTTTGAAGCACCTAAATGTTCCTGTGATTGGTTATTCATTACCCGCGGAAAAGGATTCACTTTTTGAGCGCGCAGAGCGGAGAGGAGCTATCACAGAGGTCTTTGCAGACATTCGCGACTATGAATCCCTTGAGGAATTCATAGATCATCACAAACCATCAACAATCATTCACATGGCAGCACAGCCATTGGTTCTTAAGTCATATGAAAGCCCTCGAGAAACTTTTGATGTCAATGTGATGGGAACGGTGAATGTATTGGATATTGCATTTAAGAGAGACTTCGTTAAAGCAATAATCGTGGTTACCACCGATAAGGTCTATAGAAATGACAACTCTGGTCGTGCATTTGTCGAGACGGATCCTCTTGAAGGGAAAGACCCTTATAGCGCAAGTAAGGTGGGCACAGAAGCAGTTGTAGCAGCCTGGCAACAAATATCAAAGGTTTCTGGAGGCCCCAAGGTTGTCTCAGTTCGAGCAGGAAACGTCATTGGTGGCGGTGATTTCGCTGAAAATCGGATAATCCCAGATTTGATACGTGGCGTGATTTCAGGAGAACCTGTGGAAATTCGTAATCCGAATAGTACTCGCCCATGGCAACATGTATTAGATCCATTGTTTGGCTACTTAGTGATAGTTGAACAATGTTTACAAGGCCTTGAGTACTCACATTTCAATATCGGACCTATGAGCGAGAGTTTGAATGTGGCCGAGCTAACTCAAATCGGAAGCACTATTTTTAAAGATTTGGTTTTGAATACTAAACAAAAAAATTTAGGTATGAATATTGAAGCAACGACACTCGATCTTGACGCGAGTTTAGTCTGTGAAAGTTTTGGATGGCAACCAAAGTGGACGCAAGAGGAGGCAATTTTTAAGACTTTTACATGGTGGTACTCGTATCTGAATGATTCAAAAAATGTAATGCAACTGTGTGACGCAGAAGTCTTGGAGTTTTTGAGGACGAGAACTTAACTGTCTAGAAAATTTCTATTTCTGACATTTAACTTTAACATATGCAGATAGCCTTCTAATGTCAGGTCCGAGATCATTGTCAGCTGGTATCAAGCTTTCACTAAAGTTAAATGCCACGCTACCTATTGTGTTTGCCTTTGGTAAATTCAAAACATACGGCGTTCTCTCAACTAGAAACTCGTCTACTAAATTACCATCAATTCTAAGACTGACTTCATTTCGAAGTATCTTTGGAGCATTCGATATCTCAAATTGAATTAAGCGACAAAAGCCCTTTTGGAAAACAAATTGTGGATTGGGTCCAACCCATCCATCAGTAAAGTTATCGCCCAGAGGCAAGTATCCTTCCAAGTTTATGAATTCATTTTTTGCTTCAATGTCATCACGGTAGACGCCAATTTTATGCCGCTTCAAAATTTCAATCGCATCTCTGGACTCTTGAAGCCCGATCTTTAATGGAGTTAAGCCATCAGAATCAACTTTCAAAAGTTCAGGAAAAAGAGTCACCTTTTTGATCTCCTGGAAATATGCGCGTTCGTATGGCTGGCGCTTCCACTGTGAAGAATTGGCAAAAATCAAAATTGGGATTAATGCTAGAGCTGTGCCCGAGACAATCAAATTTAGCTTTGGAAAATTCAAATCAGAGTTAGAAATGAAAACAATTAGTAACCACAAGCAACCAACTACTCCTACCTTAAGGTGCAGTGCATACCATGGTGACAGCATTCCGAAATCGCCAGTAAGCCTTGTTAACATGATTGTAATCGAGGTACCAATTGAGTATAGGAGTAATGAGAGCGGAAGAAGCATTTCAGTTCTTAAGTGCGACAATGAATAAACAAAACAGAAAAGGTTTAAGAGGAGAAGAAAGAAGCCTAGCGCTACCGTTATTATTAAAAATTCCTTAGCTGTCAAACTCTCCACACTTTGGACCGTGATGAGTCCGCCTTGAGGTGCGTAAAAGAGAAATTTCATCGGGTAAAGAGGATGTTCTTGCAGGTAAAGCAAAAATGATTGCAATGAAGAAGGACCTTGTTGTCCATGTGAGAGAAACACAGACATGTAAATAGATAAAGAAACAGTACAAGAAATTGTGGCGGTCCTTAGGTTTGGGAAAATATCAACTTTCCTAAATTTGAATAAGACGGTAGATAAGAGTATTAGGAGAGTTGCAGTCGTGGCTATCGCGTAACCCCCGGAGAATACAAATATTACAATGGGTGGAAGAAAGAACGAAGGCACCAAACTCCTGTTTTCTGAAAGAGCAATTTTGAATAATAAAATAGTAAAAAAGATTCCTATGAAAGTTCCAAGCTCCATACCGCGGGCACCTGCCCCAGCAAAACTGAAAAGAGTAAAACAAATTATCAAAATCAGAATCGCTTTTGTCCAACTCACCTCACTCATTCTTGAAAAGATCGAATGCAGAATTAGGAGAAAAATTCCTAACACTGTAAGTGAATAGACGAAGAGCTCAAAGGCCATATTCCATGAAAAAAATTGTGCGTTTAAGTAAGACAGCCACCTCCATCCATTCAAGGACCACTCTCGATTAGCAAACTCAAACCATGTAACGTTGCTGAATTCCCGTGCCATGAATTTATCAATATCATTTATGATCCAGTATTGGCTTTGCCATGTAATGTCAGGCCAGCTCCACTTCAATCGAACGTAGGATGCAATAGACAGAACTAGTCCCAAAACAACGAAAAATTGACCAAGCACTCGTGGTTTGATCTCAAATGGACAACTCATCTGATAAATTTAGCAAATTGAAAGCGATAATGATTCGTTTTAGTGCAAATTTTGAAAAAATGAATGGAGCGGGGTGTGCGAACCAAATCATCACATTCTGCAAAGAAGACAACTAGGAAAAAACCCAATATAGTAAACAAAAGAAGTTTAAAGACCATGCCGACTAAGCTAGTCTGGCACGAAAAAGTTCCGGAACAATATCGGAAAGCTTTGCTTCTATTTTCGCTTTGGGTGATGACAGTTCTTTGGTGGAGTAAATTCAAAGACTACAAGTTTGTCCAAGACGACCTATCGCTGCTTCCTTACTTTCAAGATGACAAACTCTCAGCTTTTTACAAAGTATTTGGTGGCGCTGAAATAGCAAACCGCTGGCGACCCATGAATAACTTCTTTACATGGCTTGCAGTGGAATTAATCGGGACTAACCACTTCTTGTGGTTCATACTGAATGTTACCTTAATCACCCTAACGGGATTTGTCCTTGGTGTTTTGGTGCATCGCAAAGCTAATAACTTTTCAGTTGCCGCATTAGTTGCCTTTGTATTTGTCAGTTCCCGTTTTCAAACTGGTTTAGTCACACAAGCTACATTCATGCTTGAAAACACTTCAAATTTACTTTTCGTTATTCTTTTCAGCATACTCATATCAAAGATTACATTTTCGTATTCTGATATTCTGAGGATTTCTGCTTTGTTTGCGGCAATAATTCTCACCCATGAAAGATATGTAACTCTGGGACTTCCAATCGTTATTGCAATCTTTCTTAAAGCACATAACTTCCGGCAAAAGAGTTTTGGAGTACTACTCAGCACAATTTTGGTGTTGGCTTTTTTCTCAATTAAAGAGTTCATCTTTCAGATACCTCTTTTTGTTGGCACTGGTTCGTCCTGGAATGTCGGCTTCTCTTTTGAGTCATTCTTCAGACACGTCGCAGAACTTTTCATTGGTTTATTCGGCATCAATGTTGGGTCTGCAACACTTAACGGCTACGTAATTAAAAATCAAGAGCCTGTGGCAGTTTTTCTGTCAATAATGATATTCATACTGTGTGTAGCTCAACTATGGAATCATGTTTTTGATAATTTTGTTAAAACTCCTTCTAAAGACCGTTTATGGGGATTTCTCTTGCCGTTTTCACTAATTCTTGCATTAGTAATTCCCGTAGCTTCAACGATCCGCATTGAGCAGAGGTGGTTTCTAGCGAGTTATATTGTGTTTCTATATTACCTTACCCCTAAGTTATTTGTTAGATACAAGAAAAAGACTTTTCGCCCTATTCATGTTATTTTAGTCTCTTCTATTTTAATGAACTTCTTCTATTTGAAGAATACGGATGATATATATTTCAGTCGGGATTCTTTAGTTGCATCAAGCAATAGTAAAGTTTATTTTGAAGCGCTAGTAAATACGAGTGATAGCACATCAAAAGTTGCGATTGTTTCGACAGAAGATTTCAAATCTTTTGATCTTTGGTACAAAAACTTTTTCGAAATAAATTATCCGGCAACCCCATTTGATCCAAATTATTACTCTTCTGTTTCTGAGGCTACTAGTGACGACGGAATATCATCTCTTTTGATACTTAAGGACGGTATTCTTACCGATCTTCGAAATAGTTTTGATAGTAATGGATATATGCTAACTGGTGACTACTGGTCAGATGGTTGGGTCGGTAAGAACCTTTCGGTGTCTACTTCAAGTCAGATCTGTCAAGTGTTGCGAGTTAATTTTCTAGGTTCTGTCTTTAGTAATTCTGTTCAGATTTATAATGGTAGCAGGATGCTATCTTCGGAAAAGTCACTCAAGGAAGCCAAAACTATCGATTTAGAAGTAAAACGTTCATTTGATACTTTTAGATTTGTTTTTAACGATGTATATGTCCCAAATGAACTGGGCTTGAATCCTGATGTGCGATCACTCGCAACAAGAATGGAATTTTCATGTATAAAGTAACCTCTCCCATCTATGCTTTATGGCTTTAACTATGTTTAATGAGATTACAGTAGATCTGCTTGTTGCATACCTAGATTCATGTTCAAAAGAGGATATTGAAGCGATGTTTCATCGGAAACATCCCAGGTATAGAGCTTTAGAAACCATGTCAGGGAGGATGCTCGATATTGGCGCGGGTAACGGGGGACTTGGGCAACTTTTAGAATGGCCAACGAAGTTAGAAGGCAAATCACTAGTTGGATGCGACTTACCTGAAAGTGCCACTCTCCCACCAGGTTACTCAGGATGGATTTCTGGGGGTTGGAAGAATATTGCGCAAAAAGAAAATTTTGGCGGGGTTCTAGCTATTCATGTTATTGAACATCTAAATGATTGGCGTGAGATGTTGGAGCTTGCTGTTGAAGTTTTAGAGGAGGGTCAGTCTATTTACATCGAATGGCCCGTGGTGGAAAGCACTGTATGGCCATCTGCAACTAGTATTTGGGAGAGTTTCAAAAATCTGAACACGACTCATTCAAGGAAGTTGTTAAGCACATTCAACTTTTATGACGATGGCACGCATTCAGAACATCCTCCTAGAATGGATGATGTTCTTTCAAGTTTATCAAAGCTCAAAATTGTTGAGAAAGATAGAGTTTATCTTCCTGGAGTGGCAAGAGAATTAACATCAAAGGGTCTAAAAGAGTTCTCAGTTTCAAATGTAACAATGGGTGTTTGGGCAGAATTTGGCTTTGCTCAGTATATATTGGCACAGAAAAGATTTACAGATCTCAACTAAATCTTGTTACTCATTGAGTAACTTGCTTCCTTCATGATCAATTTTAGGTTGAATAGTTTTATAGTTAGGCATTGAGCTCTTTATGTCTTTTAATGTTTCTGGCTCTGCGAGTAGTAAGAGAAATCCGGTACCACCCGCCCCACACAACTTCATGGCCGCTTGTGGGAATTCCTTGAGTTTTAACTCAATTTCATCAACAATCGGGTGGGGTCTGTTAGTAAACTTCTTCTTCAAATCCCAACCAAGGTACACAGCTTCACGTATTGCATTAAAGGATTCAACAGGGCTTGACGAATGAGAAATAGCCCGATCGGTTACTTCAAGCAGATTAACTGTTTCTTTAAGCAAGGAACGCGATGTATTGATGACCAAACGAGTGTGCTCTGCGTAACTTGAAGAATCCCGAGACGTTCCAAGCCAAATTAGTAATTGGCGTTCTTCCAGGTATGCAATGCTCAATGGGTCGAGTAGGTTTTCAGAAACGGAGATTGCATCACTTTCAAAACCATATCTACGAAATCCTCCAAATGCTGCAACATATTGGTCCTGAATTCCGCCAGCTTCTCCCAAGACATCACGCTCGATTCGGATTGCTAATTTCGCAAGAGCATCTCGATCAAGAGGTAAAATTGAATCATTACAAATCAAGGTTGCAAGTGCAACTGCGAAGGTAGACGAACCGCCTAAACCTACACCCGAGGGTAAATCAGCGAAGGTTCCAAAATTGGTTCGAGAACTCCATTTAACATCTCGAAGCATTTCACGCATAACTGGGTGCTTAAGGTCTTCAATCTTTTGAACACTTTCAGTTTCACGATATGTAAAACGGAGGTTTTCGTCAGCAACTTCTGATAGAGGATGTGCATATAGATAAACATATTGGTCAATGGCTGCAGCAATTACTCCCGCACCAGCGTTGTACTTAAAAAACTCGGGGTAGTCAGTTCCGCCCCCGACATAACTGATTCTCAAAGGAGCCTTAACGAAGTTCATTACCTTTTGCCCATTCCATGATTCTACTGGGGAATTCATTCGTGTTTACGTCAATGTATTCAACTTTAAATAACTTTGCTGCAAGCTCATCTGATTCTGAATTTCCGACGAACAATATGACTTTCCCGAGCCCTGACGCTTCAATAGTATGAAGTAAGCCAGTTTTTGGTTTTCTGCATAAGCATTCTGAGATTGCAAGATGCGGACAAAATACCATTAAGTGGATAACTGCCGGATATTCACTTGCAATCTGCCGCTTTAATTCTTCACTAAATGTATTCAAGTCAGAAAGACTAAACTTTTCTGACTCTAATCCAGATTGATTTGAAGCCACTGCAACCCCGTAGTCTAAGGTATTTAGTAGATTAATTGTTTCTCTTGCACCCGGTAGGAAAACTAATTTATTGGGGTCGGCGTGTTGGCCAGCATCTTCAATAAGCGTGTCATCTCGATCAAAAACCACTACCCCTTTTTGAAAGTATGGAAGATCTGTTGGATCTCGATCTAAAATTGGTGTCGGCGGAAAGTTCACTAGGTAGTCATTTTCTTTTAATGGAGAAATGAAACTTCAATTAATTCACAAATAATATGCCCTAAAGCAGTATGAGCATGTTGAATTTGTTCTGTCTTTGTTGAAGGGACTTTCAAGACGAAATCACCTTGATCTCCTTTGAATTTTTCAGAGGTAAGAAGGACAGTTATGACATTTAATTCCTTTGCCTTCTGAACGACGTTTAGAATACTTTTACTGTCACCAGATGTTGTTATTGCAATCAATACATCACCTGGATGCGCTAAGCCCTCTAATTGACGAGAAAAAACATGTTCAAACCCGAAGTCATTGGAAATTGCTGTGAGGATTGAAGTGTCAGTGGTCAATGCAATTGAAGATATAGCTCTTCTTTCATGTTTGTACTTACCAATCAACTCTGCAGCAAGGTGCTGTGAATCTGCAGCAGAGCCGCCATTTCCACACCAGAAAATCGTGCCATCGTTTTGAAGGCTTTTAATCGCAACTTCAGCAACTTCAGCAACCCGTTCTGAAAGCTCAGCCGTGGCGTGTAGTACATTTCCTGCTTCAATAAGGTGAGAATGAATTCGGTCAACACTGCTACTCATCATTCTCCAATTCTATTGAAAATAAGCGGGAAATTTCATGTTTCATTGCAGCGGAACTCAAATTTTCCATGCAATAAATCTGTCCCAAGCCTGCTAGGGATAACCAATGCTCCTTTGAATCATGAATTCGTAGGATTTCGTGAGCCATTTGGGAGGGTGAATCAGTCACGATTACACCAGATTTTTCAATTGAAGCAAAGCCTTCTGCGCCTACAGTTGTGCAGACAGTCGGGATGCCGTAAGAAAGCGCCTCTCCTAGTTTTCCTTTTCTGCCCGCCCCACCCAGTAATGGAATTATGGCAATGCGTGAACTTAAGTAAATACTTTCAAGGTCTTCATAAGCCCCAAGGATTTGCAAACCTTTTTGTTCCAACTCTTCAATTTTTTTAGAGTTTAATCCTGATCCAACAACACGAACTGGTGCTTGAAAGCCAAATTTCTGAAGGATGGGCATCACTTCGTTAGCAAACCATTCGATCCCAACAAGGTTAGGTAAATGCCTAAAACCCCCAACAAATAAAAGGCCATGAGAGTTGTCCCACTCAATAGTTCTGCGCCGAGGCTCGTATTCAGCCCAAACTACCTTCACATTGTTCTGTTTCAGCTCATTATCCAATTGCATCGCTTCTTTATCTGAAACCAACACAACTTGCTCCGCATTAGTTGCGATCCGAATTTGATTTCTTGATATACCTGAATTTGGATCAAACTCTTTTTGATATTTCAAATCCATTAAATCTGCAATAAATTTTGCTTGACCAGCGAACGGCTTGATCCTAGGTTCGAAAAAGTCATAAACCTCCTCACGAATTGTCCAAACTGCGACAATTCGACTTTTTCTTAGCTCCAGCATCTCTAGAAAAATTGCTTGATTACGATGAACCTCAACTCCTGAAGATTGGAGTTCGTACAAATCAACTTCAGTAGTTGAATTGTCGATACACGAAAGTACCACATGGTACCCAAGGGATTGCAGATGTCGAATTATCTGGATAGTTCTGATTGAACCTGCATCGCGAGTTATCGATGGAAGTTGTCGATCACAGACAACTACAATTCCAAGCGAATCTCTCAATGCTTCGAAGCGCGGAATACCTAGATCTTGCCAATGACGTCGAAGTTCGGGCTCCCATTTGGCGAATAACTTTCTGTTGTTTTCAAGTTGGTATTTCTTTAAGCCCGAATTAGTACTTGTCCCATGGCTAACACCTTCGTGATGAATAACCCAGCTAGTTGGCTCATAAATAACTTTGTATCCCAAACTCCAAGCCGCTAAAGCTAGATCCGAATCTTCGCAATAGGCGGGAGCATAACGAGTATCAAAGCCGGAGACTTGATCCCAAAAAGACTTTCTAATGATTATCGATGCTGCACTGCAGTAGTCAACTTCACGGGTAAATGAGAACAGTTCATTGGTTGGATTTCTACCCCTACCCAAATTCCACCCATTTCCTGGGGAAAAAATCTGCGCACCTGCCTCCTGCAAAGTTCCATCAGGGTAGATGAGAGCGGATCCAACAATGGCAATTGATTTATCCTTTTCAATTGATTTGTAGAGGCTATCGAGCCATCCATCAATTGGCTCAGTGTCATTATTTAGTAAAACGAGATACTTAGATGTTTTTGCAGCCTTAGAGGCACCTAAGTTTGTCGAATGCAGATAGCCAGCATTTTTCAAATTTTGCACGACGGTAATTCCGCGAATGTTGGACAGAGCTTCGTGAGTCTGGTCTGTTGACGCGTCATCAACCAGAATAATCTCGCACGGCGTCTTATCGCTGTTGGCCTGAAGTGCCCTTAGACATCGATAAGTAACCCACCAGTGATTGTGCACAGGAATAACTATCGAGATTAATGGGTTTGTTGAGGTTGGTAGACCAAAGCCTTGGTCCATTGAGTAACTAATCTTTTCGATTGAACTAGAACTTCCTTGAAAACTTGGTGCTAGAGATGCGATAACCATGTTTTTATAGCGCGAGGGGAACGCACTAACCAAATTGCGCATCAAAATGCGTTGCTTTGAGCCGTACGAAAATTTCGGTGATAGCCATCGGGTTATCTTTCCAAGTAGTTTTCTAGAAAAAGCCACTCTATTTTTCTGCTCCGGAACCACAGATCTTTTAGTGAGAAAAGATTCACGCCTACGAGAACTGCTTACTATGAAAAATTCTGTGTAATCGGAAGGGTTGAGGGGTTTTGGAGGATGTAATTTAAACTCCATCTCTCTCCACTTCCCCTTCACTCATTTATAGGACTATCCTACAAAAGTGAAGGAAGAAATACCTAAAATTACCGTTTTGATGGCAACATACAACGGGGTAAAATTCATTGATCAGCAATTGACCAGTCTAATTGCCCAAACCGATGTCCAAATTGAGATACATGTAAACGACGACGGTTCGACCGATGGGACTTTAGATCGGCTGAATTGCTGGAAGCAACAAGGATTGATAAAGACTTTGACCTACAGCAAAAATATTGGTGCAACCAGGGCATTCTTAAAGTTGTTGAATGAAAGTCAGAGTCAAGGCCCCATTGCATTTTGTGATCAAGATGATATCTGGGTTACTGACAAATTAATTTGCCAAATGAATTTTCTAGAAAATGATAAGCCGATGCTCGTGTTTAGCAAGAGGCAATATATTGATTCGTTAGACAAACCGATTGGTGCTTCAAAGAATTTATCTTTTGATCCGAGTTTTTTGAATGCCTTAGTAGAGAACATTGTGTCGGGAAATTCAATGCTGCTGAACCAAAAAGCTATTGAACTTATAAGGAGCTATAAAGACCCACAGATAAAACATTACGATTCTTGGATCTACTTATTGGTGTCAGCGCTGGGCGAATGTAGGTATATTCCAGATGAATTAGTGAAGTATAGAATCCATGAGAGAAACTCAGTTGGCTTGAGAAAAACAAGTCTTAAGGAATTCATTTCCTCGGCTAAGAATTTTGGACAACAGGCCACTTACTTTCGTAAAGTAGTCACCGTTGAACTACCAAGAGAATTCGGCGTGGAGTTGAACCGCCTGATTTCAATATTTGAAAACAGGAGTTCGCTGCGGAAGATAGTTTCCGTTCTTAAATTACGGCTCCGACGACAACATTTTTATGATCGTTTGGGCTTCAGAATCATCCTGCTACTTGGAGTAATTAGAAAAAAGTTCTAGATCAAACCGTCTTTGTTAAGTCCTTTAAATAACACCCATAAGGATTCTGCCCAAATGAGTCGGCGATTACGCCAAGATTTTCAGTTGAAATCCACCCATTTCGCCAAGCGATCTCTTCCAGACAAGAAATTTTACTCCCTTGACGCTCTTCAATGATTTGAACATAAGTGGATGCTGCATGGAGTGTCTGAATTGTTCCCGTGTCCAACCATGTAGTTCCACGTTGAAGAATTTTAGTTGTTAGCTTGCCTTTTCGGAGATAGTGATCGTTTATCGAGGTGATTTCCAGTTCACCACGGGTACTTGGTTTGATTCCTTTTGCAATTTCAACCACTTGATTATCATAAAAATATAATCCTGGAACTGCATATTGCGATTTTGGTTCTCTTGGCTTCTCTTCTATTGAAAGCACTTTTCCTTCGCGAGAAAACTCAACGACGCCATAACGTTCCGGATCTGAAACTTTGTAAGCAAAAATTGTAGCCCCATCTTTGGATTCGATAGTTTCGAGCTGCTGTCCAAGACCGACACCATGAAAAATATTGTCACCCAAAATTAAGGCAACCTTTTGATTGTTAATGAATTTTTCACCAATTATGAAAGCTTCCGCCAACCCATTTGGTTTTTCTTGAACGGCAAACTCAAAAGAAACACCATATTGGCTTCCATCACCTAGAAGGCGTTTGAATGCAGGAAGATCTTCCGGGGTCGTTATTACCAGTATTTCCCTAATTCCTGCTAGAAAAAGCGTTCCAAGGGGATAGTGAATTAGAGGCTTGTCATAAACAGGTAGCAATTGCTTGCTGACACCTTTTGTTATTGGCCAAAGACGCGACCCGGTGCCCCCTGCTAGAACAATGCCTTTCATAAGCAAAGGGTAGCGGGTAAAGTGTCGCCATTACATTGAGTCCATTGGGGTGGTCATGCGCGTATTAGTTACAGGTGGCGCTGGCTTCATCGGCTCGAATTTTGTGCGCATGGTGGCACGAGGTGAACTTCAAGATATTTCAACCCTGCAGGTATTGGATAAATTGACCTATGCGGGAGTCAAAGAGAATCTTAGAGATGTCGGGAGAATCCCAAGATATGCCTTTATTGAGGGGGATATCTGCGACCCCAAACAATTAAGTGCTCTAATAAGCGAGATTGATGCAGTTATAAATTTTGCCGCGGAGTCCCACGTGGATCGTTCTATTGCAGGTGCTGCCGACTTCGTGCAAACAAATATCGTTGGTGTTCAAGTAATTCTTGATGCAATCAAAGCCTCGGGTAGGCCTATACGATTTCTCCAAATTTCAACTGATGAAGTGTATGGATCAATCGAGAAAGGTTCCTGGACTGAAGATTGGCCGCTTTTACCAAATTCACCCTATTCAGCCAGTAAGGCAAGTGGCGAGCTATTGGCACGTTCCTATAACAGAACACACGGAATGGATGTTGTAGTTACCCGCTGCAGCAACAATTACGGAACTCATCATTTCCCAGAGAAGTTGATACCTCTTTTTATCACAAATTTGATTGAGGGTAAAACAGTCCCCGTGTACGGAACCGGTGAAAACGTCCGAGACTGGCTACACGTAGATGATCATTGTCGAGGTGTTTATCAAGTTTTGATGAATGGTCGAGCTGGTGAGGTTTACAACATCGGAGGCGGACGCGAACTAACTAATAATGAGATCACTAGTCTGATACTTGAAGCCATGGGAGCTAATGAAACTTCGATCGAATATATTGCAGATCGCAAAGGCCACGATCTTCGTTACAGTGTGGATTGGACGAAGATAAACTCGGAACTCGGATATGAGCCACAAGTTAAGTTTGAAGATGGCTTACGGGAGACCATTGAGTGGTACCGAGACAATGAAGCGTGGTGGAAGCCACTTAAGAATGGTTAATCAGTAAATGACTTGGTTTATCACGGGTGGTTCAGGGCAATTAGGAATTGCTATATCCCAGGAGCTCGGTAAACGCGGGCTAATATTTAGTGCTCCAAAATCCACAGAATTGGACATCACTTTGAGTCCCATCGTGCCTGATTTAATTAGAGAATTTTCACCGAAAGTAATCGTGAATTGTGCAGCATGGACTGATGTTGATGGTGCAGAAAGTAATGAGCAATTGGTGTCCAGAGTTAACAGTGATGGTCCTGAAAACATTGCCCTTGCGGCGAAGAAATGTGGCGCGAAGCTAATTCACGTTTCAACAGATTATGTCTTTTCTGGAGAAAGCCAAACACCTTGGCAGGTTTTGGATCGGATTAATCCTCAATCGGCGTATGGTCGTACAAAGGCACAAGGAGAAAGCAGAGTTTTAGCCGAGTATTCCCAGAACTCTTCGATCGTACGCACCGCTTGGCTTTACAGCTCTTGGGGAAAGAATTTTGCTAAGACAATGACCAAGCTTGCCATCAAAGGTGAAGGCGAAGTCAGAGTAGTAAATGACCAAGTCGGTCAGCCAACTTCAGCTATCGATCTTGCTAACCAATTAGTTGAGTTGGGTCTTTCATCTTCCCCTGCCGGTGTTTATCACGGGACTAATTCAGGTCAAGCAACCTGGTATGAATTTGCGCAAGAGATATTCAAACTTACCGGCGCTGATGTTGGTCGCATAATTCCAGTTTCTTCAAGTGAGTATCCGCGTCCGGCTAAGCGTCCTTCATACTCTGTCCTAAGTCATGATGCATGGACAAATACAACGCTTAAGCCGATGAGAGATTGGCAAATCGCGCTGGCTGAAGATATGCCCTCCCTTATTTCTGCAGTCAGAGCGGAAGAATAGAAATATGAAATTCACACCATTTGGGATTGAAGGTGTTTGGCTTGCGGAGTCAACCGTGTGGAGCGATGACCGCGGATTCTTTCGGGAGTGGTTTAAGTCTGAAGATGTAAAGGCTGCTACAGGTCGAGACTTCGGCGTTGAACAAGCAAATGTTTCGCTTTCATCAGCCGGAACTCTTAGGGGGATTCATTACAGCGTTGCTCCACGCGGTCAGGCAAAATGGATCACATGTGTATCAGGTTCGATACAAGATGTCATTGTGGATATCCGCCCAGATTCAAAGACATTTGGTCAGTGGGTTGATGTTGAGTTAAAGGGCGATTCAGGAAAAGCAGTGTTTATTAGTGAGGGATTAGGTCATGGTTTCTTGTCACTTGAGGACAACACAGCAGTTGCCTACTTGGTATCGACTCCTTTTTCACCAAACGATGAATTTGAAATTAATCCACTCGACGAAAAATTAGGAATCAAATGGGGTATGCAATTGAGCTCACTCAAGATGTCTGGAAAAGACAAGATTGCACCAACGCTGGCTGAGCGACTAGCCCAAGACGAACTTGAAAACTAAATTCAACCTGCAAAAAACTAGGGACTCTCAATACATTTTGGTTTGAGAACTGGGCCGAGAGTTTTTAGCCAAGCCGCATAGTCGTCACTCATCCATTTCCAGCGATTGACATCTTCTATGCCCAACCCCAAGGGCCAATAGCGGATTTCTGCTCCTAGAAATTTCTCGCCAGTACCCCTGAGTTGTAGACAGTAATTCTTGACGAGGTTGCTCTCCCATTCTGTAGATCTCTTTTCTTGAAAATACAGTCCACGAAGGGTCAAACAAAAAATTAGCGTGGCTACCAAAAGCAACCCAGTAGAAAGTAATCGACTTGTCTTCATGGAGCCACGATAGTTTTTGTGGCTCAATAATGCAGAAACTGCGAGCAGACCGGGAGTGAACAAGACTAGTAAACCACCACTTTGGTGCCAAGCCGCATATCCAAAAGTGCTACCCAGAACTGTAAGAACAAAAAGAATTAAGAATGAATAAGTAAGAACTTTTGCCCGGACTTTGCTCATGCAGGAAAGAACTAGTGACATTTTAGGTAGTGCCAATAAAAGTAATAACCAAATTGGATGAGTTAGTAACTCACCAGAAAAACTCACAAGCGAACTTCTGAATTGCTCAAGTAGGTTTCCTGACAAATCAACTAATTGACTGTCTCGCGAGAGTCTGGATTTGAATCCTGGAGCAATGAAAATTGTTATAAATCCGAACAAAATTCCAAGGAAAAGTGATTGTAAGTACCTAATCGATGACTTGTCAAAACCTAATTCATAACTTCGGTATGTCATGAAAATTAGCACTGGAATAAGACATAAACTTGCCGCACCTTCTGCCATACCAGAATTTCCGATTACAAATCCCAATGTTACGAAAGACCCAAACCGAAAGAGACGAACCCCAATTAATTTTGATTTCTCCTTGACCGTAATCAAAGCCAAAGTGATTATAAGAATACAAATTGGCCAAACATGCACACCAGATGCTGCACCAAACAAATAGATGGATGACGACCCAGGTGTAAATAGACCTTCGAATATAAAAGTCGCAGCTAAGCAGAGTATTACTTCCTTAGGATTAAGCTGATACAGTTTCTTACTATTTAACCAAGCGAATAGAATTAGATAAGAAATTAAGATTAAAGCAGATGTGATGAGGGAGTAAAGAATAAAACCTAACCAATTAGAAGCATCACTAGAAAATGAGATTAAAGATAATCGCATTACTGCGGCCGATAAGTTTCCACCAAAATTCATCCAGAATTCATTTAAGGTAGACCAGAATCCTTGATCTGTGTAAATCCTTAGCATCGTGTAATCGTCTCCCACTGGCCTTACACGAGAGGCCTGCCAAAAATGCAGAAAAACTAATACCAAGATTATTGATTGGCTCTGTAATTTGCTTTTCAAAATTGCTCCTACTCAACTTCGCTTTTAGGTCACTATTTCATTTTTTTCGTATAAATATGCAAATTTGAACATTTGGAGTGTGAATGGCGATGAATTTTGCATCAAACTAACTCAGCTTTGATCGAAAGTTTTCAACAGGATTCGCAAGTTTCTGCAAAAGTGATCATTAAGATTAAAGTGGCTTGGACTGAGCTTGAACCGGCAATCTAACGATTTTCAGTCGTTGGCTTGTTCTAACTGTGCTGCAAGGCCTTGGCCTAGCGGTAATTGCAATTTTCAAATTTTCTAACTTAGAAACCATGGCTTTCTAACCAATCTGTAGAATCTAGTCATTCTCCAAATCCGCGAAGTCTTGATGGAATCGCGCTCTGCTACGGCACTATCGCGCTCTGCAACCGCACTATCGCGCTCTGCAACCGCACTATCGCGCTCTGCAACCGCACTATCGCGCTCTGCAACCGCACTATCGCGCTCTGCAACCGCACTATCGCGCTGTGATTGATGTGTCTTATCAATCATTGAAACTCGAGAAAAATCCTCGGTTGTGGGTTCGAGAGACTGAGAAGAATCGTGCTGAATTATACTCGATTTAAAGTTTTGTTGATGTTTGTGAATTTCTGTAAAATAAGGTATTTCTCTTGGCTCTCTAGCGTATGGATGAAGCCAATTGCGATCCTTAGACCCAACAACCTTGTCAAAAGCTGAGAGAATTTCACTTACTGAAATTTCAGCACTTCGACCGCGGTACTTTGGTTCCAGAAGACTCTCACTGGTACGAGATATCAACATTCTAGACTGTGGAGTTAAGGAAAGTTCAATTGCCTCATTCAAGTCTTTTGAAGCGGCGTTGATGATGCCCGGTGAATTTATCTTGGAGTAAGAAATTTCTTCACCATGTAATCCCGCAGGTTGAGACCAGTCAGTAACACAAATGGCTGGCTTAAGGGAGAGAATGCCTTCGTACATCACATTAGACCCATTGGAAACCACAACGTCACAAAATTCTATTGCATCAAAAATGTTTGTTTCGGGAGGTAAGGCCACAATTTCAGGGTGGAAACCGTAGAAAGAGTTTAGTAAGCGCCCTTCCTCACGTTGGGCAAGAAAAACATCTTCCCATGGGCTATCAATCATGGCTGTGAAATTTGTTTCATAGTCGAAAGCTTTAGAGACGATTTGATATCTGCTCTGATCAATACTGTTGATAGCCATAGTTAAGTGCTCTCGATTTTGCCATGAACAAGCCAACAACACTCTAACCTTTTCGGTGGAACCCAATCCCATTCTCGAGGCAAGATCAACTGAATCTATTTTCATAAAGAGATCATCAGATTTTGGATAACCTCCAATTGTAAAGCCATGAATAGGACCTTTTACTCCATTAGATACTGCACTCTTCAGAAATTGACCCCATGTTTCATTTATGACGAGTCCAAAATCAAAGACCTCCCAGGTATCATTTCTAAAATAACGATCTTGATCACCGTTATCTTGACCAAAGTCGTGAAGCATCGAAACTGAGAAAAGAGAATTCGGTCTATTCAAAATTCCAAGATCGAAATTGTAAAAATGATTAGCATGAATAGCATAAATTCCAATTTCTGATTTCTGGTGTAAATTACCACTCCGCAAAACGGTGTATCCACGGCGCTCAAATTCATTTTTTATGTTTGTAAGACTGGCAAACTCCGCGTTGTCTAAAGAGTACAGAGTTACTGTCGGCTTCATAACTCCAAAGATACACTGAATACTGGTGCCAAAGATGTCAATGTAGCTCACTGACTTTGAGTAAATACCGATACCATTTAGCACTTGATTAGAGGACTTTACTGGGCAGACTTACTCCATGACTAAAGAGAACGAGAACCAATTTCTCGGAACTTCTTTTATTTCAGGCGCAATGAGCGCTCTCGAAATTCAAGTATGGTGCCTAACTTATGGTTTCAAGGTGAAGAAAAGAATTGTCGCAGCCGGATGGGAAAATCAAATTATTGCTTCCCATGTTATAAACTGCAAATTCAAAGATGAAGTCGAATTTGTAGATTAATTCAAACGAAAGGTATTTCCAATGTGTGGATTCTTAGTCCAAATTGGAGGACAAAGCGAGAAGCACAGATTTCCTTATGCATTTAACTCTCTGTCCCACCGTGGCCCTGATTTTTCGAGCGACCCCGAGTTTACTAATGCAATTTCTGTGGGTCATCACAGGCTAGCGATTTGTGATCTAAGTGATCACGCAAATCAGCCTTTTGGAGTTGAGGACTCTCATTGGAAAATAGTTTTTAATGGCCAGATTTATAATCACAAGGAATTGAAATACCAGTTTAATTTGAAACCAAGAACTGAATCTGATACAGAAATTTTGTTGCTCTTATTTCTTTTACTAGGGAAAAACTTTGTAAAGCAAGTTAACGGAGACTTTGCTTTTGTTATTTACAATCAAACGACTGGAGACTTTTTTGCTGCACGCGATCGGTTGGGAGTTAAGCCACTTTTTTACAGGCGAGTACAGAAGAATTGGTATTTTGCCTCAGAGGCCCATGCAATAGCCCGGTTGATTGATGATTACACGATTGACATCTTGGGACAAAAGCAGTTCCTGAGTCTACGTGGCTACTTCGGAGGTAGAAGTCAATTTGAAGCGGTGAAAAGTTTTCCTCCAGCACACTTGATTTCAGAAAGTGTTATAGAGAAATATTGGGATGTTTCTAATCTACAAACATCGTTTAGGGAGAAGGATGTGAAGGAATTATTAATAGATGCTATTGAGTGTCGGATTCCAGATGATGTTCAAGGTACTTCGACATTAAGTGGGGGAGTTGACAGCTTTATAGTCTCAAAGTATTCAAAGACAAACACCACCTGGTGTGTTGGCATGAAAGTACAAAATGAATTCAAAGAGGCAGCGCATGCATCAA
>Ga0164292_10000656_pt1 | contig 27293 bp, 28 predicted proteins | sample GEODES117metaG_FD_111486 | JGI IMG/M metagenome (GOLD analysis project Ga0164292, IMG submission 111486) | Eutrophic lake water microbial communities from Lake Mendota, Wisconsin, USA - GEODES117 metaG | ecosystem: Environmental > Aquatic > Freshwater > Lake | place: USA: Lake Mendota...
AAGAACGGTAAATTGCTGACCGATCTGAGTGCCCGCCAGATCGACGCGCTGTTTGAGGACGGCACGATTTCCGGGGGCATGCTGCCCAAGATTTCCGGCGCGCTCGATGCGGCCAAGAGCGGGGTCAATTCGGTGCACATCATCGACGGGCGGGTGCCGCATGCGATGCTGCTGGAGATCCTGACCGATCAGGCCTACGGCACCATGATCCGCTCGCACTGAGCCCGCCTGGCCGCTGCCCTCGGGCAGCGGCGGACGCTGTGCGAGAATATTTTTCAGCCCCTATCTCCGGAGCTTGCGCGCATGTCCGATTCTCCAGCCGAGTCCTCTTCAGCGCCTGTCGAAGTGCCCGCGCGCAAGCGGCCCAAGCCGGGCGAGCGTCGTGTGCAGATTCTGCAGGCACTGGCCAGCATGCTCGAGCAGCCAGGCAGCGAGCGCATCACCACCGCAGCCCTGGCGTCCCGCTTGGGTGTCAGCGAGGCCGCCTTGTATCGGCACTTTGCCAGCAAGGCCCAAATGTTCGAGGCGCTGATCGACTTCATTGAGAGCTCCATCTTCTCGCTGACCCACCAACTGCAAGAGCGCGAGCCCGACGCGCTCAGCCGGGTTATCAAGGCAGCCCGCGTCTTGGTGCAGTTTGCAGAAAAAAACCCGGGCATGGCCCGTGTGATGGTCGGCGACGCGCTGGTCTTCGAGCATGAGCGCTTGCAAGAGCGCATGAACCTGTTTTTTGACAAGCTGGAAGCGCAGTGGCGCCAGTTGCTGCGCGAGGCCGGCGCGGCCTCGCAGACCCCCACAGTGGATGCCCAACTTCGGGCCTCGCTGCTGCATGCGTTTTTGCTTGGGCGCTTGCAGCGCTACGCCCGCTCGGGCTTTCGGCGCCTGCCGTCTGAGAGCCTGGATGCCAGCCTGGCCTTGATGCTAGCGCCGCAAGGCTGACGACCGCTCTTCGCCATGGCGGCGCCGCATTGCGCCCAAGCGCAGGTGGCGATATTTCGACGGGGCCTGTCGTTGCAGACCAGAAACCCCTCGCCGCGCTCAGTCCTGCTATCAGGGTCGGCGAGGCATAGAAGCTCGGGCTACAATTCCATCCGGTTTCTGAGGAGCGTTGCAACCCACCTCGGCGTGGTCTAGGCTCAGCAACCTTTTCTTTGCAACGACGCTCACCCGCCCGCCATGGGCCTTGTTGGGTGAGTTGGACTCCCCCTTTGTTCATGCGCTGGCGTCGGAACCTTGCGGTTTTTCTAGTCTTTGTTTGGAGAAATGATCAATGAACGCTGTCCTCAAGCCCCTGCACACCCAGGATTACGCCATTGCCGACTTGTCGCTCGCCGACTGGGGTCGCAAAGAGCTCAAGATTGCAGAAACCGAGATGCCTGGCCTGATGGCCATCCGCGAGGAATTCGCCAAGAGCCAGCCGCTCAAGGGCGCGCGCATCACCGGCTCGCTGCACATGACCATTCAGACCGGCGTGCTGGTCGAGACCCTGCAAGCCCTGGGCGCTGATGTGCGCTGGGCCTCGTGCAACATCTTCTCGACCCAGGACCACGCCACCGCCGCCCTGGTGGTCGCTGGCACGCCGGTGTTTGCCTACAAGGGCGAAAGCTTGGACGACTACTGGGACTACACCCACCGCATCTTCGAATTCAAGGGTGCCAAGGGCACGCCTGAAGAAGGTCCCAACATGATCCTGGACGACGGCGGCGATGCCACGCTGCTGATGCACCTGGGCACCAAGGCCGAGACCGACCCGTCGGTGCTGAACAATCCCGGCAGCGAAGAAGAGGTGTGCCTCTTCAACGCCATCAAGGCGCAGCTGGCCAAAGACGGCACTTGGTACAGCCGCCGCCTGAAAAACATCATCGGCGTGACCGAAGAGACCACCACCGGCGTGCTGCGCCTCAATGAGATGTCGGTCAAGGGCACGCTCGCCCTGCGCGCGATCAACGTCAACGACTCGGTCACCAAGAGCAAGTTCGACAACCTCTATGGCTGCCGTGAGTCGCTGGTCGACGCGGTCAAGCGCGCCACCGACGTGATGATTGCCGGCAAGGTGGCCGTGGTCGCTGGCTACGGTGACGTGGGCAAGGGCTCGGCCCAGGCCCTGCGCGCGCTCAGCGCCCAGGTCTGGGTCACCGAGATCGATCCGATCAACGCCTTGCAGGCCGCCATGGAAGGCTACAAGGTCGTGACCATGGAATATGCTGCTGACAAGGCCGACATTTTTGTGTCGGCTACTGGCAACAAGAACGTCATCACCTACGCGCACATGGCGGCCATGAAGGACCAGGCCATCGTCTGCAACATCGGTCACTTCGACAACGAGATCGACGTCGCTGCGCTGGAGAAGTGCCAGTGGGAAGAGATCAAGCCCCAGGTCGACCATGTGATCTTCCCGGACGGCAAGCGCATCATCTTGCTGGCCAAGGGCCGCTTGGTGAACCTGGGCTGCGGCACCGGCCACCCCAGCTTCGTGATGAGCTCCTCCTTTGCCAACCAGACGATTGCCCAGATCGAGCTGTTCACCAAGAAGGACAGCTACGAAGTGGGCAAGGTCTATGTGCTGCCCAAGCACCTGGACGAGAAGGTCGCCCGCCTGCACCTCAAGAAGGTCGGCGCCATGCTGACCGAACTCAGCGACGAGCAGGCCTCCTACATCGGCGTGAAGAAGGAAGGCCCGTACAAGGCCAACACCTATCGCTATTGACCCTTGGCTCCCTCTCCCCTCGGGGAGAGGGTTGGGGTGAGGGTTTTTCCCCGCCCCCTCCCATCCCTCCATCGGGCAGGGCCACCCATCCATGCGCGCCGACCTCCTCCTCGTTGACCGCGGCCATGCTGCCACTCGCTCTCAGGCCCAGCGCCTGATCGCTTCGGGTGTGCTCTGGCGCGAGGGCGGTGCGCCCTGGAAGAAGATCGCCAAGAACGGCGACGAACTGCCTGAGCAGGCGCAGCTGCAGCTCACTGACACCGCCGAGGCCAGGTACATCTCGCGCGGCGGGCTCAAGCTCGAAGGCGCGCTGGCCGCCACGGGTCTCAAGGTCGCGCTCTGGCGCTGCTTGGATGTGGGCCAGTCCACCGGGGGCTTTACCGACTGCCTGCTGCAGCAGGGCGCGGCCCGTGTGGTCGGCATTGATGTGGGCCATGGCCAGCTGCATGCCAGCTTGCGTGCCCATGCGCAGGTGGTGTGCATCGAAGGCGTCAACGCCCGCTCGCTCACCGTGGAGGACTTCTGGCACCACCACGAAGAAGCGGCCGGCCAGGAAGCAGACTCGAAGCAGCCCTTTGACCTGCTCACGGGTGACCTGTCCTTCATTTCGCTGACCCTGGTGCTTCCCGCCATGGTGCAACTCTTGAAGCTGGGCGGCGACGCGCTGATGCTGGTCAAGCCGCAGTTCGAACTGCAGCCGGGCCAGGTGGGCAAGGGCGGCATTGTCAAGGACCCGGCACTGTTTGCCCTGGTCGAGCAGCGCCTGCGCGCCTGCTGCGAAGAGCTGGGGCTGCAGGTGCTGGCCTGGCTGGACTCGCCCATTGAAGGTGGGGATGGCAACCGGGAGTTCTTCATCCATGCGCGAAAGGCCCGAGAGGTGGCCGCAGTGCTGGCGGATGCGCCGGCCCGCCAGGTGGCCAGGCGCCAGCCGCGTGGCGAGGGAAGAAAGTTGCCCGACGAAGACGATCGCCAAGCCGCGCACGACGGCCAACCCGGCCCGGCCCGCCGCAAGCGCAAGACCGACTGACCAGCACATCGAGAGTCAAGGCCATGAAGACGCTACCTCTGAGTTTTGAATTTTTTCCGACCAAGACGCCCGAGGGCGCCGAAAAACTGCGCGCCGTGCGCCAGCAGCTCTATGTGCACAAGCCGGAGTTCTGCTCGGTGACCTTTGGCGCGGGCGGCTCTACGCAGGAAGGCACGTTCTCGGCCGTGGGCGAGATCCTCGCCGAAGGCGTGGCCGCGGCTTCGCATTTTTCGTGCGTAGGCGCAACCCGGGCGCGGGTGCGTGAGCAACTGGCGCAGTTGCGCGCCATGGGCGTGCAGCGCCTGGTGGCCCTGCGCGGCGACCTGCCCAGTGGCTATGGAGCCGGCGGCGAGTTCCAGTACGCCAGCGACCTGGTGGCCTTTATCCGCGCCGAGACGGGCGATGCCTTCCACATCGAGGTGGCGGCCTATCCGGAGGTCCATCCCCAGGCCCGCTCGCCCGAGTCCGATTTGCAGGCCTTTGCCACCAAGGTCAAGGCCGGCGCTGACTCGGCGATCACGCAGTATTTCTTCAACAGCGACGCATACTTCCGCTTTGTGGACGATGCGCACGCCCTGGGCGTGGACGTGCCGGTTGTGCCTGGCATCATGCCCATCCTGGGTTCCAGCCAGCTGCTGCGCTTTTCAGACGCCTGTGGCGCTGAGGTTCCGCGTTGGATCCGCCTGCGCCTACAGGCCTTTGGCGACGACAGCGCCTCGATCAAGGCCTTTGGCCTGGACGTGGTCACCGACCTGTGCGATCAATTGATCACGGCGGGCGTGCCGGCGCTGCACTTCTACACCATGAACCAGTCGCAGGCGGTGGGCCAGATCATCAGCCGTCTGGGCGCGCGCTGAATCAGGCCTCGGGCGGCCATCTCAAGACGGTTTAGCTGCCCTGGCTGAGGCTGTGGGCGGCGTTGTGGTCCTGGCCCAGCCACTGTTCGAGCTGCGGCAGCGCCGCCTTGAGCTCGCCGTGCAGGGTGTAAGGCGGGTTGATGATGAACATCCCACTGGCCGGCAGGCCTGGCCTGAGGGTCTCGCCGTCCACCGTCTTGTGCAACTTGCTGCCCTTGACGGTCAGTGTGGCATCGAGCCAGGCGCGGCCGGCTCGGCTGGCCAGGGTCTTGAGTTTTTTGGGCAAGTCATGGGCCTCAGGTCTGGGGATGAGCGGATACCAGATCGCATAGGTGCCGGTGGGAAAGCGCTTAAGGGCGTCGCCGATCACGGCGCTGACCCGGCCATAGTCGGTCTTCATTTCGTAGCTGGGGTCGCAGATCACCAGGGCTCGGCGCGAGGGCGGCGGTAACAGTGGGCGCAGGGCTTCAAAGCCGTCCTGCATCGCACAAGCGGCGCTGCGGCCGAGTTCGAGTTGCCCGATATTGCCTGACAGGGCGCGAAAGTCAGTGGGGTGCAGCTCAAACAGCTTGAGCTTGTGGCGCCCGGCCAGAAATTGCGAGGCAATGAAGGGCGATCCGGGGTAGACACGCAGGGCCGCGGGATCGTGCGAGGTGCCGAAATCGGGATTGAGCCCTGCCAGCAAGTCCAGATAGCCGGCAATCGCGGGCGCCACCTCGGCGCCGGGTTTGTCGTGCAGGGCGGCAGACAGGCGCAGGATGCCTTCTTGGGCTTCGCCGCTGGTATGGCTGTGGTCGCTGTCGAGCCGGTACAGGCCTGCGCCGGCATGGGTGTCGATCACCGTCAGCGCCTCTTTTTGCGTGAGGTATTTCAGCAAGGCGAGCAGCGTGATGTGCTTGAGCACATCCGCATGGTTGCCGGCATGGAAGGCGTGGCGGTAACTGAACATGGCTGCGATGCTAACCGCAGGAAGGGCCATCGGGCGCGCGCTTAGGTACCCAGGCTGCTGAAATTTGTATAATCTTGGGTTCTTCAGCGTTTGGCATCCGCCGGAAGACACCCGCCCAGGCAGGTGACCCCCACCTAAGAGGTTCTCACAAGAAGAACACCGACCGTGGAATAGATGTCCTTCGGATCCCTTCGGGGGTCTTTTTATCCAGAGCACATTCATGAAAACTTTCAGCGCAAAACCCGCTGAGGTGGTGCATGAGTGGTTTGTGATTGACGCAGCCAATAAGGTTCTCGGTCGAGTCGCCAGCGAAGTGGCTCTCCGTCTGCGTGGTAAGCACAAACCCATCTACACGCCTCACGTCGACACCGGCGACTACATCGTCATCATCAACGCCTCTCAGCTGCGCGTCACCGGCGCCAAGTCCCTGGACAAGGTGTACTACCGGCACTCCGGCTACCCGGGCGGCATCACGGCCACCAACTTCCGCGACATGCAGGCCAAGCATCCTGGCCGGGCCCTCGAGAAGGCGGTCAAGGGCATGCTGCCCAAGGGCCCTCTGGGCTACGCCATGATCAAGAAGCTCAAGGTCTACGGCGGTGCCGAGCATCCGCACACGGCCCAGCAACCCAAAGTGTTGGACATTTAAGGAGCTCAGATGATTGGTGAATGGAACAACGGCACCGGTCGGCGCAAATCCAGCGTCGCCCGCGTGTTTCTGAAAAAGGGCTCCGGCAAGATCACGGTCAATGACAAGGACATCCAAGCCTATTTTGGCCGCGAGACCTCGATCATGATCGTCAAGCAGCCCCTGGTATTGACCAACCATGTCGAGTCTTTCGACATTCAGGTCAATGTGCACGGTGGCGGTGAGTCCGGCCAGGCCGGTGCGGTGCGTCATGGCATCACCCGCGCGCTGATCGACTACGACGCAAGCCTCAAGCCGGCCCTGAGCCAGGCAGGTTTTGTCACCCGCGACGCCCGTGAGGTCGAGCGTAAAAAAGTCGGCCTGCGTTCTGCGCGCCGTCGCAAGCAGTTCAGCAAGCGCTGATCGGCCCTGCCTCCGAAAAAAGCCGCTGCGCCTTGGGCCTGGCGGCTTTTTTCTTGGTCGCACGTGCGCTGGTCGGTGCTTAGGGCCGGCGCGCCAGTTGGCTGGAAATGCCCGATGCATTTGTGCTTGATCAATTTACTGTACTATTTGGCTATTCTCGAATTTTCAAGGAGCTCATCATGAGCGCTGTCGCCCAAGAAATCCCGACCGATCTGTCCGACCCCCTGGTCTTTACCGATGCCGCCGCGTCCAAGGTGGCCGAACTGATTGCCGAAGAAGGCAACCCCGAACTCAAGCTGCGGGTGTTTGTGCAAGGCGGTGGTTGCTCAGGCTTTCAGTACGGCTTCACCTTCGACGAAATCGTCAATGAAGACGACACCACCATGACTAAAAACGGTGTCTCGCTGCTGATCGATGCAATGAGTTACCAGTACCTGACCGGCGCCGAGATCGACTACAAGGACGATTTACAGGGCGCGCAGTTTGTCATCAAGAACCCGAATGCCACCAGCACCTGCGGCTGCGGTTCGAGCTTCTCGGCCTGACCGCCTGCAAGCAGCGATTGCTTTGATCAGAAGGGGCCTCAGGCCCCTTTTCTTTTGGACGCAGCGCCTTACGCTGCTGCGGTAGCCGGGTAGAGCGCGCCCAGTACCCGCGGCGCATGCGCGCCGGTGACTTCGCTCAGGCTGGCGGGTTTTCTTTCGTGCCAGCGCCAGGCCAGCCAGGCAAAGGCGCTGGCTTCAACCAACAGCGCAGGCAGCCCCCGCGCATCGCTGGGCAGGACTTGTGTGCTGGGCAGGGCAGCTTGCAAGCCGCGCATGAGCTCGCCATTGAGCGCGCCGCCGCCGCAGACCAGCAGTTCGCTGGCTCCTGGCAGATGGTTTTGCAAGTCCTGGGCGCAGATCCGCGCCGTGAGCGCTGTCAAGGTGGCTTGCACATCCTGCGCTGGCAGTTCGTCCACTTGGGCGCTCAGCTTGCTTATCAACCAGGGTGGGTTGAACAGGTCGCGCCCGGTACTCTTCGGAGGAAGCCGCTGAAAAAAAGGCTCATCGAGCAGTCGGCCCAGAAGTTCGGGCAAGACCTGCCCGCCAGCGGCCCAGGCGCCATGGGCGTCAAACGGCTGTCCGGTGTGCCGCCGGCACCAGAAATCGAGCAGCGCATTGCCGGGGCCACAGTCAAAGCCTCTGACCGGGCCTTGCGCCGGAAGCAGGGTCAGGTTGCTGATGCCTCCGATATTGAGCACAGCGATATCGACGCCCGGGCGGGCCCAGAGGGCCGCATGAAAGCCGGGCACCAAGGGCGCACCTTGTCCCCCCGCAGCCAGGTCGGCGTTGCGAAAGTCGGCCACCACATCCAGCCCGGTCAGTTCGGCCAGCAGGGAGGGATTATTGATTTGCAGGGTGTAACCGGTCCCCCCGTAAGCCTGGGGCTGGTGGCGCACGGTTTGACCATGGGCACCGATAGCCTGTATTTCTCGTGGGGAAATGCCCCGCTGTGCGGCCTGTGTCAGGAGGTCTTGCACCGTTTGGGCATACAGCCCGGTCAATGCGTTAGCGGCCAGAGCGGCGCGGTGCAGTTCATTGTCGCCGGGGCTGTTGAGGGCCAGCAACTCCTGCTGGAGTGCATCGGGGATGGGTAGGCTGGTCTGTGCCAGGATGCGGGGAGCGCCTGTAAAGTCGGCCAGCACTCCATCGACCCCGTCCATGGACGTCCCCGACATCAGGCCGATGAAGAACTTGGCCGTCATCGGATGAGTATCGGGCCTAGCTATTGAATCAGTGGCTGTTGCACGCTTGCGCCCGCATTGAGCTGCTGGCGCATCTGGCTGGCCGATTGTTTAAAGCTAGGCATGACGGCAGCCGAAAGGCCGCTGCTGGTGCCTGCGCGCGCCATCTGGGTCGGGTCCTGATGAACACCGTTGACCCGAAATTCGAAATGAAGGTGCGGACCCGTGGCCCAACCGGTCCTACCCACACCACCCAGATACTGCCCTTGAGTCACTTTTTGGCCCTGGCTCACCGCCATATTGTTCAGGTGGGCGTAGACCGTGGTGTGGCCTTTTCCGTGGTTCAAGAAGATCACGTTGCCATAGCCGTTTTGGCGGCCCGCAAACTCAACCGTACCGTCTGCCACGGCGCGTACCGGCGTGCCCGTAGGAGCGGCGTAATCGATGCCCTTGTGCGCGGTCATGCGGCTAAGCACGGGGTTCATGCGCATCGAAAAGCTGCTGGTTACAACGCTCGATTCCAGCGGCGTCATATAACCTTTTGCCAGACTCTTGCCGTCCAAGTTGTAATAGGCCCCGCCCCGGTTTTCGCCCTTGGCTGCTGCCTCGTTGACGAACCATATGGCGTGCTGGGCCCGTCCAGCCAGAATGATTTCCGCTGCCAAGATCCGACCTGTGCGCAGCGGTTCGCCATCGGCCTCGAGTACCTCGTAGTAGACGCTGTAGCGATCGCCTTGGCGTGCACTGCGGGAAAAATCAAGGTCACCAGAAAATATGCCGGCAATCTGTTCAGTCAGCTCGCGATCGAGTTTGGCAGAATCAAAGCTAGACCGCAGGGTCTTGTTGATCGGGCCGGATACCAGGCGCGAGGATCGGTTGTAGCGATCCGTCTCTATCCGGGATATGAAGCCCTCACCCCGGCGCTCAACCACCAGACGTTTGAAAAAATTCAGATCGTCGGTAGACCAGCGCAATGTCAGCTTGACCAATTGCTGGTCGTCATTGGCCTCGGCGCTGATGGTCTGAGTGCCCCGGCCGAAGATGTGACTGCGCGCCGCGGCATCCTTGCGCAGGAATGCGGCTGCCGTTGGATCATTGATGTTGAGCCGGCTCAGTAGGCTGTCTGCGGTGTCTGTGCTGCGTGTCTGTTCGGTTCGGTACAGGTTGAAACGGTGCGCCAGCAAGGTGTCTGCCTGTGGCGCCAGGGGCAGGGCCTGAACCTGTTCCACCACCTCAGTGACCGGCAACTGTGCCGCGTCGGGTGCCAGCGGCGCGACACCGAAGGCAGTCACGCCTGTACCCAGCAGCAGCACGGCCAAGCCCGCAGCGACCCGACGCGGGTGATGCTTGAGCGTGGCCAGAGCACTGGCGACCGACTGTGAAAGGGCTTGCAATTTCAAAAGACGATTCCGATAGCGCAAATCTCAGGGCCGGGGCGGGTGGATAGCCCCCCTACAATAAAAGATTCCCGGCTGAGCTCGCAAAGAGCTGGCCATTATAGAGGCCTGGTTGGGTTTGCCTACCCCCTTCGGGTTGGCTGAAAATCGTTATGAATCATGATCTTATCCCTGGTGTAACGGTCTCCGACGGCGTGCGGCAGGCCTTGGCAGTGACTCTGCGCGGCTGCGAAGAGCTGATACCGCAGGCCGATTGGGTGCGTAAACTGGTACGTTCCGAGCAATCGGGCCAGCCCTTGCGCATCAAGCTCGGGCTCGACCCCACCGCACCGGACATTCACCTCGGGCATACCGTGGTGCTCAACAAGCTCAGGCAACTGCAAAACCTCGGCCACCAGGTGATCTTCTTGATCGGCGACTTCACCAGCCTGATTGGAGACCCCTCGGGCCGCAACAGTACCCGACCGCCGCTCACGCCCGAGCAGATCCAGGCCAATGCCCAGACCTACTACAAGCAGGCCTCATTGGTACTTGATCCCAATAAAACCGAGATCCGGTACAACAGTGAGTGGTCGCTTCCATTGGGGGCGATGGGCATGATACAGCTGGCGGCCAAGTACACCGTGGCGCGCATGATGGAGCGCAACGACTTCCATGACCGCTTCAAGGCGGGCACCCCCATCTCGGTGCACGAATTCCTCTATCCCCTGATGCAGGGCTATGACTCGGTGGCCCTCAAGAGCGATCTTGAGTTGGGTGGAACCGACCAGAAGTTCAATTTGTTGATGGGCCGGCACTTGCAGCAGGAATACGGGCAGGAGCCGCAGTGCATCCTGACCATGCCCTTGCTGGAGGGGCTGGACGGGGTGGACAAGATGTCCAAGTCCAAGAACAACTACATCGGCATCGCTGAAGACGCCAACACCATGTTTGCCAAGGTGCTGTCGATCTCTGACGACTTGATGTGGCGCTGGTACACGCTGCTGTCCTTTCAGTCCATGGCTGAGATCGATGCGCTCAAGGCGCAGGTACAGGGCGGACTCAATCCCAAGCAGGCCAAGGTCATGTTGGCCAAGGAAATCACCGCTCGCTTTCACAGCGCTGCGGCGGCTGAGGCGGCTGAGCAGGACTTCATCAATCGCAGCAAGGGCGGTGTGCCTGACGAGATCGCAGAGCTCGCGCTTGGCGGAGCACCCCTGGGGATCAGCGCCTTGCTCAAAGCCGCTGGTCTGGCGCCATCGACCAGCGAGGCTGGCAGGCTGATCGAGGGCGGTGGCGTGCGCATCGACTCGTCCGTGGTCAGCGACAAGGGCCTCAAGCTTGAGGCCGGCACCTACGTGGTTCAGGTGGGCAAGCGCAAATTTGCGCGCGTCACGCTCAGCTGACGATACGGCGCAGCCGGGTCGAGCCCGGCCGGCCGCCCGGTGTCTGGACGGCCAGCCAGCGCTTACCATGACGCCATGAATCTTTCCCCTGCATGGCTGAGCCCCCGGCGGCTGCTGATGGCCTCGGTGCTGGCCGCTGTGATCACCATCAGTTTGAAGACCGCTGCCTGGTGGCTGACCGACTCGGTTGGCCTGCTGTCAGATGCCATGGAGTCCTTGGTCAACTTGGCCAGCGCGGTGTTCGGTTTGATGATGGTCACCATCGCCGCGCGTCCGGCCGATGAGGAGCACCCTTATGGCCACCACAAGGCGGAGTACTTTTCCTCCGGTTTTGAGGGGGTACTGATCATCGTCGCGGGCTTGGCCATCATTTGGGCCGCCGCCCACCGCATGTTCGACCCGCAGCCGCTGGAGGCGCTGGGTTTGGGTCTGGCCTTGGCCATCATCAGTTCGGCCCTCAATGGGCTGCTGGCCTGGGTGATGTTTCGCTCGGCGAAAGAACACCGCTCGCTGGCCCTGGAGGCCGACGCGCGGCATTTAGTGACCGATGTCTGGACATCGGCCGGCGTGGTCGTGGGCATAGCCCTGGTGGCGACCACTGGCTGGCTCTGGCTTGACGCTTTGGTGGCTATCGCAGTTGCGCTCAATATCCTGAAGGAGGGCGCGCATCTGATCTGGCGCTCGGCCCAGGGTCTGATGGACGAATCCCTGGAGCCGCAGGTGCGTGAGACCATTGCCGAGGTGCTCGAAGGTTTTGCCTACCAACGAGGAGAGGCGGTGATCATTCGCTTTGACCATGTCACCACCCGCAAGGCGGGCCAGCGCCGCTTTGTCGATATGCACATGCACATGCCCGCAGGCTGGAGCCTGGGCCGAGCGGCAGCCCTGCGAACCAGCGTCGAGCAGGCACTGATGAGCGCAGTACCGGGCCTGCGGGCGACCATACAGCTGCTGCCCAGCGACGTGGAAGCGCATTTTGACGACCCGCAGGACCTCAAATGATCGCGCTGCTGCAACGGGTCAGTCAGGCCAGTGTCCATGTCGACGGCGAACTGATCGGCGCCATCGGCCGCGGACTTCTGGTATTGGTCTGTGCTGAACACGGCGACAGCGACGCGGTAGCCGACAAGCTGCTGGCCAAAATTCTCAAGCTGCGCGTCTTTGCCGACGAGGCCGGCAAGATGAATCGAAGCGTGCAGGATGTGGGCGGCGCCTTGCTGGTCGTCAGCCAGTTCACCTTGGCGGCCGATGTATCAGGGGGTAACCGTCCCAGCTTCACTGGCGCTGCCCCACCGGCTGAGGGAAAAAGGCTTTACGAGTATTTCCTGCAGCGGGCAAAGATCGAACATCCGCAGGTCCAGTCGGGCCGCTTTGGGGCAGACATGCAAGTGGCCCTGGTCAACGACGGACCGGTCACGCTGTCGGTGACGGTGCGTTCGCCCGCTTGATCAGTCCGAGCGCGGACCGCGACTGGCTTCAACCACCACCGGCGCTGCACCTGGCGTGATCTGCAAGCGCATCAGCCGGGATACCGCCTGGGACTGCTCCTGCTCGGCCAGCTGCCAGAAACGCAGTTGGCTCTGTTTGTTGGCCGGATCGATGTACTGGCCTTGCTTGCGGATTTCAAAATGCAGGTGAGGTCCGGTCGAAAAACCGGTCGAGCCGACCTGGCCGATCTCTTCTCCACGTCGCACCAGGGTGCCGGGTCGGATGTCCTGCGCAAAGGCCGACAGATGCGCATAGTAAGTGTGGTGACCGTCACCATGGTCGAGGATGATCAGGTTGCCATAGCCGCCGTTGGGGCCGGCGTGGATCACCTCGCCGTCAGCCACCGCCGCCACGGGTGTGCCCATGGGCGCCGCGAAGTCAATGCCGATATGTTGCCCTCTGACCCGGAAGGTCCGGATGGCCATGCGCGGCTTGGCTGATTTCGTCGACTTGATCGCCACCCGCCGTTTCATTGTGGTGACACTGGGGCCCACGCCGCGCGATATGCGGGCGTTTTGAACCGGCGATTGCCACAGCATACGCTCGTACTCAATGCCGCTGAGGCTGAAATAGGCGCCCGGTAGGTCTTTGCGGTCCAGCCAGATGGCCGCCTCGACCCGCTGGCCACTTGCCGACTCCAGCAGTTCGATGGCGAAGACCTTTTCCAGTCCTGTCACGGGATCGGCGCTCAGGGTGATCTGCAAGTGATGGGCCGTAGGTTCGAGCTTGAGCTTGCTGATCATTTTCTTGACGACCAGATCAAGCTCCCACTGCAGATGGACTGGAATGTCCAGGAGATCCAGGCCATCGGTTCGCAGCCTGACTGTGGCCAGGCGCCTCAAGCTTGGCATGTCGGTGGCGATCGGCCAGCGCGTTTGTGCTGAAGCTTCGTCGTTGGCTGACCGGGTATAAACGACCGCCTCCAGGCCGCCTTCGACTCCGGAGGGTGTGAGCAAGGCCAGTGTGTTGCGCACCAGGGGCCGGGTGACGACCGCCGCATAGTGCCGGCACGCGTGGGATTCCAGAGCCTGTGGACTGGTTTCGCCTTGCCATGGAAGCCCTTGCAGTTGCAGCCGCCCATCGATTTGCAGCATCTTCTCCGGATCCATGCAACCGGCTTCCAGCCTGGTCTCAGGGCCCAAAGCCAGCTCGGCCGATGCGGGCGAACGCAGCTGCTGCACAGGCCGCTTGGCCTTTGGGCCTGCCTTTTTGCTTTTGACGCTCGCGGTGGTTTTTTTGCTGTTGGCCTTGGCCTGCGATGTGGCCTGCACCTGTGCGTTCAAGCACAGGCCCAGGAGCACGGTGAGCATCAGAGGCAGTCTGGACTTCATCGCAGGCGTTCTATAAATTGCTGGAGGCTCTGGTTAAAACGGTCAGCACTGTCTACAAAGAGTGCATGGCCCGCCTGTTCGAATACCGTTGCACTGGCGCGAGGCTGGGTCTGTATCAGTTCGACCGACTGCGCCTCAAACCGGGGCGTTACCGCATACCAAAGTGGAAGCTGGGCGTCGAGGACGGCTTTTTTGTAAAAGTCCCGATGATAAGGCTTGTTGAGCAAAGCCCAAGCTGCCTTGGGCGGCAACTGGGTGGCCGATGCCTCGATCGCCTCCAGCCATCCGGTGGGGGGTGGCGTCTTGAACATGCCCGCTGCAAACCGCTTGACGTAGGCCCTGAATTCGTCAGGCTGGAGCGGGCGCTGGGGCTTGCCCGGTGACGAAACCGGCGGCCGACCCATGCCGATGGAGTTGTCGATCAGCACCATGGCCTTGAGCGTATCGCGTCGGTGGCGTACGCTGTATTCCAGCACCTCCATCACCCCCAGGGACCATCCAATCAGCACATGGTTCTTGACTTGGGCCTGTGTCAAGAGTTCGTCGATATCGCGGACCCGGCTGATCGCATCCAGTTTGTGAGGGGGCGCTGTCGACAGGCCCTGACCGCGCGGATCCAGGACGATGACCCGGTGCGTGCGAGACAGCTCCTCGATCTGCTTGTCGAAAATTCGTGCGGGCATCAACCAACCCGGAATGAAGACCAGCGTCATCTCTCCCGAGCCAGTCTCCAGGTAGTGCAGTTTCACCCCGTCTGAGGCTGTAAAGAACCGGTCTTGCGGGGGACCGGCCCGCAGACCTGTTGCCGTCAACAGCAGCGCGATCAGCAGCAGTCTTCGTGCGATCTTCAAGGGGCAGGCTCAAATTTGATGTGGGGAGAAGATGGGCTAATGTAAGCGTTTTCTTCTGGGTGGCAGCCACGTTGGCCGGCTCGCCAGGGCCCCTCATCGCCCCTTGCGTCGACCCTCGCTTATCATTCGGACCCCATTTCAAAACCATCAATGAGTCCCAGCCTGCGTGTCAGGCTGCGCGCTATTCCTGAGCCCCACAATCTTGATTCAACATCTGACCGCGGCAGTGCGCCCTGTTTTCTTTGTCTGGGCTGTGACAGCCTCGCTGTGGAGCGGCCAGGCCCTTGCGCAGGCTCCCGTCGCTGCGCCCAAGCAAGCCCCGGCCCAAGCTGCGGCCGCGGCGAGCGCTAGTCATCCCTTGCTTCAGCAACTGGCTTTGACGGCCGACGAGTGTCCGGCCTTTGCCAGGCTGGCCTCTGATTACCAGGCCAAATTCTCTGCGCCGATGAAGGCCTGGGCCGAACAGAAATTGACGGCCCTTCAGGCCAAGAAGGTGGTCTATCCTTTTTCGGGCGCAGACGTCGTTACCGCCATGACCCTGTTTCCCAGGGTCGAGCATCTGATTCTGGTGGCAGACCAGTGGCCGGAGTATGCGGGCAGCAGGCAGGCCGCCGCTGGCCAGGCCGCGAAAGAATGCGCGACCATGTCCTACTTCGCCCGCTATGGCTATTTCAGGACCAACGATCTGGAGGGCAAGAATTCGGTCAAGCCGCGTTTCATCAAATTGCTGCTCTACAGCATCGCATTGGGCGATGCCAAGGTCAGCAGTCTCGACTATTTGGTGGTACGCGCAGACGGTGTGGCTGTCACGCAGCCTGAGCTGCAGGGCATCAGGCCTGACGGCCTGCGTTTTTCCCTCAGCCTGGCGCAAGGCCGACAGCTCACGCTGGACTATGTCCGCATGGACTTGTCCAACAACGGTTTGCGGTCCGGCAAACCGTTTCATGCCTTCTTGAACTCGCAGATGAACGACACGGTGCTGATCAAGTCGGCATCGCACCTGCTGCAAAAAACGTATTTTTCAGCGCTGGCCCATATCATTGCGGACAGGTCCACCCATCTGGTTCAGGACGAAACCGGCTTGGATATTGATCCCTTGCGGCAGGTTTTCGATGTGCGCAGTTTCGGCAAGTTCCATGCTCCCCATCCCCTCTGGCGGGACAGCGCGTCGGGTCAAAGGCTGATCCGCTACCTGCAGGAACAGCCCTCGCTGGAACCCTTGCCCTTTACCATCGGCTACGAAAAGCCCAGTGGCTCTATCTTGTTGGTCGGTACGCGAAAGCGCGGCTGAGGCAGCGGGGCGCGCGCTCAGGGCTTGCACCTGAGCGCCGCGGTTTAGCCTGGCTTCTTGCTGTGATAAGGGTCGGGCAGACCCAGGCCCGTCAGGATTTCAATCTCGCGGGCCTCCATCGCCTTGGCATCAGCCAAGCTGGTCTCATGGTCCCAGCCCTGGGCATGCAGGACCCCATGGACCAGCAGGTGGGCGTAATGGGCGGCCAAGGTCTTGCCCTGAGCTCGCGCTTCCTCGGCCACGACCGGCGCGCAGATCACGATGTCGGCCATCACGGTGGGGGTCTGCGCATAGTTAAAGGTCAGCACATTGGTCGGCTTGTCCTTGTGGCGGTAGTCCTTGTTCAGCGCCCGGCTTTCATCCTCGCCGACGATGCGCACCGTTATTTCCGCGTCGGTGGCCAGGGCATGACGCATGCAGCGCTGCACAAAGTGCCTCGCCAGCGCCGTGCGGTGGCGCCGGATCTGGGGGATGTCGCCAAATTGCAGGGACAGTCGCAGTTGTGGGAGGGCCATGCTCAGTCCCCGGCGCGTGATTTGGGTTGACGCAGGCCTCGACCCTGTGCGTCGTAGGCGTCAACAATGCGCGCCACCAAGGGGTGCCGCACCACATCGGCGCTGGTCAGCCTGCTCATGGCGATGCCCTGAACACGCTGCAGCACCCGTTCGGCCTCGATCAAGCCACTGAGTTGGGTGGAGGGCAGGTCGATCTGGCTGACATCGCCGGTCACGACCGCCTTGCTGCCAAAGCCTATGCGGGTGAGGAACATCTTCATCTGTTCGGGGGTGGTGTTCTGCGCTTCATCGAGGATCACAAAAGCATGGTTCAAGGTACGACCACGCATAAAGGCCAGCGGCGCGACCTCGATCTGCTGGCGCTCGAATGCCTTTTGGACCTTGTCAAAACCCATCAACTCATAAAGGGCGTCGTAAAGCGGTCGCAAATAGGGGTCGACCTTTTGCGTCAGATCGCCTGGCAAGAAGCCCAGGCGTTCGCCCGCCTCGACCGCAGGCCGGGTCAGCACGATGCGCTGTACCGCATTGCGCTCCAGGGCGTCGACCGCGCAGGCCACCGCCAAATAGGTTTTACCAGTGCCGGCCGGGCCGATGCCGAAGGTAATGTCGTGCTCGGCAATGTTCACCAGGTAGCTGGCCTGGTTGGCGGTGCGCGCGCGCAGATCTGCGCGGCGGGTGCTCAGCAAGGGCGTGCCGTCGGAGTCGATGTTCAGGTCACCGGCCAGCATGAGCTGCACCTGATCCGGTGCGATGGGGCGGTCGGCAATTTCATAGAGCGCCTGCAGCACCTGCAGTGCCAGCTCGGCCTTGGCCTTGCCGCCTTCAACCTTGAACTGCTCGAAGCGGTGAGCGATGCGCACCTGCAAAGCCGCCTCGATGCTGCGCAGGTGGGCGTCGGTCGGTCCGCACAAATGCCCCATGCGGGTGTTGTTGGGCGGCGTGAAGGTGTGGCGAAGGATCAAGTCAAAGCTCTTTAGGGCAGGGGCCGCAGGCGGGTCCTCAAACCTCATTGTCCCTGCTTTGCAGGCGCTTTAGTCCCACTGGGCCAGCCTGGCCTGGACTAAGGGTTCGAACAGGGTTTTTTCGAGGCGGCAGCATCGGCGGCACTGATAAGATTTGCCCATGATAGGACGCATCACCGGTCAGCTGGCCGAAAAGAATCCGCCGGAGTTGCTGGTCGACTGCCAGGGCGTGGGTTATGAGCTGTTGGTGCCTATGAGTACCTTCTATAACCTGCCGGCCTTGGGCGAGCGGGTTAGCCTCTTGACCCACTTTGTGGTGCGTGAAGATGCTCAAATTCTGTTTGGCTTTGGCAGCGCGCAAGAGCGCGCGGCCTTTCGTCAGCTGATCAAGATTTCCGGCGTCGGCCCGCGCACCGCTTTGGGGGTGCTCAGCGGCATGAGCGTGCAGGATCTGGCGCAGGCCGTCAGCGCCCAAGATGGTGCCCGCCTGACCAAGGTGCCGGGCATCGGCAAGAAGACCGCCGAGCGCCTGCTGCTTGAGCTCAAAGGCAAGCTCGGTGCCGACCTGGGTGTGGCAGCGGCGGCCCCCGGTGACTCCCATGGGGACATCGGGCAGGCCTTGCAGGCTTTGGGCTATAGCGACAAGGAAGCCTCGCTCGCGCTCAAATCGTTGCCGCGTGAAGTGGGCGTGAGCGAGGGCATCAAGCTCGCCCTCAAGGCTCTGGCCCGGTAAGTTCAGCGCATGAGCATACAAACCGACGACTTCGCCCCCAGCCCGCAGCGGGTGTTGTCGAGCGCGCCGGCATCGCCGCGCGAGGAAGCGCTCGAGCGGGCGCTGCGGCCTAAGCTGCTTGATGAATACATCGGCCAGGCCAAGGCGCGTGAGCAGCTGCAGATTTTCATTGGCGCGGCGCGCCAGCGTGGCGAAGCACTCGACCATGTTCTGCTCTTTGGCCCACCCGGCCTGGGCAAAACCACCTTGTCGCACATCGTGGCGCATGAACTGGGCGTCAACCTGCGCCAGACCAGCGGCCCGGTGCTGGAAAAGCCCAAGGATCTGGCGGCCTTGCTGACCAATCTGGAAAAAAACGATGTGCTTTTCATCGATGAGATTCATCGGCTCTCGCCGGTCGTCGAGGAAATTCTCTACCCGGCGCTCGAGGACTATCAGATCGACATCATGATCGGCGAGGGGCCGGCTGCGCGCAGCATCAAGCTCGACTTGCAGCCCTTCACCTTGGTGGGTGCGACCACCCGCGCGGGCATGCTGACCAATCCCCTGCGCGACCGTTTCGGCATTGTGGCCAGGCTGGAGTTCTACACCCCGCAGGAGTTGGTGCTGATCGTGCGGCGCAGCGCCGGCCTGCTGCAGGTGCCTATCGCTGATGAGGGCGCGCTGGAAATTGCGCGCCGCTGCCGCGGCACGCCGCGCATCGCCAATCGGCTCTTGCGACGGGTGCGCGACTATGCCCAGGTCAAAGGCGACGGCACCATCACGCTAGAGCTGGCCAACAAGGCGCTGGCCATGCTCGATGTTGACCCGCAGGGCTTTGACATCATGGACCGCAAGCTGCTGGAGGCGGTGATCCACCGCTTCGACGGCGGACCGGTCGGGCTGGACAATATTGCGGCGAGCATCGGCGAGGAATCGGGCACCATTGAAGACGTGATTGAGCCCTATCTGATTCAGCAAGGCTATCTGCAGCGTACCCCGCGCGGCCGGGTGGCGACCGCTGCCGCCTATCGTCATTTGGGCCTCTCGGTACCCGCGGCACGGTCGCAGGCCGGCCCCGATCTTTTCCAGGCCTGAAGCAGCGACCATGAGCGCGAGCCTGCCTGCCTTGATCCACTGCAGACAGGCGATGCGCCGTTTGGTGGCTATTGCGCTGGTGCTGTGCCTGGCAGCCTGCTCGGGTTTGCCGCAAGCGCCGTCAGCGGATACCCCAGCCCCAGCCCTAGCCAATTCCTGGGAGTTGGCTGGCCGTGCCGGGCAGGGCATGCCCTCGGACCTCAGTGCCAGCGTCTGGCAGCACCAGACCTTCCCGGGTAAGCGCAAGAATCGGTACAGCTATGTCTGGCGGGAGGGCCGGCCTGCTCTGGAGGTGCGCTCTGAGGGGGCGATCAGCGCCATGCGCCAGGTGGTCGATGTGCAGGCCGGGTCGGTGAGCGGCCTGCGCTTTTCCTGGAAGGTTGCTTCTTTGCTGGAGATGGCCGACCTGAAAGATGCTGCGCGCAGCGATTCGCCGGTACGCATCGTGCTGGCTTTTGACGGTGACCGCAGCCGCCTGTCGGCCCGCGATCACATGCTGTCGGAGCTGGCCCGTTCGCTCACCGGCGAGGACATGCCCTATGCCACGCTCATGTATGTCTGGTCTAACCAACTGCCGGTGGGCACGGTGCTCAGCAGCCGGCGTACCGAGCGCATTCGCAAGATGGTGATCGAATCGGGCGCGGCAGGACTGAACCGCTGGCTCGATTACGAGCGCGATGTTCGCGCTGACTATGAACGGGCCTTCGGCGAGCCGCCCGGCCGGCTGATGGCCGTAGGCATCATGAGTGACAGCGACAACACAGGCGGTTCGGTGCGCGCCTGGTATGGCCCGGTTGTGCTCAGGCGAACGCCCTGAGCCTGCTCAGGTGTAACGTTTGCTGCGCAGCTTGGCTTTCATGTCCTGCAGCATCGGTTGCAGGATGCGGCCATCGAGTTTGAGGGCGACCGCGGTGGCCAGGATGTCGATGATCATCAGGTGCAGCAGCCGCGAGACCATGGGGCTATAGCGGTCATAGCCCTCCGGATGATCGGCGGCCAGATGAATGTCGCCGGCCGAGGCCAGCGGCGATCCGCTGGCGGTGATGACGATCACTGCCGCCCCGTTTTTGCGGGCGATGTCGGTGGCATCCATCAGATCGCGGGTGCGGCCCGAATTGGAAATGACCACCAGGCAGTCGCCAGCGCGCAGCAGCGAGGCGCTCATGACCTGCATATGGCCATCGCTGTGCGCGATGGTGTGGACCCCCAGCCGAAAGAACTTGTGCTGCGCGTCCTGCGCCACGATGCCGGAATTGCCCACGCCGATGAATTCGATACGCTGGCGCTGCTGGCAGGAGCCGAGCAGGGCGTCGACCGCCTTGCCGATCGCGTAGGTGCTGGCCTCGTTACGGTACTTGAGAAAGGCAGCGACGGTGTTGTCGATCACCTTGACCGTGACGTCACTGACCTTGTCGTCGCTGTCCACGCTGCGGTGAATAAAGGGCACGCCTTCGCGCACGCTGCCGGCCAGCTTGAGCTTGAAGTCGGCCAATCCGTCATAGCCCAGGCTGCGGCAAAACCGCACAACGGTGGGTTTGCTCACGCTCGCTTGCGCCGACAGTTCGCTGATCGGCTGCCGGGCAAAGGCCGCCGGATCGCTCAGTACCAACTCGGCGACCCGCTGTTCGGCGGGGGCCAGCGAGGGCAGGCAGGCTTTGATGCGGTCGAGCATAGAGCCTCGCAGTGTAACTAGGTTACCTTTTTTCTAAGTCGCAGTTACCAGCTGTTTGTTGCCCCGCGCCTATGGCCGTGCTGCCGCGCAGGCAGGCTGCCGGTCGATAATCCCGTCCATGAACCAACTCGATGCGCTCAAGCAATACACCACCGTGGTGGCCGATACCGGCGACTTCATGCAACTGGGGCAGTTTCGGCCGCAGGATGCCACCACCAACCCCTCGCTGATTCTCAAGGCGGTCAAAAAGGCTGAGTACCAGCCGCTGGTGGCGCAGACCATCAAAGCCCATCCGGGCCAGGCCTTGGACCTGCTGATCGATCGATTGCTTGTGCGCTTCGGCTGCGAAATCCTCTCCATCATCCCTGGCCGTGTCTCGACCGAGGTCGATGCACGCCTGAGTTTTGATACCACCGCCACGGTCGAGCGCGCTGAGCGGCTGATGGCCTTGTATGCGGCCGCGGGTGTGCCGCGTGAGCGGGTGCTGATCAAGATCGCTGCCACATGGGAGGGCATGGCGGCCGCGCAGCAGCTCGAGCAGCGCGGCATACACACCAATCTGACGCTGCTGTTTTCCTTTTGCCAGGCGGTGGTTTGCGGCCAAGCCGGGGTGCAGTTGATCTCCCCTTTCGTCGGCCGTATTTATGACTGGCATAAAAAGGCCGCTGGCAGCGGCTGGGTTGAGGCCGAGCGTGCCGGCGCCCGCGATCCTGGGGTGCAGTCGGTGCGGCAGATTTTTGAGCATTACAAGCGCTTTGGCATCGCCACCGAAGTCATGGGCGCGAGCTTTCGCAATGTGGGTCAGGTGCTGGCCTTGGCCGGCTGTGATTTGTTGACCATCAGCCCGGAACTATTGGCGCAACTGGCGGCCAGCCAGGAGCCGGTCGAGCGCGCCCTGGATGCGCAGGCGGCGCGAAGCCTTGACCTGCCCGAGCTGCATTTGGACGAGGCGGGTTTTCGCCTGGCCCTGAATCAAGATGCGATGGCTACCGAAAAGCTGGCCGAGGGCATACGCGCCTTCGTCAGCGATGCGATCGGGCTGGAGCAAGTCCTGCTGGCGGCGTAAATGACAGCCGCCGCTTTTGTGCGCTGTGACCGCGCGCCGGCCTGGGGCGAGCTGCGGGCGTATTTTGACGGGCCGGGCCGCCGCCTTGATCTGCGCCGTGCCTTTGCCGAGGACCCGCGCCGTTTCGAGCGCTGGAGTCAGCCTGCGCCCCATGTATTTGCCGATCTGTCCAAGAACCTGATCGATGCGCCCACCGAATCCCTGTTGCTGAAACTGGCCGAGCAGTGCGGCTTGGGCGCCCAACGTGATGCCATGTTTGACGGTCAGGCCATCAATACCAGCGAGCAGCGCCAGGTGATGCATTTCCTGTTGCGCCAGCCGGCGCTGCGCGATGCTCAGGCCTTGTCGGCCGAGTTGCAGGCGGTGCAGACCACCGGCCAAGCGATGCTCACTTTTGCCGAACAGGTGCGCGCTGACCCGGGCATCACCGATGTGGTCAATATCGGCATCGGCGGCTCCGACCTCGGCCCCTGCATGGCGGTGCAGGCGCTGGAGGAGTTTCGGCTGCCGGGCAAGCGTTTTCACTTCATCTCCAATGTGGACGGGCATGCCTTGTCCAGCCTGCTCGCTCAGTTGCAGCCACGCAGCACCTTGTTTTTGATAGCCTCAAAAACCTTCACAACCGCTGAAACCATGGCCAATGCGCATTCGGCCAGGCGCTGGTTTGAGGCGCAGCTGGGCGCACAGGCGCCGGCTTTGATGCCCCGCCACTTTGCAGCGCTGACAACGAACGTAGGCGCGGCGGCTGAGTTCGGCATCAAGGCCTGCTTCGGTTTCTGGGATTGGGTGGGTGGGCGTTACTCGCTGATGTCGGCCATCGGCTTGCCCCTGGCCATTGCCATTGGCAGCGAGCGCTGGCGGCAACTGCTCGCAGGAGCGCATGCGATGGACGAGCACTTTCGCACCGCGCCCTTGGCGCAAAACCTGCCCGTGCGCCTGGGATTGCTCGATGTCTGGTACCGCAACTTTCACGGTTTTGCCTCGCGCTGCGTCGCGCCCTATCACAGCCGACTGGCGCGCTGGCCGGCTTACTTGCAGCAGCTCGAGATGGAGAGCAACGGCAAGCGGGTCGACGCGCTGGGGCAGGCTCTGAGCTATGAAACAGCGCCGGTGATCTGGGGTGAGCCCGGCACCAACGGACAGCATGCTTTTTTTCAGATGCTGCACCAGGGCACCAGCGTGGTTCCGGTGGAATTCGTTCTGGTGCGCCACCCGGCTCACGAGCTGGCCGACCAGCACAGTCAGTTGCTGGCCAATGGGCTGGCCCAGGCCCAGGCACTCATGCTGGGTCGAGCCCATGCTGGCGGCCACCGCGACTTTCCGGGCAATCGGCCGAGCACGGTCCTGCTGCTCGAGCGACTTGATCCGGCCAGCCTGGGCGCGCTCATTGCGTTGCAGGAGCACCGGGTCTTTACCAGCGGCGCGATCTGGGGCATCAACAGCTTTGACCAATGGGGGGTTGAGCTGGGCAAGGTGCTGGCTGCCGATTTGGAGCCGCGCCTGCGCAGTGGTGACGCCACCGGGCTGGACGCGTCGACCGCGGGTCTGATGGCGCGCCTGCGCGCATGAACATCGTTTTTGACTTCGGGGCAGTGCTCTTTGACTGGCAGCCTGCGCAGCGTGTTCGCCAGCGTCTGGGTGAGTGGGCACCGGGTCCGCAGCAGGCCCAGGCTTTGGCACAGGCCATCTTTGCGCATGAGGATTGGCAGGCTTTTGACCGAGGCCTTTTAGGGCTTGAACAGGTGGTTGAGCGAACTGCGTTACGGCTGGGCCTGCCGCTGGCCCGGGTGCAGGAGCTATTGGCCCCAATAGGCCACGAGTTGCGGCCCATAGAGGCGAATGTGGCGGTGCTGCAGGCGCTGGCCGAGCGGCGCCAGCGTGAGGGGTCGCTGCGCCTGTTTTTTCTCTCCAATATGCCTGAGCCCTTTGCGCGCACACTCGAGCTTGAGCATGAGTTCGTCAAGGTTTTTGATGGTGGCCTATTCTCCGGTGACGTCAAGTTGGGCAAGCCCGATCCGGCGATTTATCAGCAACTGGCCATGGCGCATCAATTGGTGCCGCAACAGACTTGGTTCATCGATGATCACCTGCCCAATGTGGAGGCAGCCCGTGTTCTGGGTTGGCAGGGCTTGCATCTGAGCGAGCCGCAGGCGCTGGCCGACCTGCTGGGAGCGGCGCTGCCATGATGGGGCTGCAGCCTGACTGTGCGAGGATGAGTTAGATCAGGAGAGTTTTATGAAGAGACGACAGGCTCTTGTGTTGTGGACGGCGCCATTGGTTTGGCCAGCGATCCTCGGTGCTGCACCTAGCGAGACCAAGTTGCAGGTCTGGAAGGACCCGCAATGCGGCTGCTGTCAGGCCTGGATAGAGCACCTGCAGGCCCGTGGCTTTGCCGTCGAGGTGCATGACGTGGGCAATACCGCTGCGCGCAAGCGCCTGGGCCTGCCCGAGCGCTTGGCCTCCTGCCACACCGCCTGGGTGGGTGGCTATGTGATCGAAGGCCATGTGCCAGCGGCAGACATTGAACGGCTCCTGAAGCAAAAGCCGGCAGCTTTGGGCCTGGCTGTACCTGGGATGCCGATAGGCAGCCCCGGCATGGATGGCCCAGCCTACAAAGGACGCAAGGACGCTTACCAAGTCCTATTGGTAAAGCGTGACGGCAGCACCAGCGTCTTTGCCTCTTATGCCGGCTCTGCTGCTTCGCGCCAGGTTTAAGGCCGCGCGCAGTCCCTAGGGGCCGGCCTCGGCGGCCTGGCAAATTCCACGTTCCCATGGCAAAATGTAGATCCGTGTATCTACATCGAGGTCTGCCATGGAACTCCAAGTCAACCGTTGGGGCAACAGCTTGGCTGTTCGTTTGCCTGCCCAACTTGCCCGGCAGATGGGCCTGGAGGAAGGCTCACAGGTCTTGGCGGAGCTCACTGCTGAAGGCGAGCTCAAGCTTTCGCCGCGCACGCCGCTGCGGCCGGCAGCCACCCGGGCTGAGTTGCTGGGGCAGATAGCCCAGCTGCACCAGCAGCTGCCGCTGACGCAGCCAGTGGCGCGCGAAGAATGGAGCCGTTATTGATGGTCTCTTGATCGGCAATCCATTCAATGTTGATCCGGTATTGATCCATCATGATGAAGCGACAAAAGCCACTGCTTGCTCAGGAGGCCAGCCCGAATTACCGGGTGGTACCGCCTGGCGAACGAATCTATGTGGATACCAGCGTTTGGGTGGCGCTGCTGGCCAGGGAAGCGCCTGCTGCTGCCCTGAGCTTATGGTTGGCTCAAGCCCCCCCTTTGTGTTGCGCCAACTGGGCCGAGCTGGAGCTGGCCAGCGCGTTGGGCATCAAGCACCGACGCGGTGAGTTGTCTTTGGGGGCGGCCCGCAGTATCTGCGATGTGTTCGCCAGCATGATGGTTTATCAGGTTCAGCAAGTTCCGGTGCATGCGGCCGACGTGACGCTGGCCCGTGGCCTGTGCATGGACATGGGCCGCGGACTGAGGGCCGGCGATGCCTTGCATCTGGCCGTGGCGATGCGTCTCCAGTGCAGCCACTTCTTCAGCCTGGATCACAACCTTAACCGCAACGCAGAGGCGGCGGGGCTGCATCTGGTCTCGCTCTAGAACCGGCGTTCGAGCACGAAAAAACCCCGCAAGGTTCGCACCTTGCGGGGTTTCGGAGCTTTGACAGGGCAGCGAAGCGCCCTGATCGTGGCGACCGGGCTGATTACATGCCCATATCGCCCATGCCACCCATGCCGCCCATGCCGCCACCAGGCATGCCGCCGCCGGCAGGAGCGTCGTCCTTCGGCGCCTCGGCCACCATGGCTTCGGTGGTGAGCATCAGGCTGGCCACGGAAGCAGCGTTTTGCAGCGCGGTGCGGGTTACTTTGGTCGGATCCAAAATACCCATCTCGATCATGTCGCCATAGGTGTCGTTGGCAGCGTTAAAGCCGTAGTTGCCTTTGCCAGCCAGCACCGCATTGACCACCACCGAGGCTTCACCACCGGCGTTGTAGACGATCTCTCGCAGCGGCGACTCGATGGCCTTGAGCACCAGCTTGATGCCGGCGTCTTGGTCAGCGTTGTCGCCCTTGATGGTGCCAGCAGCTTGCTTGGCGCGAAGCAGGGCCACGCCACCGCCGGCCACGATGCCTTCTTCCACCGCAGCGCGGGTGGCGTGCAGGGCGTCTTCCACGCGGGCTTTCTTTTCCTTCATCTCGACTTCGGTGGCAGCGCCCACCTTGATCACTGCAACACCGCCGGCCAGCTTGGCCACGCGCTCTTGCAGCTTCTCGCGGTCATAGTCGCTGGTCGCTTCTTCGATCTGCACGCGGATTTGCTTGACGCGTGCTTCGATATCAGCAGCAGCGCCGGCGCCGTCGATGATGGTGGTGTTTTCCTTGCCCACTTCGATGCGCTTGGCCTGACCGAGGTCAGCCAAAGTCACTTTTTCCAGCGACAGACCGACTTCTTCAGCGATGACCTTACCGCCGGTGAGGATGGCGATGTCTTCGAGCATGGCCTTGCGACGGTCACCAAAGCCGGGAGCCTTGACGGCCACCACTTTGAGGATGCCGCGCAGCGTGTTGACCACCAGGGTGGCCAGGGCTTCGCCCTCGACATCTTCAGCGATGATCAGCAGCGGACGGCTGGCCTTGGCCACTTGCTCCAGGGTAGGAAGCAGGTCGCGGATGTTGCTGATCTTCTTGTCGTAAAGCAACACGAAGGGGTTGTCCATCAGGGCAGCCTGCTTCTCCGGGTTGTTGATGAAGTAGGGCGACAGGTAGCCGCGGTCAAACTGCATGCCTTCGACGATGTCGAGCTCGTTATCCAGCGACTTGCCGTCTTCCACGGTGATCACGCCTTCTTTGCCCACTTTGTCCATGGCCTTGGCGATGATGTCACCAATGCTGGAGTCCGAGTTGGCAGAAATCGAGCCAACCTGGGCGATTTCCTTAGAGGTGGTGGTGGGCTTGGAAGCTTTCTTGAGCTGCTCGGTCAGGGCCAGCACGGCCTTGTCGATGCCGCGCTTGAGGTCCATCGGGTTCATGCCGGCGGCCACATACTTCATGCCTTCGCGCACGATGGCCTGGGCCAGCACGGTCGCGGTGGTGGTGCCGTCACCGGCGTTGTCGCTGGTCTTGGAAGCAACTTCCTTGACCATCTGCGCGCCCATGTTCTGCAGTTTGTCCTTGAGCTCGATTTCTTTGGCCACGGACA
>Ga0164292_10000658_pt1 | contig 27263 bp, 36 predicted proteins | sample GEODES117metaG_FD_111486 | JGI IMG/M metagenome (GOLD analysis project Ga0164292, IMG submission 111486) | Eutrophic lake water microbial communities from Lake Mendota, Wisconsin, USA - GEODES117 metaG | ecosystem: Environmental > Aquatic > Freshwater > Lake | place: USA: Lake Mendota...
CCTACTTTCTTTAACCAATCTTCAAAATGTTTACCTTTAGGATAAGTACCTAACACATAAGTAACAGATGGGTAATAATCACTATTTCTTCTATAATATCTAGAATCTGGTAGTGTTATTTGTTTATGATCTTCAGAAATTTCTAATATACGCTTATACGAGTGCTTTATTTTGCTCATACTAATTGGAGTTTTTTCTCAAATAAACTTGAGAATGTTAATGGAACAGTATGTTGGATAAGATTTGTAAAATTTTCAAATCCCATTTCACCAGGATCTTTATCTTGCATATCTACCAAATATACCTCTTTACCTTCATTGATTAGCTCCTCACAGAATGATAGAGCTTGTTTAATAGCATCTTTATCTAATGCTATATATATTTTTTGTACTTTAGAAGTAACTAATTTTTTTCTTAAATTTTGTTGAATATTTTTACCTAACAGTGGGATAACATTGCGTTTAATAGCTAGCGCATCAAATGGTCCCTCACATAATATAATTGGTATATTCCAGTTAATAAACAACTCAAACGGTATTATATCACGAGATACATCTGGGTTTTTATATTTTATAGATGAGTTTTTATCAAAACTTCTAGCAGTAAAATAATTTAAGATTCCATCTTTATCATATGATGGTATTACAATACAGTTGTTATACTTGCCAGATTCACAATAACCTATATTGTATTTAATAATATCGTTAGATGTAACTTGTCTGCGTTTTAAATAGCTGAAAGCGTGCTTATATGCGATACTATTATATTGGTTTGATAGTGGTTTGAATTCTTTAGGTAATTCTACTTTTTTATCAACTACTACTGTTTCTGCACCTGATGTGTATTTTACTAATGATTTTAACTCATTTATTTTTTCAGCAGTAGCCTCTATTAATTTAAATAGTTTAACTAAACTTTTACCTCTTTTATCACAAACCCAACAATGCCATGGATGTTCACCTTTTTCATTTTCAGATAGATTAACTTCAAGTTTAGGTTTATGATGATTACAGAATGGGCAATGATAAGCAAAATTACCTTTAGAGGTAGACTTACCAGTACCTAAAACAGAATTTATTGTTGCTACTAAAGCTTGATTTACCATACTTACAATATATCAATAGAACTTGGAGTTGCCAAGTCTTTTCTATAATATCTTGCTTGTATGTTATCGTTATAGCTATTTGTTTCTAAGACATCTGTTTTAAATTGATATTTAGCCTCAAGATATGACAGGTGTTTTGATGACCATGCTAGGTCTAATATTTCTTTATAGAATTTATCTTCACCTAAACGTTTTACGTCTTCTAATAATGGTTTACAACTACCCCAATATGTTTGCCAATCTGACTCAGCATATGAGACTTCTTTAGTTTTTTTACGACCAGGACCAGTTTGTTCAGCTATGGCTTTCTTGCCTAGTTTTTTAGTTTTCTTATGTTGTAGAAATTTTTTACCAATATATATTCTACCATCAACTGTATTAGAGATAAGGTAAACAAATCCAAATGGAGTATGTTCACCAAAATCTTCTATACTTTCAACTTTTTTACCTTTATATAACCAATTTACCATAATCTTATTTATCTATATTAACTAATATTGTTGTGTCAGTTGTTTGACTTGTTGGAAGAGGTTGACCTAATTTAGCCACCATCATTAATTCTTGAGCTTCATTATAAAAACCTACTGTTGTAACATATGGACTAAAATATGAACTTGTTACAAAATTATAAACTGTACCTTCTGTAGAGCCTGATATTAAACTTGGATTTAGGCTAAAGTTAAATTCATCAGGTCTAATAGTACATTTATATTGTGTTTCATATATTGTTCTTGAACTTTGGAAACTGCAAGTCACATCATTAGATGATGTAAAACTAGAGAATATACCATCAGTAATTACTATTGTACCATGTGAATAATTTATTACTCCAACATAGTCTGATGAACCGCTTTTGTATATTAATCCTTCACCATTGTCTTTAATTTTAAGAGGGGGTATTGAAGACTTATACATTCGCATTTTTATGTTTAAATTTACACTAGCGGATGAAGGATCGGAAATATTCCAAATAGGAAAAAGACTAATAATTTGACTATTTCCAACATATGTTTCATCTAAACTAATTATAAACTCATAATTACTTGGGAAAGATGAAAATGTGTGGGTACTAATACTATCAGTGTAGTTAGAACCAGTACAAACTGCTATAGTAATATCTGTAGTAGATACTGAATTTGATGCTGTAACTTCAATATATAAATCAATAGGAAAAGATATATTATTTAATAATATTAATTGTCCACCATTAAACCATCCTAAAGAATCTGTATTTTCAGACCAGGTAATATATGGGTTAGAATCTATAATTGATGTTATATTATTATCATCTTTTATAAGAGAGGCAGTTAATGAAGCTGATAGGAAGACATCTGGGAGGTATGAAAATTGTTGAGTTGAAAAATCTAAACTGTTTGGGTTAATATAATCCCCAAATAAATTTTTAGATATAGATATTACTCCTATTTGAGCATTTGATTCTGTTGGAAAATATCTTTCAAAACCATAATTTGAAGTGTATCCTAATGAATTAGTTTGGAATAAAGTTGTAGATTCATAATTATAAAATCTACTATAAACATCAGTTTGAGTAGTATCTTCAATTACATTACCATTAAAATCAATAATATAAGGTGAACCACTAATTGGGTTAGGAATATAATTAGTATAATATAATTGCTTTACAGAATTATATAATTGTGATGAAGAAATAGAACTTGTTATTTGGGTAGATGCTTGTAAAGAAGATGAGGGGTTAATGTTAACCCCTAATAATCTATCAATATTATTTATAAAAGATGCACTCCCTTCAAAAGAAAAACTTTTGTTAACAACTAACGGAGATACAATGACATCCGTACTTAGAAATTGTTTGAAAGCACTCATTCATTAAAAGTCTAATTTAACACGTACTAATGCCTCTTTTGTAAAGTCTTTCTTAAGTGGTTTAGATAATTTAGCTACTGCTAATAGTTCGTTTGAATCATTATATAAACCTACAGTTGTAATATAAGTAGTTGGACTATTAATGAATAAATCATATAATACTGCTCCTGTGCTACCTGAAATAAAACTTGGGTTTTCAGTGTAATTAAATTCAGCGTTTCTTGCTCTACAAAATACAAAATCAGAAGTAATTGTTTCATTACTATTTAATGAGAAACTACTTGTTATAGATCCTGTAGTTAATCCTATTCTACCAGATGATGTTGAAAATAAACGGGTTGGATTATTTGTATTAGTATTTGATGTTCTTAGAGTATTTAAAGCAATACCTCCATTAGCAAATGATAAATCTAATGCTGGGGCATTTAGTATAATAGTTCCAATGTCTGGGAGGAATAAACCATATGACCCAGATATAGTCATACCAGCACTAATAGCTCCAGGAGCACTATTTGCTGTTGTTATTGCTGCTCCATCACTTCCTGATACAATTTGGAATACTCGCCCTGCATCACAGTATGTAACTGTGGTTGTGTCTAAACTATTATCTGTTAAAGTAATATTTCTAGAAGCAGAATATAATGTTAAATTTAATGAACCTGGGAATAATGATTCTTTAAATCTTGCTCTATCAATAGTAATAGAATAAAAATCTTGTTGGGCTGGGGTAACTGTTGAAAATGAAAAATTAGTATTTTCATCCCCATAAATTAAATTACGGAATTGACCATATACTGTTCTTGAAGGAGATAACCCATCTATACCAGCGTTATATAATAATGAGCCTGATCCATTTATGTTACCATAAGCTATGTTAAATTGGATTTCAGCTGAGGTATCTGTAGAAGGATTAGCATTATACACATTTAAGTAATAATTACCTGATGTCCCTGCTATTTGTACAGATGATGTATATAGTGCGGTTATTGGAGAAACATAATTAGTCCAACATGGAGCTGTTACACTATCGGCACTAACTAAGAAGTCTTGAGGGTCTAATGATTTATATGACATTTTTTATAATATTTTTATTAGCTAACTTTTGTTATAGTGATTGGAATAGTTACTCTTGCTCCGCTATCTCTACCTGTTACTATTAATACAGTTTGTAATTGTGTTTGGTTACCAAACAATGTATTAATAGTAGTACCAGCCATGTTTAATGTAGTACCAATTACTGTTTTAGATACATTAGTTCCTAAGGTAGTTGTTGAATTTAGTGAGGTAGCTTGTGTTGTGTTAATACCTACACCATTAAATACACTCATTGTTCTAACATCACCAATAGTAAAGTTATATCCTGATGCTTCATAAGTTTGTGAACCACCTAAATAGTTTAATGTTTGAGGAGTAATTGAAAGTGAAGCTCCTTGTTTCAATACTATATTAGTATATCCAATATTAAGAATAGGCATTTTAGCTGTACCACGAGGTAATGTAGTAAGTTGATATTTCATTATTTGAGTTTCATCTGAGAATGCTTCTAATAATGGCATACCTTCAATAGCTTGACCGTAATAAGCAGAACCTGAAGGATTATTTGGGTTATAAAGTGTGTAATCAATTTCATCATCAGATAATGAAAATTGAGTAATACGGAATGTGCCGTCGTTTTTAGCTAATAGTTCTCTACCTTTTTTAGTTAAGATAGCATCAACTGTTATAATTTGGTTATTTAAATATCCCATTTTTTATATATAATTTATTATAAATATTATGTTAATAAGCCTTCTGCGGCAAGTTTTTGTATTATAGTTGTAAAATTGTCTTCTATTTCTTGAGAAGCATATTGAGGTTTAATAAAACCAGTTAATTGTTGACCTGTTGTACCTGTGGGTTTAGGCACGTTTAGTATTATTTGATTACCTGCATTTGGGTTTATTCTAAATACTGTAAAGTGATCTAGAATAGAACCTGATGGAACTGGTGGCATTATATCTATTTGAGCTAAACCTACACTTCCTATTGTATATGTACTAACATTGTATATTTTTGACATTTTAGTTTTATCATATTCAAAACGTATATAATCACCAGGAAGTAAATATGATGGAGAAAAGATGGTACTAAATCCTAATGATGATGTTGGATTAATTTGTGTATAATCACTTTGGGGATTAAGTATATTAGTTAATTTTACAGAAGTTATTAAAGATTGAGTAACATTAGATGATGTTGGGTAACTTAGAGCTACCCAGTATGGTGCTTCTACTTCTAAAGCATTAGAATAATTAGTAGTTGCTACAAAAGAAGTATTTAATGTGTTAGGAGAAGAACCAACTAATAACAAGGATGGTGAAAAGGGACTTAATGATTCTAACTTGTATCTTACTCTTATTCGTGATCCACTTTCAAATGTTTGAGGTAAAGTTTGTATGTAATTTAAATAACCTAAGTTAGATAAACCACCTTGCGCTCTATATATTTTACCTTCTTCTGTTGTTATAATACTTTGGAGTGGTGGAGTAGTTGAATTTGAAAAATTAGCTCCAGGTGAAGCAACTTCTATATCTAATGATTGAGATGTTACAAAATTATCAGTAGATTCTATTATTTGCATATATAGTACTTCACTAGCACTTAATCCACTAACTAACATACTAGCTTTAAAAACAACTTTAGTGCTATAATCATATGAGCTAGTTGAAAAAGTATAAGTGTATGTTGAGTTATTATAACTAGATGATGGATCAAATAATTCATATGGATAATCTACAGTTGTAAAAGTTGTAGCTGTTATAGTACTTGTATTAACTTTTTTAGCTGAGAATGAAAAGTCAGGAATAAAAGATGTTTGTAATGATGTTCCTCCTTGAGAAAAACTCATTGTTGTAATATAATCTCTTCTTCCAGAACCTGTTTCTGAAGTTAGAATAGTTTCTATTCTTCCTATATCAGTAACCGTTTTAGTTCCTAATAATGAATTAAATAATGTTGTTCCTTCTAGACTTGTAACATTTACTATTTTCCCAGCCTCAAAATTTTGTATTAAATTTAATACATCAATAGAATTAGGTTGTGGAGTAACCACATTACCTTGAGCATCAATTAAATATTTTACAAAATAAGCTGTTTGGTCTATAAGTTCAGGACCTGTTCCTCCTACACTACTAAAGTAAGCAAAATATGTTTGATTTTTTTCAGCAGCTGGTAGGGCACCATATCCACTTCCATCATTGGTAAGAGTATTAAAATCTCCTTGAATATTTGCACTATATAAATTTTCTGACATATTATATTGTTCTATATGAATTTGTTCTACTACCGTTATATCTCAAATTAGACCATGCTTTTGAATTATAATTTGAGTCTTGAACAAAAGCTCTATCTGCTGTTCCAGATATGATAAGACCAAAATTGACAGGAACCAAGGGATTTTGAGAATAATCTACATCCATCCATATATTAGAATATTGAGGCGTTTCTGCATTGTCTAATAATGGGTTATAATCATTGTAATCAAAATTAAGAGCATCTGGGTCAAATATTGATAATGATGATGAGCCATCAAATTGGGGAGTAACATTATATATACTCATACTAACAGTAGCACTAGCAGAATTACTAAAATTATAAGTATATACAGCTAAAGTTTCTGTTTCTGTTAATGATAAACTTCCAGTTAATGTTATATCAATACTACCATTACCTATAACTAATCCTAATAAATTATCAGGGTCAACTGGGTTTAATGTTGTATAAGATGTACCAGTTGAGTTTTTATAAATACTATGAGTTGTAGCAGCATTAGATACATTTGATATATTTACATTAACTTTAACTGGTATATTAGGAGTGTCTCCAAAAGTATATACACCTGTAGTAGCGTCAAAGTATCCTAGGTTATTTCCATTTGTAGTACTATAATTTCTTACTTTTATAAGATTACCAATAGTTGGAGGTTGAAGATTTGCTTTTGAACTAGTAACACTATAATTATTGATATTTCCTTTAGAAGACGTAGCCTCAGTAGTTGATATCCCATATAAGTAGAAATTAGCTTGTTCTTGAGTAGTTAAAATAGGATATAAAACTGATCCTCTATCAGGATATATTAGGGTAATAGTTTGTAACTGTTCTAAGTAATCAGATCTATCTAATCCTCCTGAATCGTATCTATTAACTTTAATATATTTGACACCTTCGTTAACTGTAAATCCGTAATCTGGCATAGTTGCTTATTTTAATTATCTTCCGCCTGTTGGGGCTCCAGGTGTAATTGATGGGTTAATTGTACTTCCGGTATCATACCATAAATATATTTCACCTTGATTTGGTGAAGTATTAATATTTAAAAAGCTTTCTAGTGGAGTTATATTACTTAGATATAATGTTGGGTCATAATATACTTCAAAAGTAGTAGGATATTTAAAATCATTAGCATCATTTAATTCTCCATTTGTTACAATATATTCTGTTCCTGGTAATTCTCCATTATAAAACTCATCTTGTGTTGAATGGATTATGGTAGACACCCCAGTTGATCCAGTATAATATTGAGGCCATGTCTGATTTGAGTAAGGGTTAATATATGTTAAACCAAATTGTGGGTAAAGTATATTAAGTGGGACATTTAAATTTTTAATCCAAAGTGAAAATCTTTCACCATATGAACAAGATATAGATGATGTGATATTAAAAGTTAGAGATCCTTCATTAGAAGAAACTAATGTACCCTGTTGTGATGATGATAAATAAACTGTAAATGTATTACCACCCCCAGAATTACTTCCAGATGCAAATAGTTGTATGTCACCGTAAAAATAGGTAATTATCTCACCACTATTTGGATCCCAATAAAAATTGTTATTTATTGGGTTATTAGTTGTTATACTTGCATTTGAAGATGAAATAACATAATAATTTAAGATATCAGATGATGTCACATAAAAATTAGAACCACTTATTATAAAAGGGTAATCTTGATTAGGTGAAAGTACATTATATTGGTTAAATGTTCCTCCAGTACTACCAGTTATAAAAGCAGTGTCAATAGAACCACTATATGTTAAATCTTCTCCATAATTATATGAACTACTTAATCCTAAACTTGATGAATAAGTAGTTGCATTTTGATATTGAGTATTATCAACTTGTGGTTGAGGATACTTATTTCTTTCTAATAGATGTTGTTTAATAACTACACCAGATGTAAGACTTGTTCTTGCGGGAACAAAATCTTTAATCATTTTAAATAATGAGTTATCAAAATATTTAATTAATCTTATATAATCAAATAAATTATATGTAGCAAAATATTTTTGAAAGAAATTATTACTTAAAGCATTTAAATCAGGATATGAAGTAGCAGATGAAGATACTTGTCTTGGATCACCAATGTACTCACCTATATTAAAATATCCTAATGAATCTATAATATCATCATTAATTTCATTTTGAGGTGAGAATGCTACTTCTAATAAATTAACATCAGGTGATTCACTATTTAATGATGGATAATTTTGTTCTAGGCTAGTATACTGTGATAATACACTTCCTGTAGGTAAACTAGAAGATACAATTTGTATTTTATCTGTTACTCTACCTCTTAAACCTATAATAGGAGAGTTTAAGAATCTAGTTTCTATATTAGGGGTAAAAGTAACATTAGTTAATGTTGCGTTATTAGAAGCTATAAATGAGCTTGTTGAAGCCCAAGATCCAGTAGCTCTAGGATGTACTGAGCCTGAGTTAGTATATAAGTCTCCTCCTAAAGGTAATCTAAATACTAAGTAATCATCATATAAAACTTCCCCAGAATAATCTATAGATTGGGGATTCATTACAAAATCTTTAAATGAATCTACACTTCCTGTTTTAATCCAATATCTTATTTCTTGTAGTGAACCTGTAAATCTATTGTATGTTGTTCCACCTAAACTAACAGATGAAGATAAAAATGTTGAAGTGGAGGTGAATGATTCAGTCCAAAAATTTACAGATGATGTGATTGAAGAAGAAGCTAAGTATCCTATTTGATTACCATCATATCCATCATAATATAATTTATTACCAGCATACAATGTATAAGTATTTTCAAATTTATTAATCATAATTGACCACCAATTATGATCAAAAAATGGTAAATACACACTAGCTGTATTTGTAATATTAGTTGTATCTGGGTAAAATGTTAAATAAGCATGTTGATAATATGGGTTTACAATTGAGCCACTATATGAACCTGTAGTTAAACCTGATCCACTATATTTAATAACTAATGAAGCTGAAGGGTAATTTGTTGGGTCAAGTAATGAGGATAAATTCCAAAGTTGATAATTTGACCCGGTATCAAAATCACTTGTTTTAAATCTAAATTGTACTGATGAGGCTTTGAATTGGTTAATACTAGCACTCCACACAGTATTTAAAAACCATGGGGTTGAGATTATAGCTGAGCTACTTGCAACAGCAGTGTAATTATACTGTTGATCAAAATAATCATAAGTAGAAGTATCTTTATCTCTACCTCCAAATTCACTGATTCTTAATATAGTATCAGGTACACCAAAACAATTTATTAAAGCACGTAAACCAGGTATAGTACCTTTAGTTTTAGCTAAATAAGGTAAGTTATGATAAATACGTTTATATACTTCTTTATTAATATCATCTAATGGCATCACAGATGCGTCATAAGAAGATGTAATATAACTATTAATATATTCTTGGCCTGAGTTAGCTGTTACAGGTAATGTAGGTGTAGTTAATGGGTTTCTAGCTCCATACCCTAAGAATGCTGAGTATAAATCGTTTGATGAAAAGTTATTTTGATATAGTTTAACACCGAATGATCTTAATGCTTCTGCTACTAAATCTTTAGAAATACCATAATCTAATCTATTATCAGCTTGATATAAATTAGTCACATCTTTATAATAAATCCAAATGTTATCATAGTTTTGAGCCACCATATCAATGAATAACTTATATGGGTCATTTTGTGGATCATCTCTAAGATACTCAGGAATTGTATAAAGTAAATAATCTGAGTTTTGGTCATCAAATATAGATGCGCTTCCTAAAATTCCTGATGGGTTATTTAGGTCATCATCTCCTAACCAAGTAATTACTTGGGCTGAGGTTGGACTGTATAGAGTATATGGAACTGTTGAGGTAGACTTAGGCCATGAATATGAACCTGTTCCATAATATAGATAATATTCATACCCATCAAAATTATCAATTATATTATTAATTTGATTTGTTAAAATACTAGTATTACTTGAGGTATTGTATCCTGAGAATGAAGAGTTAATAACATTTATTTCAGCTTGAGAAGAAGATATTTGAGTTACTTTATATTGAAAGTTTTTTATTCTTTGTACAGCTGAGGAGAAATGGATAAAATTTGAAAAATCAGTATAATTAACACTAATTTCTATCCCAGATGAAGACATTAAATTATTTAATTGGGAATATTGAGTAGATAATAATGAGCTAGTAATGAGATCATTATAATTAGTATAAGGTGTTGAATTATTTATTAAATCTTTAGTATCTAAATTAAGGTTAGGACCTTTTAAAGCAAAAGATACTAATGTTGGAGTTACAGGAGTAGGGGTAATTGATATATCAAATACTAATGAATCAGCTATTTTAGTTACTATCCATAATGGAACAGTAATACCGATGTTATTAGGAAGTGGATTATATAAATTAATTATTATATCAAAAGTAGTAGAATCAATAGCTATATTATTAGCTACAGTTAAAACATTATTTCCAAAATTTAAATAAAAATCTTCAAAATATAAAACATTATTAAATAATGATTCTTTAAAAGAATTTACTTGGGTTACTAAATCACTATTTGGATTTGTACTACGGATTACAACTTCAGTTCTATCTGGTGAGATAGATTTAATAAAAAATGATTGGTTATCATATGAAGAACCAAGTTCATTTTTATAAAAATTATAATATACATTATATTCACCATTGTCAAATCCTCTAGATCCTAAATCTAAATCAGGATTGATTATAATATCACTTACTGATGATGAAATTACTGTTCCATTTGTTGGGAATGAATAATCAGTATACTTATAATCTACTGTCTGGAATGAATTATTCGGTGTAGTTATAATATACTCTATATAATCTGTTGCCGGATCAAAAGAAGAAGTTATAATCTGTGATGAAATTAACGCTTCATCATTTGAAGAATAAGGTGTTGGAGAAGAAAGGTCAATTATATCTACAGCCATTTTTATATATTTTGTACACTAGAAGAAATTTGTAAGTTTAAGTTTTGTTGTTCAATTATTAATAATTGTTGTCTTAATACTGTAATTTCATCTAATAATAATTGTATATCTTCATTTGTATTAGAAGTATTTATATAGTCTCCACTTGTTTTTACTAAATAAGCATGAGAATTGGTATTCCCTTCAGCAGGAATATCATAAAATATCTTACTGTAATATTGAAAAAATTGTTCAACAGTTATTGTATCTTCTACAGGTATAGTAGGAGTGATTTGAGTAAAAGAAGTATCAATAACATTAAGATATTCTCTTCTATTATAAACTGTTTTATTTAAGGTATAATTAGCCATTTATTACTTTAAAAGTGTAATCATTATCAAATATTAAAACATTGTTATCTATAATAGTTTTAATTAAAATACTATAATATCTTTCAGGTTCTAGACCATTCATATATAATGTAAAATAACTTCCATTAGCATCCACGCTTAATTGAGTAAATTGATTATCAAAATCAACTACATATTCATTTGTGTATGTATCTTTAATAGCGTAATATGAGGCTGTAGGTAAATAATAATTTTGAGTATAATAAGAAGATGTTGAGAATATTCTAGTTGGGTACTCAGGTCTACTATTTACTCTAAATTTATTTATACTATCAGGATTAAATGTACCTGGGTTTTCATCTATAGCTATTGTAGCTGGTAGTGTGGTTAGTTCAGTTAATGAACCTGTGTTAAATGAGTAGTCTCTCCATTTTATTTCTAATTGTGGAGGATATATAGTATGGGTATCTCTTGAAAAATAATCTAAATTGATATTATATAAAAGATTATCTACAAATTCAACAGATTGTTTAATAAGAAATCCATTATTAGCTATAGACCCAGAGAACCAACTTCTAACAATAGGTGTAACATTTATGTTTATATCTTTATCATCATAGTATGAAAATGACTGCGTATAAGAGGCAGTATACCAGTTACCTCCACCACTCACGGAACCATATGATCCTGTTACTCCTGTTGGAAAACCCGCTGTTCTCCATGCTCCACTACCTGAAGATAATCTATCATACCAACTTACTCCATTAGTATATTCTGGGGAGTATGAGTATTTTCCTGTACCCATATTCCATGAACCTGTCACAGCATATACTTCTAAAGTAGTATCAAAATTTAACCCATTAGCTTCAGCTATGAATCCTCTTAGTGAAGCACTCCAAGTAGATCCACTTACTTTATTAGTAATAACATCCGCTATTTCTGTAGATGAAAATTGTATTAAAGTTCTAGCAGCTTGGGTATTACCACTATCTTGAGCGTCCTCAATACTTACAGATAATATTTCATTTAATCCTGTGTTTTTATTAGGATATCTAGAATATATTGTTGCGTCTTGGGAAGGGAATAATTTGTATACTGCCATTTGTTATAAATATAAAATATTAAAATGTTACAACCTTACCTTTAATATCAACATTAGGATATTTAACTTCAAATATCATTGGGTCTAATGATGGATAAACAACATTATTAACTGTCGCCCCAGTAACATCATATGAATAGTTAGAATAACCTAAAGCTGAGCCGTATTTGTTAACAATACTGATATTTTTAACTGTTTGGACTCCATTTACTTTATCTAAAAGCACATATAAATCTCGCAATATTATAGGTTCATTAATTTGCCATTTATCAATATTAAAATAATCTTGAAGTTTTACTATACAATCTGCTATTACTAAATTACTATTATAGTTAGGTAAAACAATTATTTCAAAATCTACACCTATATTAATTACAAATGCATCTTTAATTTTGATTGAATCATTTATCACTCTATATTGAGATATATATGTTGAAAGATTTTGTTTTAATGCTGGGGAGGATAGAATTAAATGTTTGTTGATATCATATGTTAATATGAATAAATTTAATATTGAAGGAGTTTCCCCAGGTAGTAAATTAGATATTTTTTCTGACTCAATGTATGCTTTAGCTACATTACCATAATTTGAAGGTAAAGATAATGCTCGTACTAAGTAATCATCTTGCGTAACTGTTCGTTGTTGGGTTGTAAATGAACCCATTGATTTTAAACGTAAATCATCATCTGTGTCACCAGCTCCACCACCATTAGAAGCTAATGGGTTGGTTACAGCTACACTATTAAATATAGCATTAGATAATATTGGGTCTAAGTTATTATTTTGGAATTTAAATAATTCTTTATTATTAATAACACTTAATGTACCAGCTCCAACATTAGATTGAATTCCTCCACCTACCAAATATCTAACAGTTAAAGTTGTTTGATAAGGAGCTATTCCGTAAGTATCTGTAAATAAGAAATTAGCTGGGGAGAATGCTGTGTTAAGTTTTGATTTTCTATAAGGTAATCCTAATCCTACATTATCAGAATTAGGTGTTACTTCTTCATCATTATTACTAGTATTAGTCCCAGCTCCAAATTGGATTTGTAGTGTAGTACTATCTAAAAATCTAGTAACAAATCTACGTTGAACTTTTTTAAGTTGAAGTAAATATGGTGCTTCTCCACTATCAGATGACAATGAAGGATTATTTATATTAGTATTTTTAATAGTGTCATAAATCATTTCTTGGGCTAGATATGGAACTTCATACCAAGTATTCCCATCACTATCAGTTATATCTAAAATTCCTATTATGTTAGAATTATTTATTTCCACTGTTGGAAATGATGTAGGTGTTGTGAATGAAAATGTTTCTGTTTTTATTTCAGATGATATTGCTTTTCTAGTTTTTTTTAAAAGATAATAATTAGCATCATATACTGTAACTTCAGTAGGATCTGATGAGCTAGAGAAAGCAAAATCAATTGTATCTTGTATTAAAAATTTAGCAGCAGATTGTAGTGGTGATTGGATTGATAAATTCTCAGCTACATAAAATGCATATGAATAATCTGGGAGGTCTCCTACTAATGGTATTTTTTGATATATATCTATATCTACTGTTGAAACTGATGTTACTTTAGGTGTGTAACCTAACATATATGCTAAAGCATATAAATTATCAGATTGTCTAGCATATTGAATAAAATTTTCTTGAATTTGATTATCAAGATAAAAAGACATTATATCCCCAACATAAGCGGACATTTCCATAAACATCATTCCTGGAGAGGAAGGGCTAAAATCAGTATATGATGTTGGAAAATAAGTTTTAGCATAATCAATAAGAGAATTTCTAAATTGATTAAAATCTTTATTTAAATATGTGATATTTCTAATTTCAGCCATTATAATGTTATATTAAGAGTATTTGGGTTGCCCCCTAGTATTGAATAATTTATAGTTATAAAAATTGAATTAGTATCATATTGAGGTATAACTAAGATTTCATTTACTAAAACTGATGGGAAGTTTGTTTTTAATTCTTCTTTTAGTAAACTAGATATATTATCTGTTGTGGTTGGTGATAATGATTCAAATAACTGTTGTCTTATATCAGTACCAAAATTAGGGTTAAGAACTCTTTCTCCTTTAGATGTTAATATAAAATTTATTATATTTGATTTGATTTGATCAGATGTAGTATAAGTTTGAGTAAAGACTTGAGGTTGATTAAAAGGAATAGAAACTCCTATAGCAACTCTTTGTCCTACATCAAGTGGATTTATATTTGGTACTCTATAAGCCATTATTTAGCGTTCATTATTCCCATTATTTGATCTAAACTTACTTCACCTCCAGGTAAACTTGATCCTTCACTCATAGTATTAGCTGATGGTGGTGGGGTGTAAGATGGTTGAGCATGTGATGAGTTAGCAGTAATTACCGCGTCAAATTCACCTCCAATCATACTTCTTAAATTACGTTTAAGATCATGATTTACAGTAGTATGGTTTGGTTGAAGATTAACTGTTGAAGGTGAAACAGGAACATAGGTTTCCTGTACTACTGTTTTTGGTGATTTAACTGCTTCAAGTAGAATGTCTTTTAATTCTTCTTGAATTACTTCACGTACTGCTTCTTTAATTAATTTTTTTAGTCCGTCGATTTTCATATGTTTATAAATATTTGATTATTCAGCTGTTATGCTAGGATTTGAATCTATTATGAATTTTAATTGATCTATCAATACAGTTGGATCTGAGGCGAATGAAGAGTCTGTTCTTAGTACATCTACTCCTTGTTTATTAGTAGCAACAGCATAACGTCTAATATATTGACTTTCATTTGTTTGGTCTATTTTAACTGATAAAGTAAATTCTTTATAAGTATTGTCTTCACTTTGTAATACTTTAACTGTATTGTTAGATAAAGAATTAATTTCTTCATTTATTTGTTCAAAATCCATGTTATTATCTTGAGCACAAAATTGTAATATAATATCTAAACTATTTAGTAAGTTTATTATTGTACCTAATATCACACCAAAAGACGCTAAAGATAAAGTTAAAACACTAACTGTTATTTGAGCTTGTTCTAAAGCTTTAGATAATTTACCAGCGGCTACTACTGCTCCCCCTGGTGCTCCTGGTGGGGATGGTATTAGTCCTATAGCATTAATACCAACTTGTATCGCAGTTATAACTATTGTAGTACCTGCTAATACAGATGTTAATAATTTAACAGTGTTATATATATTATTTATTTGTCTTACTAGTTTATTACGTTTATTTATTAAATTAGTGATAAATGCGGCTGAAGGACATTTGACTAAACTTTTAATTTGGTCAATAGGAAGTTTTGATGTTATACCTTGAACAGCAGCTGCTCCAAAAGGAATAAGTAAACTTATAACAAATGGAATTAATAGTCGTTTTATATCTTCTTTTTTTAAATTAATACTATTAACTAATTTATCTTGTGGTGGAAGATTAATATCTATTTGTTCTCTTAATGTTTTATTTTCTTCAGTTTTTACTTCTTGCTCAACTTTTTTAGACTCAGTATAAGATATATCTGGTGGGGTAAGTAAAGTTATCCGAGGTACTTCTATAGTAGTTACATTAGTTTCAGGGATAAATAAAGTTTGTTGTGGGTTAGTTATTGTTTTTAATTCTTTTTCATCTTTAGAAAAAGTAATAGATAATTCTTTAGACTCAACATTAGTAGTTGGGACTTTATATTCCCATGTTCCATCTTCTTTAGTTGTTAAAGTTTCATTTATTGGGGTTGTTGGCTCAGGTAATTGTGGAGGATTCGCTATTACATCACTAACATTTGGAGATGTTACATTTGAGATTAAATTAGTAATATCTGAGGCTGTTGGTTTGGCTGGAGAAGAAATAATATTAACTGTTGCTCCTGGTAGAGGTTTACCAGTTTCATCTAGAACTACTCCTGAAATAGTTGTTTGTGGAGCAGGAGGGGCGTCTTCTAATTGTACTTCATCTCCTCCAGATAAATCAGTTATTTGTTTATTTTGATTTAATCTTAAATTATTCCAATAAGTGGTAGCCTTAGATTGAGCTACACTATTATTTTGGCTTCTAAATTCTTTATCTCCTACTTTATAAATATAAAAAACATCATCAATAACATTTAATCTAGTTGGACCTTCAATACTAGGTACTGTTTCTGATGGTACAATTGCTGGTGGTGGTAGATTAACAGTTTGTTGTTTAAAATTTTCTTTATCAAAAGTTAATGTTATTAAAGAATTATCTATACCTTTAATAAATGGAGTTGTATTTGAGTCAAATACAAACTGGCCTGATATATCACTAGTAGTGGTAGATTGAAGTAATTCATATTTAATAGTGACAGTTACTCCTTTAATAGCATCCCCATATCTATCAATAATTGTACCTTGTACTATATATAATATATTATCCATTATGCTGTTTTAACTTTTTTAGAAAGTAAATTTCCCCCATTAACCTCATTTAATATTTGATTACTTAATGTAAAAGCATCAGCTGATATGGCTTTTATAGAGGGATCAGTAGCCCCAGCAAATGATATACTTAAAGTTCCTAAAAATATAGCTATATCACCTAACAATAAGTTTAATCTATCTCCTAGTACAACAGATTGAATTTGAGTTCCTTCTGTTCCTTGTGATGAACCTAAATATACTTTAGGAGCAGATAATGTTATTTGATTACCTCCGTCTATTCCTATAGTATCATTAGATGTTAAATGAATAGATTTATTAGCTCCTAATATTATAGAATCACTTTTAGCATTAAATACTAATCTACCTGAGTTTAGTATTATTTGGTTTTTAGAGTATTGCGATACAGACTCTGGTGCTGTTGATTTCGCAAATGAATCTTGTATGTTACTAGATGGGAATAAAGGTAATTGTTGAGTAGAAGTAAGATAAATAGATGATGAATCATTATTAATATTTTCTAATTGAGGGACCCAAGGATACTCAAATGTACTAGTTTGACCATTTCTTAATATAAAGATAGGATCTCCATTTGTTCCTACAGAAGACCAATCATTAGGTTTATTAGCATTTTTTACAGTAGAACCTAAACGTATTGAGTTACCCCATCTTCCTTCATATATAATATCACCCTCATATGGTAATAAAGGATATATACTAGCATTTTCAACAAATGTTTTACCTAAAAATATCTCAGAACTATTATCTTGTATTTGTCTTACTTCACCTTGAAAAGAAGCATTATAATCAACTGTTTGGGCTGCATCATTTGAAGGATCTTCATCATAACCTGGTTGAGCGTTATGCATTTGACTATTCCACATATTAAGTGGTGGAAAATAATAGTATTTATTCGCTGATAAGTTAGTAGATATATTAGTACTAGTTAATTGGACTGTGTATATTATCTCATTAATTAATGGATAATGTTTTATATTTGGGAAAATAGGGGAAGCATATGATTTTTTATCATAACCACTACCACTATATGGCTGGTCAATTGGTTCCCAAAATATAGTTCCTATACTACTCCATTCTCCAAATTCAATAAAATACTCATGTGTATCATCTAATATGATAGATTTAACTCTAGCTGATGTAAAATTTGAATTAGCTAAAGGAGCACTGAATGTATTTGGTGTGGTTGAAGTAGCAGCTGAGTATACACTACCATTTAAGCCAGATATAATTGAGGCCATTATTCTTCAGTCTTAAATTTATCTAATTCAGCTAGTAGCTGTTGTTTTTCTTCTTCAGAAATACCAAAACCACCATCATTTGGACCAGCATTGTTATTCATAATACGTTGAATGATAGTAGCCATCTTAATTAATTGTTCATCATTTTTAACACTTATTTCTAAGTATTCTTTAATCAAAGGAACAATAAGAGTAGCATCACCTATTTCTTGTACAAGTGGTTTTAATTCTGATATCAGGATAGATATTTGTTTGTCTTTCTTTTGTTGGTTGGTATAAATTTCCTCTAATATGTCAGAGAATTTTTTTTTACCAAATACAACATTGTCTAGTCCATTCATAATATTTTATTTATAAATATGAACATTAGAAATTTGTGTATCCGTTTTCTAGATAAAAATAATAATGTTGTTTAAATATATTATATAATCTGTCGGCTATCTTAGTGATTTTAGGGGTTTTAGCATCAATAATCTCACGAATGTATATATACAGTGCCTTTTTATTAAAGATGTCTATATGCTCTCTCTTACGGAATAACTCAAGGATAGCATCTGCTATTTGAGCATCTGTTTCTTTAGGGAATAAAGTATAAATATTAGATGTGCAATAAGTGACATATTCATCTAAGAAATTAGATAATCTATCTTGTGATGAACCTTCATCAATTCTGTAGGAGAAATTTTCATTTGATTCAATTTCTTCAATGGGTGCTTTATCTACTCGTTTCTTATAATTTTTAGTATTAGTAATAATTAAATAACGTTTAGCAATAGTACCAAAATATGAGAATGCTTTTGCTCCCTTAGCTGGGTTGAATAGATGTATTTTAGAAAGTAAAAATGTTATTACTTCATGTTGTAAATCTTGAATATTATCTACCTCAGTATAATAAAACTTAAAAGTATGAATAATATTTTCTGTTAATTTAAAGAAAGCATAATGGATACGTTCACGATATATCTTATCTTTTAACTCAAAATCAGTTGTTGAGTTATACTCGTTAATAGCATTTTCTGTATCTTGAGTGAAGTATTGAACACCTTTAGGTTTTCTTTTTTTAGCCTCTTGTATTTCAATCATAAATTTTTAATTTGGAAAGCATTTAATGCTTCTTGAAGTTGTTTAACAGATTGGAAAAAGAAACCAATTTCATCATCTGATTCAAATGAGCCTTTATGGTCTATTTCTTTAAGTTTTTTATCTGATAATTCAATTATGCCTGATATTCTACTTAAGTATTCCATATATCCTGCTAAGATATCTTCTTGACGCTCATTCTTTTTAAGAAGATTAAAGGTCGTGAATCCTAAGATCACGACCATTAAACCTAATATTATTGTTAATATTATCATATACTATCTAACATGTTCATTAAACCTTGAGACTTAACATTACTTAATGTTTTTGTCTTAATTGTTTGTTTAGGTGCTTTAGTAACTGAAAAGTTATTTGTTTTTTTAACTTCACCTTTTAATTTAGGATTCCATTCACGCTCAAACTCAATACGAGCAGCCATCAAATCAGCTTGGTGAACAATATAAATTAATGAAGTACGTGGTTTAGTTTCTGGTGACCAAGACATTAAATATGGCTTGTTAGCATCATCATATAGACCATCATGTAATTTAATCGCTAACCATTCATTTTTAGAAACTGAAATACCATGAGAAAGTAATAAATGTAAACTACGATCTGGTACTGACATAAATTCTAAGCGATCATTAAATTTATAGTCTTCACCTAATTTATCTTTACGCCATTGATCATCCTGAGGGATATATGCTTCATGTTGCTCATCACCCATTTTACCTAGATCATGATTTAGAGCTGCGAATACTAATTCTTCTTTAGTATAAGTAGACTCATCTACTCCCATTTCAACCCAAACATTATTTAATTTAAGAGCGCAATCTACTACTCGTAATACGTGGTCTACGTAACCACCTGGGAAAGCATTATGATATTCTTTCTTATGAGCAGCAGGCATTAACATAATACGCTCTGAGTATTTAGAATAAAAATCTAATAACTGTGAACAACGAGGTTCACTGATGTAAGATTTGATTGTTTCCTCAAAATCTATCCAGTTTTGTTGGATTTGTTCTGCTGTTAAATTCATATTAATTATACATTGTTTGTTCAGACTCAACGAATAAGCGAGTTTGTTCAACTATTTCTTTTAATTTTTCAATACCTTCTATATATGTTTCTAAAGGTTGTTGTTGTTTAACAATAAAATTCAATTGATTAGCAAGATTATCTATCTTATCTAATTGATGTAATACGTTGTTTTTGTTTTTCATACGTTTATTATTTATTTATATACCCGTGGTCACATTCCACGTTCTTTATTTCCTACGTTTTAGATGTTTCCTAAAACCCGTATTTATATAATACGAATTAGGACTTGCAAGGCCAAGCTATTTTTAAGAGGGGTTTGCTATGTCTTGTATTTTTTTAAGAAGAGCACAATTCTCATATTCTTCTAAATCTTCAAAATGAGAAAGTGCTGACGATAATGCTTTTAAGAAATGTTCATCTGAGTATAATATAATACAATCACGATGCATTTGGTTAGTGGTGTCTATTTTAGAAATATGATCCATAGCTCTAGTAAACACCATCATACCACCAGCTAATTTAATATCATCTATATCTAATTTAGGATCAGATGATTCAAAAAACTCTATCATCTGTTTACTAAATATCTTATAATTTATAATTAACTTTTTAAACATCACCATCCAGACAATAGGATGATCTGACATGTCTACCTGGGTAGTAGTCTCATTTTCCTCTTCAGGGGATTTAAATAAGTTAAAAATATCGTCAATATTCATATATATAAATATATGTTAAGTAGGGAAATAGCGGCTTTAAGCCGCTTTAACCATCAAATCAACCCTTTAATAGTTGTTTGATATGTCGAGTTTTTAACTCACTTATTTCGTTCTCTAATTGTTCTACTCGTTTACTTATAGTATAGAGATAAGTAATTGATAAAACTGTTTCAATAAGTAAAATAACTGTTAATAAAATCATAATAAAAAATTTAGTGCGCCCTCCTGGGGTCGAACCAGGTACCTACTGATTATGAGTCAGTTGCTCTAACCGAATGAGCTAAGGGCGCTATTGTACTCAAGGCAGGAATCGAACCTGCACGAGCTGCCATTATAATGACCACATCTTGTTCAGATGATTTTTTACCCACGTTGTTATAACCATACGTCGCGTCTACCATCGACCAGGGCCTCCTGATCCTTTCGCCACTTGAGTGTAGAGCTTCTTGTAGGAATCGAACCCACTTATCCTGAGTACAAATCAGGTGCATCACCTTTTATGCTTAAGAAGCTTTTATATATGATGAATATAATATCCATCTATTGGGGAGCCAAACTCTTATTAATAAAAAAAGCCGGGCTTAACCCGGCTTTAAACGACTATCTATATTTTTATATATTAGATATTATCCTCACCGGTATTGTTGGTATTTTCCGTTTTTTTACGTGGAGAAGAGAACTTATCCAATGTATCAGCACCCATACCTATAGCTGTTATAATTAATACAGCGTCAACTAAATTATCAGCTGGTGAGAAATCAGCATGAGAAAATGAGTTAATAGTCATAGTTGTACTTAAAAATAAAGCACCAAGTAATGCGATTACCGGTTTAACTGAAGTTGAGCCACGTTCATCTTTAAATAAATCGATGACCCATTGTTTAAAATTCATCATAGTTGTGTGTTTAAGTGTTTATTATAAATACAACAGAGAAAGGAGCTTTCGCTCCCTTCTTAATACTCAACCACTAACTGTTTAAGCAGCAAACTCAGCTGCCAACTCATACAACTTAGCATTCAAATCTAAGTCTTGTCTGAAGTTCTTAATCTTACGAGCTTTTCTTACTTTAGCTCCTGACTGGTACTCAAACATACCTTGAGTAATTTTCTCTTGAATCACATTAAACACACTCCACAAATCAGTACCACGATCTTCAGGTCTAGTAGCTGTGGTTAAGGCGTTATAATCAATTGCAATGTTTTGCGCATGTTCCTCACCAAAACGTACTTGAACCGCTTTACGAGCAAACTCTAAAATTTGTTCTTGAGCTAGTTGTGTTTGTTTGAAACGATTCATTGACTCAACTGCTAACGGTAACGCTCCTACCATTGTATTAATAACAGTTTGTAACTCATTAAAATCATATCCGTAGTGGCGAATCTTCATATTTTCAAACTCTTGAGTTGAAATTACTAAACCATTCTCACAAACCATTCGGAACAAACCAGCTGTGAATGTAAACGCATTTTTACCATCATGACTATTAGTTAATAGAATTTGTGGAAACACATTATCACCATCAGCACCCTCAATGAACAAATCATTGTTACGGAACACTACTAAGTGTTTTTGAAAACCTTCACCTTTACGGGCGCGTACTTGTTTAGCATCCACCACACCCCATCCTAATTCTTCCATATCATCAATGATCTGTTTAGTTGAAATGTGTGAGTACTTTTGACTAGTACCTGGAGCACTTGTAGTTGTGAAAATTGAACTTGCTTTCTCTCTAATTTCAGAAGCAGTTAAAAACGTGTTGTTGTTTAAATCTAGTGGCATAACCTTTATTTATTTATTTTATTTATAATTCTTGAATTAGTGAACACATACGACTGATTGTGTTTCTGTATTTTTCTCTATAATCCATTCTCCATGGATCCTTATCTATATCCTGAGCTAAAAGAACTGCCTGGTCCGCATATATCTTTAACTTCTCAGATGTTGAACCTTCAAATTCACCTTCTAAGGCATCAATTGTAGGTACAATAAATATCTTTTGAACTGCCTTACGGCCTCTTTTTTTAGGTTCAGCTGTGCTTACTTCTAATTTAACTTCTTGTTTCTTTGTCCCGGGTGGGCGACCTCTTCTTTTTTCCATAACCTTTATTTGTGTTTTTAATTATACCTAAATATAATATCCTTATCCTGGTGAGCCAAACTCTTAACCAAAGATGATTGTTAAAGCGATATAAAACGCAAAATTAACAGTCACATTACCTAAAAAACTAACTAGTTCCTGTTTAGCTGTTGGTTTAACTTCAGCCTTTTTATTCGCGATTACTCGAGCGATTACTGCTGTCAAAATCAAAATTGCAATTACTGTTGTGTTCATAGTCGTTATTATTAATTATTATATATTAAATATAACATCCATTCACCAGGAAGCCAAACACTCACCCGGAAAGGTTACAAGAAGGTACTAGAACGTTGAAAATTAATGGATTAGACGATTTCTAGAGTAACATCGTCACCTACCTCGCGAATCACCGCTAAAGCGTCCTGAGTCGCTACTACTATAGCTGGGTAGTTATCATCATCATTTAATCCAACTACTTGTATTAAACCAGCTTCTTCAATTACTTCTTCAATCGAACCAACTTGGTCAACAATTTCATCTAATTGAGTTACTTTAAGATTTGAAGTTCTCATTTCATAGATACCATAATCCCCTTTAGATAGAGATAAACCTGATAATGCTTGTTTAATGTCGAGTAATACTTGAGGCGGTTCAGTAGATAGTATTAAGTGGTCTACTCCTATACCTTCCATCAAACTAGCATCACTTATATCTTCAGGAGTAAACGGAACAATAATTCCTCCTACTTCACCTCCAATAAAGTTACCTTGTTTTAAACCTATAGGAGCCAATTTACTAATCCATAACTTCCAGCTACCAGGATATAAGATGTTATCTGAGAAAATTGTTTTATATGCTTCTAATAACATAGTATACATCTTAACGCCTAGTCCTTTGCCGCGGTACTTCGGGCTAACATATGTTAAATGTATCTCTGCACCAGGTATGCGATATGGCTTAGTACGCCCGGAATTCGCGTTGATATATATTTTTTCTACCTCTACTTGCCCTATAACATAATCATCTAAAGTAGTACCTTTAGTATTTACTAAATATAAAGTACCACGGTAAGTAGAAGGGACTATAAACTCATAATCACCATCAGATATAAGAGTTGTTTTCTTAAGTATCTTAGGATTGAATGTAGCACCAGGTTTTAGATCAAAGTCCTCAGAGTTAAACTTACCTCTACTTACAGTAAAGAATTCATCTTCAGGTATTTGAAAGTCTTCTAAAAATGCTATTAATACCTGTTCTAGGGTGATATTATCATCTAGGTCTCCACTACGTAGGTCTAATTCTTTAAGTAAGTCAGTGAGTTTAATCATGGTTATAAATATTAAAAAAGTAAGAGAGGTCCATGCGTGGACCCCATCTTATTGCACTTTAATACGTATATACGATTTATAGGCTAGCTATAATAGCATCGCCAATAGCATATAAAAGTGATAGTGATGACCAACCTAAGAAAAACCAAGATGTTTTATACCAAAATCCTTTTTGTTCATCTTTGTGTAAACGAATGTTGAGAGTGTGTAGGCCTGTTAGTAAGGCCCATCCAATAATTGAAATCATATTATTCTATTGTTAAGTTATCTTCTTGTAGCATTTCTCTAATAACGTCTCTTAGACGGTAACATACATCCATTTCTTCAGATGTTGCTTCACCTTGACCTTGTAACGCACTTCCGTATTTGTGGACACTACGTAGTTTTTGGTCTAGTTCCCAAAGTAAACTTCTATACTTGTATCCGTATAGTGCAGAGTGTATTCCTTCTGCTTCCTCAACGAGGTCAAATTCTATTGTTAATTTTGCCATAATTTTAATTTTAGTAGTCAGGACAGGAATCGAACCTGCTTCAGCTTTATCATTTTGAGTGCCATTAGCTGTTAATCTCAACCCTGGAAGGTGCCGCGCTTTCCAAAACGCCACCTGACTATATTACTATCAGTTCTTTAGCATTCTACTCCCTGCGGGACGGAATTGTATCTTACTTAGCCCTACGTCCTCAGTACGGGTACTAAAGTTTACTAATAGTTGCCTTTTTAAACGACGTCGAGAAGGCTAACTCTATCTCCTATACGATGAGAACAGTTACTTGAGCTTATGTCAGAGGCTTACTGTGTTTTACGATCCCCTCGCGAGCGGGGCTAATTTTTTAATCTTTACAACATTTACATTTGCCTCTACCGGCGTGGCCCTTCATTTTATCTTTAGGCATCCATACCCCAATATATACTATAAACGCTATTGCTAGTCCTAGTAAGGCAAACAATATACCATAACCTATTTGATCCATCATTGTGCTTCTATATGATTATAAATTAATTTCATTACCCAAGCGTTCTCAAGCTCATGTATACCACATATAAGACTTGCTTTTTCTTCGGTATCATAGTATTTTATAGTACCATTTTCATCCTTCATAAAATCCATATTTCTTAGATCTATGATTACATACTTACCTTCCATAATTTAAAGATTTTCAATTTCTTGTTTTACTTCGTTCCAATAAGTTACTTCGGCTTGTGAATCATTGTAAAATGACGCTACTTTTAATATCTCATCTACTGCTATCAAAGCGCATTCTTTAGCCATTTCATATTCTATTACGCTTCCACCTGCTATCCAATTGAACATTTTGTTTACTAACTGTTCTGCTTTTTCTTTTGCTTCCATAATTATTTAGTTTAAAATCGTGCTAAAGGATCTGAAGTGATGATGCCACCATCTTTTTCACCTCGTGAAGTTAACATTTGTTCCTGTGGTATTACTTCGACTATAACGCCGTTAGCAGTGAATTTACCACCCTGCTTTAGCAACTTCGTGAACAGCGTTGCGTGCTTAGGTTCCCATGTTTTACTCGCTTCTACTACCACTGCTTTGTCTACTACCTTACCATCAAATTTGATAGTAATGCCTTTTCTAATTGCTCTTGATGAAATCATATGTTTTTATTTTATATATGAATATACGTATATACTCACTCGATGCCAAACTTTTTGTTAAAGGAGTTTTTTCATTTCTTGCGATTTTTGATTGAAGGAGTTAGTTTGGAAATTGGGGTGTGGTTGTGGGTAATATATATGTATATACAAATCGGCGCGTAAAGATCGTTTATGATCTGAAGGTTAATCCATTCCCAGGAGTTTCAGGACTACCGGGTATATGGATATCAACGCGCATGGTAGCGCTTACGTTGTACTGTATATGTACATACCGTGTACACGCGCACTCCCGCGACACAGGAGGATCAAGCGTGGTCAGAAATGTAAACCACCTCTTCACTAGTCAGCGACACATGAATTTCATCGGCGATCGTCTTCACTAGGTTAGGTGACAGTTCACCATGTGGCACTTGCTGGCGATGGACCTCCATCATCACTAGTGCGGCGTTGTAGCTCATCGTTGTCATCATTGTTGGAAATATGAGCGTACGAATGCTTCACACATGTCAATTGTACCTACTATTCGGCTAGCACCATTCCAGTCTAGTACCTCATATGCGTCTGCTGTTGCTGGGCAGTTGCAGTATCTGGTTTCGGGGAACTTGTCCATTGTCTCACCAGTGTATTTAATTTGAAATCGTTTCATGTTCGTATGTTTTATTAGTGTTTAATTTCGTAACTGAATAAGTAACCACAATCGTCATCGTACATATCAAACTCAGATACTACCAGACCTGATAACTGCGCTCTAATGTCTTCGTTTAAGCGTTGCCAGTAACCGATTCTCAAATAACGTTCGTTGTCTTTGAATATACGGAATTGGATATCACTAACATCGTAACCGTTGTTTACTAAAATGTTTTCGATTGCTACTTCAGTTGCTGTAACTGGGGCTTCATTGTCTGATCTAAATTTCATGTTATATCTGTTTTTAATTATACCTAAATATAACATCACCTGGGCGCGGAGCCAAACAAGTGTCCACAAGTGTTGTATCTGTTATCACGATCGGAACCGTCTCACCATACTGGCTCACCCAATATATGTCTGTTGTCGTCGGGGAACATCCCGCTAGCATGA
>Ga0164292_10000659_pt1 | contig 27172 bp, 29 predicted proteins | sample GEODES117metaG_FD_111486 | JGI IMG/M metagenome (GOLD analysis project Ga0164292, IMG submission 111486) | Eutrophic lake water microbial communities from Lake Mendota, Wisconsin, USA - GEODES117 metaG | ecosystem: Environmental > Aquatic > Freshwater > Lake | place: USA: Lake Mendota...
ACGGGTTACAATAAATGCTTTCTTACATGCAGCTACGGCACTAGGCTTATCATAATAATAACCAATGAGTAAAAAGGACGACACCCCTACCAACTCCCAGAAAATATACATCTGAAAGATATTAGTAGCAAGTACCAATCCCAACATCGAAAAAGTAAACAAACCTAAAAAAGAATAATAGGTGGCTATGCGACCATCTCCTTTCATATAACCCAAGCTATACAGATGTACCATCAAAGAAATAAATGTTACCACGATCAACATCATCACCGAAATAGGATCGATCATCAATCCCATATCTATTTGCATACCCGGAGCAAAAACAAGCCAGGTTAATTTCAATGGCATTAATTGCTGGTAAACTTCCCCTACTTTTCCATAAACAAAAAAGTATTCATAGGCAGTTTGAAAAGCCAAAAATGCCGACGCCAACATCAATACAGTACCAACAACACCTGCCGATTTTTTCAGATAGGTTTTTCCAAAAAGCCCTAGCAATAAAAAGTTAACAAAGGGCAACAAAGGAATCAATAATATATTTAAAACGTTGGGCATAGCTTCTTAAAATTTTAAATCTTCGGCCGTCTCCACATTGATCGATTGATGACTCCTGTATAAATTAATAATGATAGCAATCGCAACAGCAGCTTCTGCAGCTGCAATAGCAATAATAAAAATGGAAAAGAACAAGCCATCCATTTTTCCTGGCCACACATATTTATTGAAAGCAATGAAATTCAAATTCACACTATTCAAAATCAATTCTATACTCATCAACATCGTAATCAAATTTCTTCTGGTAAAAAATCCAAATACACCAATAAAGAATAGTGCAGTGCTGATAAACAATAAATGGTAGATTCCTGGTTCCATTATTTGGTTACTGGTTTATTATGAATAGCAATTACAATACATCCAATCAATGCGGCCAATAATAAAATTGATACAACTTCAAAAGGCAAAGCATAACCACTGTTATTTACTTCCAACATTTTGGTACCTATATTAAATACAGTTGGCGATATAGCTTCTGTTGTATCACCTTTAAAAGAATGCTGTAATACCTGCACAATGGTTAATGCAAAACCACAGAAAACAGCCAATGCTGAAAAAAGGCTTCTTCCCATCTTTTGTTTGGGCAATTCTTCTCCGGTTTGTTGGGTTAAGAAAATGGAGAAAATAATCAAAACCACAATTCCTCCAACATATACCACAATCTGAACTGCAGCAATAAATTCATAGGCCATCCAAAAATAAAATCCTGCTATGCCTATTAAAGCAAACAATAAATAAATAGCTGCCCTAAAAATTTGCCTGGTAGTTACAGCAAGTATGCCGAACGTTAAAGTAAGCAAAGACAGCAAATAAAATACAATGGTTGATCCGTTCATTATTCCACACCCTCCATGATTTTAGAGCCGGGGTTATTTAATATTTTGGTAAACTCACTTCTATCATATACACTGTGTTCGAAAGTCTGTGCCATTTTAATGGCATCCGAAGGACAAGCCACTACACATAAATTACACATGGTACACAATTCTAAATGGTATACCAATTTGTCGATGGCTTTCTTTTTCTTTCCTTCTGCATTCACTTCAAATTTAGTAATCACTTTAATAGTGCCATTGGGGCAAGCCAACTCACATGCCGTACAACCTGTGCAGCGATGTTCGTTGTTTGCATCATGCGGCATTACTACTTCTCCCTTAAATCTTTCAGGCAAATCGAGTGTTGCCCGGTTATCGGGATACTGTTGTGTAATAATTTCTTTATGATGGGTAAAATAATAGCCAGTTCTGCGCATACCAACCAGCAAGGATTTTACTGCCCCATACACATCATTGATATAGTCTTTTAAAAACATAGCTGTTTACATTCATTTTAAAAATACCATCCTAAAATAGCCAATGCCGTCATCAACAATAAATTGAACATACTAATTGGCAATAAATATTTCCACTCTAAATTCAATAATTGATCAATCCTTAACCTTGGGAATGTCCATCTAAACCACATGATCAAAAAGATCAACGCAAAGGTTTTTCCAAAGAACCATACACTCGAAGGAATATAATCCATCATATGATTAAAGCTTTCCCAATGTCCGATATGAAAAGGCATCCATCCACCCAAGAATAAAGTTGCACCAACAGCACAAACAATAAATACATTCACGTATTCCGATAAGAAGAATAAAGCAAATTTCATTCCCGAATACTCTGTATGAAACCCTGCAGTAAGCTCAGACTCTGCTTCTGCCAGATCAAATGGTGCACGGTTGGTTTCTGCAGTAACTGCAATCATAAAAATTACAAATGCAATGATAGCAGGTATATGCCCTTTGAATATCCACCATCCATTAACCTGAGATTGTACTATTTCGGAAAATTGCAAACTACCTATTGGTACAATAATGGTTAAAATGGCTAAACCAGCAGATAATTCATAACTTACTATCTGAGCACCACTGCGCATTGCACCCATTAATGAATATTTATTATTACTAGACCAGCCTGCCATTAAAATACTAATGACCATTATAGAAGAAACCGAAGAAATATAAAGTACTCCGATATTTAAATCCCATAACTGAAAATCTTTTGCAAAAGCAATCGGCGCCATCAACAACATGGCAACAATCATGGCAATAAATGGCGCCAAGTTAAATAAAAATTTATCTGCGCCATTGGGTGTAAGCCCTTCTTTAACCAATAACTTAATGGTATCCGCCATTGATTGCAGTAGCCCTTGCGGTCCTACTCTGTTAGGCCCTAAACGAATTTGCATCCAAGCTGCTACCCTTCTCTCCATCAATACCAATACCAAGCCCAACAAAGCAAACAAAGTAATTACAGCCACTCCTGCAATCACCATTTCTATAGTGGTTGCAATGGTTGAATTGAATGTTGTATTCAACCATTCATGAATTGTATTTGCTATTTTTTGTAGGCTCCACATATTATCTATCAATATCAGGTATTACCAAATCCAAGGTTCCCATCATGGCTACTAAATCGCCCAATTTACTACCACGTGCTATATGGTTTAAAACAGACAAATTAGAAAAACCAGGTGAGCGAAATTTGATTCTATAAGGTGTTGTACCTCCCTCACTTACTATATATACACCCAATTCTCCCCTTGCAGTTTCAACCCTTGTATAAAATTCTCCTTTAGGCAACTTTAAAACGGCTTTGGTTTTTGCTTGAAAATCACCTTCGGGAATATGATCGATTAATTGCTCAATGATTTTAATGGATTCTTGCATTTCTCTGATCCGAACCATGTAACGAGAAAATGAATCTCCTCCATGCTCCAACACTTCATCAAAATCCAATTGATTGTAAATTTCGTATGGATAAATTTTTCTAATGTCTGAACTCACCCCAGACCCTCTTGCTGTTGGCCCAGTACATCCATAGGAAATGGCATCTTCTGCAGAAAGCACTCCTATATTTTTCATGCGATTTTGAAAAATAATATTTCCTGTAACCATTTCATCGTATTCATGAATCTTCGATTTGTACATTTTCAAAAAAGCCTTCACCCTATTTTGAAAATTAGGATGTATATCTTGCATCACACCTCCAGGCACTATATAGTTCATCGTGAGTCTGGCCCCACAAGTTTCTTCCATGATATCATTGATGCTTTCTCTTTCTCTAAATGCATGAAAGAATGGCGTGAAAGCCCCTAAATCCATGGCCATTGCTCCCCACCAAAGTTCATGTGATGCAATTCTGGTAAGTTCATCCATTAATATCCTGATTACTTGAGCTCTTGCCGGAACTTCAATTTGCATTCCTTTTTCTACAGTCAACGCACAAGCATGGTTATTGATATGTGAAGACAAATAATCCATCCTACTGGTTACATATATAAACTGGCGATAAGTTAAACTCTCGCACATTTTTTCGATTGACCGATGAATATATCCAAGATGAGGTTCAACATGAACAATTGTTTCTCCATTCAGTGTAATAACCAAATGCAGCACACCATGGGTTGCAGGGTGCTGTGGCCCAACATTGATGATTAAATTTCCTTCCTGTGTGCTGCCTAATGCTTCAACCATATTAGAGTTTGATCATATTAATAGGATCTTCAAAATCTTTTCTCAACGGATTTTTTCCTTCCCAACCATCTGGTAAAATCAATAAACGCAAATCTGGATGATTCAAAAAATTCACGCCAAATAATTCATATACTTCTCTTTCATGAAATTCTGCTGTTCTCCAAATAGATGACACTGATTCTACTTCGGGCTTATTGGCATCCAAATCTACTTTCACTACCATATTGTGCCTGTATTGTGTAGATGATAAATGATATACCATCGTTAAATGCGTTTTCCAATCGATACAGGTTAAGCAAAAAAGAAAATTAAAGTTCAAAGCAGGTTCCAAACGCAATTGCTTTGCAAAAGCAAGCCATTCAGATGCATCTACTTTTACATTAACCCATTCTCCTCCATCTATCAATACCGCTTCTGGTAATAGATCGGCAATGGCAGCTTTTAATTCTTCGTTGAGCATTATTGCTTTTATTTAATGAGTTATTTGCTCTATAGGAGTTGTTCTAATTTGCTCTCGGGTTAACCCAGATTTTATTTTATGTTGTAATGACAATAATGCATGTATCAATGCTTCAGGCCTTGGCGGGCAACCTGCCACATACACGTCTACAGGAATGATATGATCTGCGCCTTTCACCACAGAATAGGTATTATAAAAAAATGGGCCTCCACTAATTGCACATGCCCCCATTGCAATTACATATTTCGGATCAGCCATTTGATCGTATAATCTTTTTAAAACTGGAGCCATTTTATTAACTATGGTTCCCGCAATAATAATTACATCAGCTTGCCTAGGAGTAGCCCGAGCTACTTCAAAACCAAATCTCGAAAAATCATATTTTGCACCAGCTACCGACATGTATTCTATACCACAACAACTGGTTGCGAAAGTTAGTGGCCATAATGAATTGGATCTAGCCCAATTAATTACATCATCTAACTTACTAAGCATCACTCCTCCTCCTGGCAATTCATGAACTTGTCCGGGAAAAGCAATTGATTTAGTTTTTTCTTCAATCATAATGAATAATCATTAAATCCATTTAAGTGCACCTTTTTTATGTGCATATAAAAAGCCCATGAATAATATAAAAAAGAAAACAACAATTTCTGCAAATGCGAGCCATCCAGTAGTTTTTGCAACTACAGCCCAAGGGTACAAGAATATCAATTCAACATCAAAAATTAAAAAAATCAAGGCAAATAAATAATACCCAACATTCAATTGAACCCATGTTTTTCCTGTTGTTGGAATACCACATTCGTATGGCTCTCCTTTTTGCTTATTGGTGGATCCTTTTAAAACCAATGATGAAACTAAAATAGCAATGCCAGAAAAAGCAATTGCTGCGATAATCAGTACAATCAGCGAGGAAGCACCCATACGCAAGTATTTGTACGAATATAGCTACTATAATGTTTATGAAAATTGAAGAAGCACCATCGTTGATAACTCGCAAAAAATGTGCATTAAATCAACTAGGTCATTTTTCTTTCTTTTTTACATACCAACTTGTTGGCATTATTTAAGAGATTGAACAGCCTTAACAATCGCAGGATCTTCATTATTTGCTATAATAAAATATCCATTAGTATCTAATAAATATCTGGAAATCAATGATTTAAATTTAAGTAATACTAATTTTTTAAGAGGTTCTTGGACATCCTTCAAATTGATCTTATTTTTTTGCGCATACCCAACAATATAAGCCCACTCCGATGATCCTGGTTGATAATTTGATAAATAAGCGCCTGCTGATTTATACAATTCGAAACCAGAACGATTATTTAAATAATAATTATAAGCAGCATCAGATAAATTATTGGTAACCAATATTTTAACATAGTTATCAGTATACCTTGATGAATCAAATACTATTGTACTATCGGGCGTAATTCCACCTCCACCATATACTATTTTGCCCGATTTTGTTTTAAAAACCTTCTTGGCTTGGGCCGAATCTTCTTGATGATTGATTGAATCTATTCCTGAAAAACGGCTCATCAATTCTTCTTGATATGCTTTCATTCCATGTCTATACGACTTCTGAATATTCCGCCCCAATGGTGTAAAATACCTTGCCACTGTTAATCGTACGGCCGATCCATCACTTAATTGAAATTGCTGCTGAACCAACCCTTTACCAAAAGACCTTCTTCCAATTATGGTTGCCCTATCACAATCTTGTAAAGCACCTGCCAAAACTTCACTGGCTGATGCAGAAGTTTCATCGATTAATACCACCAATTTGCCTTTTTCAAAAATACCCGGTCGTTTTGCCCGGTATTCCATTTTAGGCGCATGCTCTCCCTCAGTATATACAATCAATTGATCATCCGCCAAAAATTCATCAGCAATATCCACCGCTTCTTTCATCAATCCTCCCCCATTTCCCCTTAAATCCAACACCAATGATTGAATATTTTTCTTCTGCAACATTTCCAAATTCTGCATAAATGATTCATAGGTACGAGCTGCAAATTTGTTGATGCGTATATATCCGATGCCAGGGCTTATTTCATAAGCTGCATCAATGGAAGACAATGGAATTAGATTCCGAGTAATGGTTACTGATTGTATAGTATTGCCACGCTTAAACTTTACTTTTACTGTTGAATTAATCGGGCCTCTAAAATACTTCCTTACATCAGTGGGATTGATTTTTACCCCTGAAACCTTGATGGTATCTGCTACAGCCAATAATTGGTCGCCAATTTGCAAGCCAGCTTTTTGCGAAGGACCATCTTTTACTACATTCATTACATTTACCGTATCATCAATTAAGCGATATTCAATCCCAATTCCTTCAAAATTGCCCTGCATTTCTTCATTTACTAAACTCAACTCAGCAGCCGGAATAAATACAGAATGTGGATCGAGATGTTGCAGTAGTTCTGTAGCAGCCAATGCATTTATGCTATCAAACGCCAATTGATCTACATATTTATTCTTTATCAATTCCGTTAATTCTTGCAAGGAAGATCTTTTATTGATCCCAAAAAATGTAGGAGACATGGTTTTCTCTTTTAATTGAAAACCAATAGCCATTCCAATAATCATTACTACCGAAAAAAGTATCGGTAACCAAACTTGTAATTTCTTTGAGCCCATAGGCTGCAAATATCTATATTTATATCCGAATTAAACTTTTCACATGCAAACCATCCTGATTGCCGATAGTGGATCTACCAAATGCGAATGGAGTCTATTATTGAAAGGCAAAAAAAAGAAAATAATTACCCCTGCCATTAGTCCCTATTTTGTTTCTGCAGAAGAAATGAGCCAAATTCTTAAGGCCAAATTATTGCCCAAAATAGGCAATGCAAAAATTGAAGGGATTTATTTTTATGGAACGGGATTAAGGGATTTGGACAATGCAAAAAGCATGAAATCTACCTTGAAAAAATTATTTCCAACTGCTTCAATAGAAGTAAACCACGACCTGATGGGCGCCGCGAGGGCACTCTGTGGCAAAGAGAAAGGGATTGCTTGCATTTTAGGAACAGGCTCTAACTCATGTTATTACAATGGCAAAAAAATAGAGAAAAACAGTCCTGGTTTAGGATATGTTTTAGGAGACGAAGGCAGTGGCAGTTATTTGGGCAAAAAAGTAATTCAATACTATTTATACAAAACATTCGATGAAGATTTGCACAATGCATTCGAAAAAAGATTCAATGAAACCCATGATAGCATTTTACACAATGTGTATAAAATGCCTTTACCCAATCGATATTTGGCAAGTTTCGCCATATTTTTAGCAGAAAACAGAGGGCATTTTATGATTGAAAATATTATTGAAGACGGATTAAACGACTTTTTTTTCACCCATTTGTACAAATACAAAGAGAGCTGGACAAAACCCATCCACTTCATCGGCAGTATTGCATTTGGATTTAGAGATGTTTTAAAGGAACTTTGCAATACTTATGAGCTAGAATTAGGCAAAGTACTTAAAACCCCAATGCCTGGTTTGATAGAATATCATCAAAAAAAATAAATATGGCTGAATTCATAAAAGTTACCGAACAAGCATCTACATACCGACATTTAGAGCAAATGTCTATTCATGATTTGTTGATCAACATTAATGAAGAAGATAAAACCGTTCCCACTGCAGTAGAAAAAGCAATGCCTGCAATAGAAAAACTCGTAGCAGCCATCAGCGATAAAATGTTGGCTGGTGGAAGATTGTTTTACATTGGAGCAGGAACCAGTGGTAGATTGGGCATTGTAGATGCAAGTGAATGCCCTCCCACTTTCGGCGTTCCTTATGGCTTGGTGATAGGCTTAATTGCCGGAGGAGAAAAAGCCATTACGCAGGCTGTTGAATTTGCAGAAGACAGCGCCGAAGAAGGCTGGTCTGATTTACAGAAACATTTTATCAATGACAAAGATGTGGTAGTTGGGCTTGCAGCAAGTGGCACAACTCCTTATGTAATTGGTGCATTAAAAGAATGCAGAAAAAGAGGCATTATAACTGGTAGTATTAGTTGTAATCCAAACTCCCCAGTATCAGCTGCAGCCGACTTTCCTGTTGAAGTAGTAGTTGGGCCTGAATTTGTTACAGGTAGTACAAGAATGAAAAGTGGCACAGCACAAAAATTGGTACTCAATATGATTTCTACTTCCATTATGATTCAATTAGGCAGAGTAGAAGACAATAAGATGGTGAATATGCAATTGAGCAATGTTAAACTAGTAGACAGAGGTGTGAAAATGTTGATGGATCGTTTAGCCATCAATGACTATGAAAAAGCAAAAGACTTATTACTAAAGCATGGCAGTGTTAAAAAAGCGGCGGAAGCTGTTAGTCAATAAGAATTAGCAATTTGAAATGCACGAGATAGAACCCTTTTTTAATTGGAGACATATTTACATTGCAGAGGAAGATCCTCAATCGCCTTTTTTTGGTAGGACTTATAGTGAATTTGAATTTTCTCAAACAGTTTATAATTATTATATACATCCACAATGGGATGATTTTGGTAGCAAAACCTTATACATCAAAATCATTTACGTTGATTATGAATTGAATTTTGCTATCATCGAAATGATTGGCGAATGGAACGATGCCATTGAGAATGATATCATGGAATTAAAGCGAGAAATCATTGATCAATTATCTAAACTGAAAATCACAAAATTTATACTAATCACAGAAAATGTATTGAATTTTCATAGCAGTGATAAAGAATACTACCAGGAATGGTTCGAAGAAGTAACAGAGGAAAATGGTTGGATTGTAGCCCTCAATATGCCAGAAGCAACCCAACAAGATTTTCGTAAAAAGAAACTCAACTATTATATCGAATTAATGGAAATAGCTGATTGGCGCATCTATAAACCCTATCACCTGTTTAGAAAAATAGACGACCAAATTTCGAAAAGAATTGGTCTTTAATAGTACCAATCATACTGACTTGATTATACGAGTCCGCCATTTACTTTTACAACTTGTCCATTGATCCATTTCGCTTCTTCTGTACACAAGAAAGCAACAACACTTCCGATATCGTCGGCCTGACCAACTCGGTTGAGTGGAGACAATGAACCTAAATATTTTTTTCGATCAGGATTATTTCTAATTGCCGCATTATTAAAATCTGTTTCAACAGGCCCAGGTGCAACTGCATTGGCACGTATGCCTTTTTTACCCAATTCAAAAGCCAGGTATTTTGTAAAAACCTCAATGGCCCCTTTTAAAGATGCATATACCGAATAACCTGGAACAAAATAGGCAGTAGTGCTCGAAGAAATGTTGATGATTGTTGCTCCAGAGGGCATCAACGGAATGATTTTTTGAGTGAGAAAAAAAACCGATTTATAATGCACATTCAAGAATTCATTAAACATTGTTTCAGTTACCGCCTCAAATGGAACCGTAGAACCCATTCCAGCATTGTTGATTAAACAATCCAGGTTTTCTGCATTAAATTCTTGAGTTAATAAATTTCTTAACCCTGTTACAAAAGCATCTAATTCATTAAAGGCATTCATATCCAAAAACAATGCAGCAGCCTTTCTACCGGTAGATCGAATGGAATTTACTACCTCGTTTGCTTCAGCTTCTTTTGTTTTATAAGTAATTATCACATCAATGCCTTTGTTGGCAATTTGCATAGCCATATCTTTCCCTAAACCCCTACTGCCACCGGTGATCAATGCTATTTTTTGTTTGCTCATAATTAACTTTTTATACCGATAGTTGAATAAAAACCTTATCTCCTATATAAAATTGAAATGCCGTTGTACGTATTTTAATGACAAGTCCATCCAACAATACTTCAATGATATAATAACTTCCAAAAAACAAAACTCTTTTTACAATTCCCATAAGCCCTAAACCCTCTTTATTAATCGAAAATTGCTCAGGGCGAATCATGGCTTTTTTACCCCGCGCCCCTTCCCCAATTAATTGTTCAAATGCAGGATGGAGAATGGTATCCACTAAATTATAGTCGCCTAATAAGGCGGCCACATATTCGTTTGCTGGATGAAAATACAATTGCCTTGGATTTCCATCTTGAATAATCTTCCCATCTTTCATAATCAATAAACGATCTACCCAATACAACAAATCAGTTGCATCATGAGAAACCAAAATACAAGTTATTTTAAGCTGTGTACAAATATCATCAATTACCGATTGAATGATTTGCTTATGCACCCTGTCTAGATTCGAAAATGGCTCATCCAAAAACAATAGTGATGGGGCCGTTATTAATAACTTAGCCAATGCAATGCGTTGTTTCTCACCACCAGAAATTTGATCATTTTTTCTTTTCATCAAATGATCAATCCTACAAATAGCATACACAATCGCTGCATCATCATCACTTAACCGATTAGACATGGCCAATAGCTCTTCAACACGATAGTTGTTGCGCAGTTCAAAATGCTGAGACAGGTACCCAATTTTTGGATGCCCTGGAAGCAATTGCTCTAAAGGCCCCAATACTTTTTCTTGATTAAAAAATACAGCTCCCCCATCTGGCTGAATCAGCCCAGCAATCATTTTCAATAAAGTACTCTTGCCAGAACCTGTTTCACCAGCAATACCGATTCGCTGTAATTTTTCTTGCTTGAAGCTAATTGGATGAACAATGGCCCTTCCCTGCTCTATTTTAGTAATTTCATTTACTTGTAAAAATGACATGTTCAAAAATAAGTCTTTTGTTTAGTCTAATCACAACACCTAATTTTATAGCATGACTAGAGAAGCATTAAGTTCGCAATTTCTTTTAAGAAAAGACATTACCTTTCTTAATTTTGGATCATTTGGGGCATGTCCAAAACCGATTTTTGATCGATACCAACAATACCAATTAGAGTTGGAACAAGAACCCGTTGAGTTCATTATAAAAACAGGTATGCAATACCTTAAAAATTCCCGAGCAGCATTAGGCGTATACCTGAATTGCCATGAAGATGATTTGGTATTTATGGTAAATCCATCCCATGCAGTAAACCTCATTGCAAAAAGCTTTGCACTACAACCAGGAGATGAAATTTTAACAACCGATTTAGAGTACGGCGCCTGCGACAGAACCATTCAATATTATTGCGATAAAGCTGGAGCAAAATACATTCGACAGCACATTAGTTTGCCAATTGTTTCAAAGGAAGCATTCATTAAAGAGTTTTTTAAAGGCGTAAATGAAAAAACAAAAATGATTTTCATTAGCCATATTACCAGTTCAACTGGTCTTCGATTTCCGGTTGAAGAAATTTGTGCAAAGGCAAAACAATTGGGCATTATCAGTTTTGTAGATGGTGCTCATGCTCCAGGTCAGGTTCCATTAAATTTAAGTACACTCGATGCAGATATTTATACAGGGGCTTGTCATAAATGGATGATGGCTCCAAAAGGTTGTACTTTTTTATATGTCAGAAGGGAATTGCAAGATCAATTTGATCCTTTGGTAATTAGTTGGGGATACAATAGCACCACCCCATCTCATTCACGCTTTTTAGATTATCATCAAACCCAGGGCACTAGAGACTTCTCCGCCTTTTGCACTGTACCAACAGCAATTGATTTCATGGAAAAAAATCAATGGACCGATATTGCCAAATCGTGTAGAAAAATGGTTCACGAAAATGCCTTGCCTTTTTGCAAATTGCTTAAAACTGAGCCTTTGGCTCCTATTCATGATGATTTTATTGTACAGCTTTTTAGTATCCCCATCAAAACAGCATCACCAGTTGTATTAAAGGATTGTTTATTCGAAAAATATAAAATAGAAATTCCGGTAATGCCACATACCGACAAAGTGTATCTAAGATATTCCATACAGGCATTCAATACACAGGGAGATCTATATAAGTTAACCGATGCAATTAAAGATATTATTAAAACAACCAGTCTTATAGAATTATAATTGGCTATAAAGTACTGATGTATAAATCCTCTACTTTTTTTCTGGCCCAAGGTGTTTTGCGCAAAAAAGTAAGACTCGATTTTATGCTTGGGTTAGATTTAAAACAATTGATATTAATCATACGAGCTAAATCTTCCCATCCGAAATGGTGCACCAAATAGGTTAAGATCGATTCAAGTGTTTTCCCATGCAATGGATCGTTAGACATTTTTGTTTCCATGAAAAAAAAGCTTTTATTGTTCCTTGATAAGCGTTGTTAGCACCTAGATACCACATAGAGAAATATTTAATAAATGTACATAAACGGCTATTTACCCTCAATGTTGATACATATCTTTACGCACTAAGTTCTTCGTATTTATGAGATAAATATACACTTTCTTTGCAAAGTCTATGGCACTACAAATGGCATCTTTGAATTCTGGCAGTAATGGCAATTGCTATTATATTGGAAATAATTCCGAAGCAGTACTAATAGACGTGGGCATTTCATGCAGGGAAACGGAAATCAGGATGAAGCAAATAGGTCTTTCAATCAATAAAGTAAAAGCTATTTTTATTTCTCATGAACATACTGATCATATCAAAGGAGTTTCGGTATTAGCAAATAAATATAAAATCCCAGTATACATTACTTCAGAAACCAGTAAAAGAGGACCAAAGCTGATTAAACATTTATCCGCGCATTTTATAGCAGATCAACCCATACAAATCGGGTCTATTGAAGTAACTCCTTTTAGAAAAGAACATGATGCAATCGACCCGCATAGTTTTTTTGTAAGTGACCAAGGAATTAATGTTGGAGTAATTACAGACATTGGCGTTGTGTGTGACCAAGTAATTCATTATTTTAGGCAATGCCATGCCGTATTTTTAGAGTCTAATTACGATGAAATCATGCTGGAAAATGGCAGGTATCCTTTCATTTTAAAAGAGAGAATCAGAAATGGCAAAGGACATATTTCCAATAAACAAGCCTTAGACTTATTTATCAATCATCGATCGTCTTTCATAACGCATTTATTTTTATCGCATCTCTCTAAAGAAAACAATTGTCCTGAACTTGCGAAAAATCTTTTCTTACCCCATGCAAACGAAACTGAAATCATCATTGCATCAAGATATATAGCTTCCCAAGTTTATGAAATCAGCCATACCCAGTTTATTCCAATAAACAAAACACAGCAAAATCGAAAAGATCTTCAATTAGGCCTTTTTGACAAAGAATAATGACTCCTTTTATTGCAATCATGGTTTATTTTGTTTAACTTTAAGAGAACCAAAATTGCATTTTATGAAACACTATCACATCATTTCGAGGATAGCAATTTATATGCTATCGGTTGTTTTAATTGTTTTCGGCATTTTCCATTTTTTATACCCAAGAGACCTGTTCGTTTATGTACCTGTATTCATGGTTGGGGGTATTTTATATGCCTATATAGTGGGCAGCTTATTCGTAGTTGTTGGCCTATCTTTTCTAACCAATCAATATGTAAAGTTCACAAGTTATCTGTTGGTTGTATTAATGTTGGTTTTTATTCTGTCTATTCATGTACCCAACTATTTAAATGCAGGCAATAGAGATACCGAAATGGCAGCGCTCATCAATATACTTAAAGACACCGCTATCATGGGCTTTGTTTTACATATTGCGGCAGGAGCGCATCACCAGCACTTGCATTTCGAAGAAAGCGATTGATTTTTTTGAAATGGATGAATGCCTTTCTGAAATTTAAAACCCGCCAGTTCTTTTAGCTTTAACTGGCTCTGGCCATTTCTGTGGTCCACGAGGACCATCTGCTAATGGCGCTTTTTCATTGGAACTCTTTTCAGGGTCTTCGCAAGCCATATATACAAGTATGGCTGTAAGAATTGCATTATTCCGAAGATCATCAAATACAATTTTATCGTAAGTATCTCTATTGGTATGCCAGGTATAATTAAAGTAAGACCAGTTCAATGCGCCCAAAGAAAATGCGGGCGCTCCTGCTGCAACAAAAGAAGCATTGTCTGAGCCACCACCTGCAGGGGAACCAGGAAAATTGGTTTTAATGGAATCTTTGAAAGGAGAAGGAACAGCTGCAATCCATTTACCTAGATAATCTTTTGCTTTTGCGAAACCTGATCCACCAATATTGATTACTCTTCCTGTTCCATTGTCTTGATTAAACAATGCCTGTAAATTAGCCACTACCTCAGGATGATCTTCTACAAATGCACGAGATCCATTCAACCCTTGTTCCTCGCTTCCCCAATGTCCTACCAAAATGGTTCTTTTTGGATTTGGATAAACTGCTTTTAAAATACGCATGGCTTCCATCATCACCATTGTGCCTGTACCATTATCTGTTGCACCTGTTGCACCATCCCAAGAATCAAAATGAGCAGATAACATCACATATTCGGAGGGCTTCACAGAACCTTTCATCTCTGCCAAGGTATTAAACGTTGGTACATTTCCTAGTTCCTTAGATTGAGTATAAACGCTGATGGTTGGTTGCTTTCCTGATTCTGTTAATCGATACAGTAAACCATAATCTTCTAACGCAACATCCACTGTGGGAATTTTTTTAGTGGATGCATCAAAAATTTTATTTACTCCAAATCCACTTGACCAATTACTGGCAACAATTCCAACAGCGCCTGCATTTTCGAGTGCAGCAGCTAGCTGGCGACTATTAAAACCAGTTTTAGCAATTCTTTTTCTCCAGGCATCTGTTTGTGCAGCTCTTTCTTTCTTCATTTTTTCGAAAGATTCTTTTGTACCAAATTCCTGCCAATTATAATCTGGCCTTCCAGTAGGTTGAGGCATAGCAATCAATACGAACTTGCCTTTTACCATTGGCAACCATTGTTGAAAAGCTAATGAATCTGCTACATCAGCTAAGATAATCGTTTCAGCTACCACTGGTTTTTTGGTTGCTGGGCTAAACGACAATTGAGTAGCTTCTAATGATTTTATCCACGGACTCATCATATCTACATGACTTACACCCCTATCCCATCCACGCCATGTTCCATAATTTTCTCTTCTGGCTTCAATGCCATATTGTTTGTATTGTTCAATTGCCCAATCACTAGCCTTTGTCATTTTAGAAGATCCAACCAAACGTGGCCCTACTCCATCCATTAACTCATGGCTCATTCTTTGTAGCTGAGAATTAGAGGTTGCTTCTTTAATAATAGCATTAATAATTGGGTCGTTGCTTGTTTGAGCTAACAAAGGCATTATACCAATGCAATGGAAAACAAAAAAAGTTACAATTGTAACAATTGGCCTTTTAAGGCCATAAGGCAGCTGTTGGTTGATTCTTTTCATAATACAATATACAAAAATCTAGCATTGGCACCATTTAGGCTTAGACTTAATTATTTTTTGATGTATCGTACAGGTTTCAATATGAGCACCTTTTAAATAGCCGGTACTCATCAAAAATTCATTCACAATTTCACCACCTGTAAATTTGAATGTTTGCTTGAACAATTTCAACCATTCGGTTTTGGTTAATGGATGGTTGGCGTCCAACCAATTTTTAAATGATCCAAAATCTTTTTGCAATTGAAGTATCACATTTGCGTTATGGATAGCAGCGTCTACTTTCAATCGATTTCTAATTATTCCAGCGTCATTCAACAAACGGCTTCTATCTTTTTCTTTATAGGCTGCTACTTTTTTAATATCAAATTCATGGTAAGCTTTTTTAAAATTCTGCTGCTTGTTTAAGATGGTTGTCCAGCTTAAACCAGCCTGATTAATTTCTAAAATCAACCTTTCGAACAATTCATTGTCATCATGAATGGCAAATCCATAAGCAGTATCGTGATAAATTCGATGTAGATTGTTTTTTTCCATTCGCGAAACCGCTTCGCAATAAGAACTTGGTTTTTGCATTACAGGATTTTTTCAAAAATGGTTACTGGTTAAATATTGAACATTCTTGGAGATTATTAATGCCATTTAAAAAGAAGTCAGCCACAATTAGCCAGTTGTATGCAAACTAGTAAACCAAATCCTCATAAGCACTTTGTAACTCATTATAAGCATGTTGGTCTTTGGCGTTTTTAGCGGCAACCATTCCTTTTTCGTACCATTCAATGGCCAACTCCCTTTCCCCCATTTGTTCTAATAATTTAGCCAAATGATAGTAAGACCCTACATAATCAGGAGATGCTTCTAGAATTGATTCAAACAAGGATCTTGCTTCGTTATTATTGCCTTGCTTTATCAATTCCAATGCCAATGCATGTCTCAGAAAATTGTCTGTTGGGTTTGCTAATAAAAACTCCTTGATTCTCTCTATTCTATCCATTCAACAAATATACAAGAATGAAAAAGAAGCATTTTTAACAAAGTTTCATCAATAAATAATTCAACAATTGTTTTGCTACAATCTAAACCTTACTATATTTGCAAATAGTTGCATAAACAACTATTCAAAGTTAAACCTCAATGTATATGAAGATTTTAGTGTGCATCAGTAAAACGCCAGACACAACGTCTAAAATTGCTTTTACAGATGGAAATAAGAAATTTGATGAAGCTGGAGTTCAATGGATTATTAATCCATACGATGAATGGTACTCGTTGGTAAGAGCCATCGAATTAAAAGAAAAAGATGCTTCAGTGGCTATTCATTTAGTTACAGTTGGAGGTGCAGAAGCCGAGCCAATTATTAGAAAGGCATTGGCATTGGGTGGAGACGAAGCCATTCGTATTAATACTGATAGCAGTGATAGTTATTATATAGCAGCACAAATTGCCACCATTGCCAAAGAAGGTGGATATGATCTTATTTTCACTGGTAAAGAAACCATCGATTACAATGGTTCTTCTATCGGGGGAATGATAGCAGAATTAACCGACGCTCCCTATATTTCATTAGCAACAAAATTTGAATTAGCCGGAACAACTGCAACTGTTACCAGAGAAATTGAAGGTGGTGAAGAAGAAGCAGTTGTGGAATTACCTGTTGTTGTAAGTTGCCAGAAAGGAGTTGCAGAACAAAGAATTCCGAACATGCGTGGTATCATGGCTGCAAGAACCAAGCCATTGAAAGTGGTTGAACCAGCAGCGATTGAAGCACTTACAACTGTAGTAAGTTTTGAATTACCTCCAGCAAAAGCAGGTGTGAAATTAGTAGCGCCAGATAATGTTGCGGAGTTGGTTCGTTTACTACACGAAGAAGCCAAAGCCATTTAACTTATAACGCAAAAATCCAAACTGTATCTCATATCTCTTATCTCATAATTAATAACTCATTTATATGTCCGTTTTAATATTCATCGATCACTCAGATGGTCACGTTAAAAAGTCATCTTTAGAAGCGCTTACTTATGGTGCTGATCTAGCCAAACAATTAGGTACAACTGCATCAGGTATTGTACTAGGCAATTTAACAGATGATTTATCTGCTTTAGGAAAATATGGTGTATCAACCATCCATCAAGTTGCCAACGATTCATTGAATAATGTGGATGCACAAGTATATGCTAAAGTATTGGCGGAAGCCGTAACTACTAGCGGTGCAACTGTTTTAGTTTTCTCACATAACCAAACTGGCAAAGCCGTATCTGCAAGAACTGCTGCAAGATTAAAAGCGGGCATAGTAACTGGTGCATGTGCTTTACCAGATACCAGCAATGGATTTACCGTAAAGAAAACCGTGTTCTCTGGAAAAGCTTTTGCCAATATCAGCATCAGTTCTCCCATAAAAGTAATTTCTTTAAATCCGAATGGTTATAAGACCGTTGCTGGAGAAGGTACTGCAAGCGTTAATCCTTTGGCAATTAATGTAGATGCTTCTAAACTAAAAGTAACAGCAGTTAATAAAATTATAGGAGAAATTCCATTAACCGAAGCAGATGTAGTGGTAAGTGGTGGTAGAGGATTAAAAGGACCCGAAAATTGGGGAATTTTATTAGACTTAGCCAAAGAATTAGGCGCCGCTACTGCATGTAGCCGACCTGTTGGTGATGCACATTGGAGACCACACCATGAGCACGTTGGTCAGACCGGTGTTCAAATTGCACCGAACTTATATATTGCTATTGGCATTTCGGGTGCTATTCAACACTTGGCAGGAGTAAACAGAAGTAAAGTGATTGTGGTAATCAATAAAGATCCAGAAGCACCATTCTTTAAAGCAGCTGACTATGGAATAGTTGGGGATGCTTTTGAAATATTACCGCAATTAACAGCAGAGATCAAGAAGATGCGGGCTACTTCATAGAAGATAAAAGATAAAAGATATGAGATACAAGTTATGATATACTAGTTATGATATATCTCTAAAAGGTATCTCTTATCTCTTAATTCATATCTCTTATCTATACTATTAAGCCTCCTTTCTCTCGATAGTCTTCTCTCACAGGAGTAAATACATCTAGTATAAAACAGTCAGTAATGGCTCTTCCGCTATGCTGCACATTAGACGGAATAACAAATACTTGTCCAGGCACTAAATGATGGGGTTCTCCATCAACCGTTAATTCAAACTCCCCCTCCAACACATAAGAAGCTTGAATATGTGGGTGAGCATGCAGTGGCAATATAGCACCAGCAACAGCACGCACATGCGAAAAAGTGGCTGATTCTGTATGAATAAACTGGGCTTCATATCCAGCAATAAGTGGATTTGAGGGTATTTCGTTGATTTGAATTTTGGGCATTTAAAAAAATTGTACTGCAATATGTGGTAAAAAACCCGTTTAATAAAGGAGAAATCTTATTGACAGTGCAAACGGAGGTTTAAGCATCTAAAGATCTGGTTTTTGCTATTGGAAACATGCAATTTTGATGGTTGATTCAACAAAGAGCAGACTCAAGGTATTTGATGTGGTTTTTTGAGTTATTTTCGTGGGTATTATGAAGAAAATTGAATTGGAGATTGCGGCACTTTCTCATAGCATTACCCAAACACACTCCTATGCTGTTGTTTTGGGAGAAATGAATGGTTTGCGCAGGTTACCTATTGTAATTGGTGGATTTGAAGCACAAGCCATTGCAGTAGCCCTAGAGCATATGCAACCAAGCCGCCCCCTCACCCACGATTTGATGAAAAATTTCATGAATGCATTTGGTGTTGAATTACAAGAAATTATTATCACCGATTTACAAGAAGGGATATTTTATTCTAAATTGGTTTGCTTTACCGAAAACAATACAGTTGAAATTGATTCACGCACAAGTGATGCCTTGGCATTAGCAGTTCGTTTTGGTTGCCCAATTTTCACCTACGAACATATTTTAGAAAGCGCCGGTATTTTAATGGAGGATGGAGCACCAAAGAAAAACAGAGGTGAGGCTGTTGGTATCGAAGAAACTGGTTCTGGAAGAGATGATTTAAGCTTATTAAGCATCGAAGAATTGAATACTTTATTAAATGATGTATTAGAATCAGAAGATTATATAAGGGCTATCGCAATCAGAGACGAACTTAACAAAAGAAAATAGTGGTTCAATTTCCCAACTGCAAAATTAATATAGGCTTACACATTGTAAGTAAGCGTGTAGACGGATTTCACAACATAGAAACTATTTTTTACCCTGTTGGATTAAAAGACATATTGGAAATAGTTGTGCGCAACACGCCCAATTCAGTAATACAAAATCAATCACAGATAGAAATCAATGCGCTCAATGAGATTGAATTTTCATCAACAGGCATACCTATTCCCGGAGACGCTGCCAATAACTTATGCATCAAAGCTTATCAGTTATTAAAAAAAGATTTTAGAGATTTACCCGCCATAAAAATGCATTTGCACAAACATATTCCTATGGGCGCAGGATTGGGTGGAGGAAGTGCAGACGGGGCGTTCACATTACTATTATTGAATGAAAAATTTCGGTTGAATTTATCTCAAGAACAGCTGATCAATTATGCTGCTATATTAGGCAGCGATTGCCCTTTCTTTATTTTAAATAAACCTGCTTTTGCCACAGGTAGGGGTGAAATACTCGAATCAATCAATTTGGATTTAAGCCACTATACATTTGTATTGGTTCATCCTGAAATACACGTAAATACCAAATGGGCATTTGAACAGATCCAGCCAAAAACACCTACAAAATCTATTAAAGAAATCATTCAATACCCTATTGAAGAATGGAAAAATCATTTGCAAAATGATTTTGAAGCACCCATCATGCAACAGCATCCTGAAATTGCTGCAATTAAAAAAGCATTGTATGAAGATGGGGCTGTTTATGCCAGTATGAGTGGAAGCGGAAGTTCTGTTGTTGGCATCTATCCACAACATACAAACATCCAAATCAAAAAACAATTGAATTATAGAACGGATCTTATATAGTTAGTATCTTTTGCTGAAAATAACCTGCAATGGAAGTACACCTCTATACACATGATCCCCAAGCATTGCATTTCAAAAAAAATACCATATCAATTAACCATTAATCATGAGCACCAATATTACTATTCTGTTATGCCTTTTTTTGCAGTTTAACGCTGTTGCACAAACAAAAACCAATACTTATCCTTCGCTATTGGAATTGTGCAAAGCCTTAAGATCACTGGAACGAACTTCCCTACCCAATGGAGTGCCCGATTATCGAAAAGAAACCATTGCCAAAATGCAGCAAACATTATTGCAATACAAAACACGGCATTCAAAATTGGACACAACTGGTTGGTCAACGGAACAACGGGTAGATTATATTTTACTGCTTGCCGAAATGAATGCATTAGACTACAATTGCCGTATTTTACAACCATGGGTACGCGACCCTGCTTTTTATGCCATTGTATGGAATGAACAAAGCGACACCCCCGACCATGAAGGACCAAATAGTTTTGCTGCCATTGAATTATGGAATTATGTTTTTCCTCTTTCTGATGCAGACGCATCCAAACTTACATCAGAGCTACAAATTATTCCGTCTTTGTATGAGCAAGCAAGAATAAACCTCACCGGCAATGCAAAAGATTTATGGACTGCAGGCATTGGTAACATCAAAGATCAGGTAACCATCTTAGATGAACTTGCCAATAAAACAACCAGCAACAGTATTGAATTAAAAAACGCTATTATCAATGCAAAAAAAGCAAGTCTTCAACTCATCACATGGCTACAAAAACAATTAGCGTTTAAGAATGGCCCTTCAGGCATTGGGAAAGAAAATTATAACTGGCATTTAAAAAATGTATTGCTTGTTCCGCTTACATGGGAAGATGAAGTGATGCTGCTAAAACGTGAGTTAACAAGAGCTTATGCATCGCTTCAATTAGAACGAGAACGCAACAAGAATTTACCTGAGCTTACTCCTATTGCCAATTCAGCGCAATACAGAATGCAAACAGATGCCTCAGCAACCATGATGATGCGTTTTTTAAAAGAGAAAAAAATTCTTCCAGTAAAAGACTATATGGAGCCGGCGCTTCGAAAGCATTTGGGTGAATTTGTACCAGAGGAAAAAAGAAATTTCTTTGCCAATATCAGCCACCGTGCACCGGCCGTATTGTATTCTCATTCCACCCATTGGTTTGAAGTGGAAGGCCTTACCAAAGAACCTCACACCAGTTTATTACGTCAAAATGCATTGCCCTATAATATGTGGATGATGCGTGATGAAGGATTGGCAACCAGTATGGAAGAAACATTGATGCATGCAGGCATGTGGGATGAAAACCCCAGAGCAAGAGAACTTGTTTGGATTATGCTGGCACAACGTTGTGCTAGAGGATTGGCTTCTTTATATGCACAGGCCAATTTAATTAACTATGAACAATCAAGAAAATTTCAGGTAGATAATACACCCAAAGGATGGACGGGCGATGAAAGTCTAGTGGGCTTTGAACAGCATTTGTATTTGCGCCAGCCAGCTTATGGCACCTGTTATGTAACCGGAAAATATTTGATTGAAAAGCTCATGATGGATATGGGCCGTTTGCAACAAAACAATTTTACGATATACAACTTCTTTGAAAAGTTTTATGCGGCAGGAATTATTCCTGTTTCATTGGTGGGCTGGCAATTAACAGGAAATGATGAAGAGATAAAAAAGTTGTTGAAAAAATAAAACCATAGCTATGCAACGTAGAAAATTCATTAAACAATCTTCACTCACCTTGGCTGGAATAGGTGTATTTGGATCTTTGTTATCGAATAATAGAATCAATGAGATCAATTTAAGTGTTAACGGCAAACGCATTGAAAGCCGCATTTTTGAATTGGCAAAATTTGGTGTAGATGAAAAAGGGCGTGGCTTCAGAGTTGCTTATAGCAAAGGCGATATTGAAGGCCGTGCGTGGTTTATGGAGCTGATGAAAAAAGCTGGCCTCAATCCAAGCATTGATGCTGCAGGCAATATTATTGGTAAGCGCAATGGTAAAAATCCATCACTCAAACCCATTGCATTTGGTTCACATATTGACATGGTGCCCGATGGCGGCAACTACGATGGCACACTCGGTTCAATTGCTGCATTGGAATTAATAGAAACATTGAATGAGAACAATTTTTTAACAGAACATCCTTTAGAAGTCATCATTTTTGGAAATGAAGAGGGCGGCACCATTGGCAGTAAAGCAATGGTAGGTGATATAACAAACGATGGATTAAATCAAAAAAGTCAAATCGGATTAACCATGGCAGATGGCATTAAAGCCATAGGTGGCAATCCAGAAAACATTCAATCCTGCATCCGCAAAAAAGGCGACATCCATGCATGGGTTGAATTACATATTGAGCAAGGAGGCATTTTAGAAAAAGAAAAAATACAAATAGGTGTAGTAGAAGGAATAGTAGGTATTGTGCATTGGGAAGTAACCGTGGAAGGTTTTGCCAATCACGCAGGTGCTACACAAATGAACATGCGGCAAGATGCGCTGCTTGCTGCTTCCAAATTTATTGTTGCAGTAAATGAAGTCATCACCAGTATAAAAGGTACCCAAGTAGGTACAGTTGGGAAAATTGCTGTACAGCCGGGCGCTTACAATGTTATACCTGGTAAAGTTCAGTTAGGCTTAGAAATTCGTGATTTAAATGCTGCAAAAATAGAGCTCCTATTCAAGGAAATTGAAAAGCGTGCAGCAGCCATAGCAGCATCAAGCAAAACAAAAATCAGTTTCGAAAGGCAGGCGAATGAATCGAAACCCGCATTAACAGATAAGGGTCTTCAGCAAATAATTAATTCAACGGCAAAATCACTCGGGTTTACTACCAAGTTGATGCAAAGTGGTGCCGGTCACGACTCTCAACATGTTGCAGATATTGCACCTTCAGCTATGATCTTTATTCCAAGTGTAGGCGGCATCAGTCATTCTCCAAAAGAATTTTCAACTGCAACCGATATGGCCAATGGTGCGAATGTATTGTTGCAAACGATTTTAAAAATTGATAAATTATGAGCCATATGCATTCTTTTTTAGACAAGTAAAAGCTTTTCTGATTGTGGTAACCTATAGCTTTACAATCTAATATACTATATTTAAATTCATTGATTTAGCACTTCCATTAAGGGTTAGTTCAGAAGAAGAAGAAGAACAAGGGTTAGACGCATCTCAACACAATGAAAAGTATGGCAGAACACCTCAGCTAGTTTAGGCAAATCCATTAAAAAATAAATTAAATCCGTCAATTAATTACCCCTGTAACAGCCATTACGTGGTTTTTTTGGCAGGTATTCAACTGTTTTATACCTTGAATGCCTCTAATGAAACAACTTATTCGATTTCTGCAGTTTATATACTCGATCTATGCATTTGCCACTTTTATTCTTGCAATGCTAGTGGTATTTCCTTTTATCATGTTATCAATCCCATTTGGAAAAGTAAGGGGAGGAAACTTGGTATATTTTTTCTGCAAAATTTGGGCAAGGATCTGGTATATAATGATTGGCATTCAACATGGAGAGATTTATGAAACCCCGCACGATCAATCAAAACAATACATTTTTGTTGCCAATCATATTTCGTACATGGATATTCCCCCAATTGTTTTATGCATGCATCAATCATTTAGAGCATTGGGTAAATACGAAATGGTAAAAGTACCCATCTTTGGATGGATCTATAGAGCTGCAGTTGTATTGGTAGATCGAAAAAATGCAGCCGCCAGGGCCAAAAGTATAAGAGCATTAAAAGCTGCAATCAAAAACAATGTGTCCATTTTTATTTTCCCAGAGGGCACTTTTAACGAAACAAAAGGGCCTTTAAAAAATTTTTACGACGGCGCCTTCCGAATTGCCATAGAAACACAAACACCATTAAAGCCTATACTTTTTGTAGACACACTTAAAAGACTTCATTACAGAAGTATTTTTGAATTAACACCAGGCATGAATAGAGCAGTTTACTTAGCAGAAGTTCCGGTAGACGGCCTAACAGTTGCAGATCTACCAACATTAAAACAACATGTTTATCAATTGATGGAAGATGGTTTAAAACGATATATACAATATCCCACCTCTTAACTGTAAATTTGAAAAAATTAGCACTTTGTTTGTAGAAGTTATTATACCACTTGCCTTACCTAAGAATTATACCTGGTCTGTTCCAGATAAATTCAAAGATGCTATTCAACCAGGCATTCGGGTTGAAGTGACACTTAGGAAAAATAAAAAATATGCTGGTATAGTTAAAAAAATACTTAGATCCATACCCGATGGATTTAATCCATCTTCTATTGAAAATGTGTTGGATGAGCTTCCCTTAGTACATGCACAACAATTGCAGTTTTGGGAATGGATTGCCAATTATTATATGTGTAGTGAGGGCGAAGTAATGCAAGCAGCCATTCCTGCCAATCTTAAATTATCCAGCGAAAGCATACTACAGTGGAACGAAGAAAGAAGTTTGGACTTTAGTGATTTAACAGACAATGAATTCATTGTAGCCGAAGCTTTGGAAATAAAAAAAGAGCTTCGTTTAAGTGAGGTTCAGCAATTATTGGATATTAATAATACGTATCCTGTAATAAAAAAATTGATTGAAAAAGGAGTCTGTTTTATTTGGGAAGAGTTAAAAGAAAAATACAAACAAAAAATAACTTCCTATATTTTATTGCACCCTGCTTATCACAGTGAGGAAAAAATAGAATCACTGCTGAACAATTTTGGTAAAGCACCTAAGCAAATGGAGTTGCTATTAGCCTATTTACATTTTAAACAAACGGAGGGCGAAGTAACACAGTCAGCATTGCTGAAAAAAGCCAATGCTTCACTGGCTCAATTAAAAGGGCTTGTAGAAAAAGGGGTATTGATTATTGAGAAAAGAAACACAGACAGGTTGCCGAATCTTTCCAAAGAAATTGCAGTGGATTTTTCTTTATCAACAACACAACAAATTGCTTTGGAAAGCATTAACACCCAACTTGAAAAAAAGTCGGTATGCTTATTACACGGCGTTACGTCCAGCGGCAAAACCCAGATCTATATTAAATTAATTGAGCAACAATTACTTCAAAATAAACAAGTACTTTATCTATTACCAGAAATCGCATTAACAGCACAAATGATTCGTCGATTACAAAAAAGTTTAGGCGGTCATATTGCTATCTATCATTCTAAATTCAATCCCAACGAAAGGGTGGAGATCTGGAATAAAATAAAATCTGGTGAAACCAAAGTTGTGTTGGGCGCTAGATCTGCCCTATTCCTTCCTTTTAAAGAATTAGGTCTCATTATTTGCGATGAAGAACACGATGCATCTTATAAACAACAAGACCCTGCACCAAGATACCATTGCAGAGATGCTGCTATCTACTACGCTTCTTTATTCAATGCCAAAGTTTTATTAGGGAGTGCCACTCCTTCTATAGAAAGTTATTACAACGCACAGCAAGAAAAATATGGATTGGTCACACTTACTGAACGGTTTGGAGATGTTGCAATGCCAGCTATAGAATTAATAGATCTCAAAAAAACATCTTTGGCCAACAAAACAAAAAGTCCATTATCACCACAATTGCTCTCTTCTATTGATGAAACCCTGAAAGCAAAAAAACAAATTATTTTATTTCAGAACAGACGAGGTTATTCGCCATACATGATTTGCGATACTTGTGGCTGGATTCCTCATTGCCAGCATTGCGATGTTACCCTCACCTTTCATAAAGCAAAAAATAAGTTGAGTTGCCATTACTGTGGAACAACTTATCCAGTAATTCAAACATGTGCAGCATGTGGAAGTCATCATTTTATTCAAAAGAATTTTGGGACCGAAAAAATTGAAGAACTGGTGGCAGAATCCTTTCCGGATGCAAAAATTGCCAGAATGGATTATGATAGCGTAAAAGGAAAACATGACCACGATACCTTGATTCATTTATTTGAACAACACAGAATTGATATTTTAGTAGGCACCCAAATGGTAGTGAAAGGATTGGATTTTGAAAATGTTAGTCTGGTAGGAATAATCGATGCAGATGGTATTTTAAATTTTACAGACTTTAGGGTAAATGAAAGGGCTTATCAATTGATGGAACAAGTAAGTGGCCGATCTGGGAGAAAAGATGGCAATGGAAAAGTAATGGTTCAGGTAAGCAATATCCATCATCCGGTTTTACAATTTGTGAAAGAACACAATTACAAGGACTTGTTTCAATTTGAAATTGATAATAGAAAACATTTTGACTATCCACCATTTACAAGATTGATTCAAGTAACGTTTAAGCACAAGGAAAAACATATTGCCGAAGAAGCTGCCAACATATTTACACAGGGTCTTAAAAATCCCTACGGCT
>Ga0164292_10000660_pt1 | contig 27166 bp, 23 predicted proteins | sample GEODES117metaG_FD_111486 | JGI IMG/M metagenome (GOLD analysis project Ga0164292, IMG submission 111486) | Eutrophic lake water microbial communities from Lake Mendota, Wisconsin, USA - GEODES117 metaG | ecosystem: Environmental > Aquatic > Freshwater > Lake | place: USA: Lake Mendota...
GAGAAAGGAGAGAAAGGAGAGAAAGGAGAGAAAGGAGAGAAAGGAGAGAAAGGAGAGAAAGGAGAGAAAATGCAAAATACAAAAATAGACTTCAATACATTTGATGTTATCAACTACATTACACTAGAAACGATGTCAAATAATGATTCATACACTAAATATTTAAAACGAAATAAACTAGATCACGACGCAGTTTTAAAAAAGGAGAAAAAATTTTATAGAAAACGTATTATTGCATTAACTAAGGATATTTTATTCAATAACGTGAGTGCGAGTTCACCGGCTGTTGCGCCATGTGAATCGACCACTACGACCACCGCGACCACCCTAATAGTTCAACACGATATTCCCAAGGTTGACGATGTTATTATATCCGCATTCAATACATTTGCACGACTATGTATTTCTCATTTTAAATTTAAAGATACTATGGATACCATCCAATATGAATATAAAGATATGAATAAAGAAGCATGTCCATGTGGTGATGTCCAGGACGACGATGGAGCTGGCGATGAAGATATGTCAAACAATATAAATGAGGCAAATAAATTATGCATGAAACAAACAGATAAAAAGATATTAACACTAGACAACTACGTAGTTAAGACTAGTGCACCAAAAAAGGAAATGATACTTCCAAAAACTAAAAATGTGAATCTTAAAGACCCAAAATTCAAGAAAAAAGATATTAAGGGTTCTGTGTCAACATTCACCACTATAACAACAACAAATTAAATTAAATATATATTTTATATATACCGGTATTTGTATTTATTTTATACCTGTATTTGTATTTGTATTATACCTGCATTATATATATATGAAATCAAGAAGAATACGAAATATTTTAAAATTTGCCGATAATGTTGATGTCATAGATGATAATGATGATGATGGTGATGATTATAGCAACTATGGTAGTCGAAATGGTAAAAAAAGAAAAGTAAATAAAAAGGTGAATAAAAAAACTGCCAAGAATAGAAAAACGAGAAGAGGTAAACGGGAAGTAGTTGGTGAGAAAGGTACTAACTCTGTTGCCGTAGAAGATAAAGATGTTGAAAAGCACCCTGATGGATTTGTAAAACTAAAATGCAGTCCAAAGCTACAGGATAATGATTTTACATGTTATAGCAACGAATCGTTATTTAAATTAAAATCTTTATGGAATGCGCGCCATCCCGATGTTCTAATTGCATCAAATGAACCCCGCGAAATATGGGAATCATTAAAACAACGTTTAAAGAACGTCTGCAACAAGGAATCGTGTTGGTTGAAACAGAATTTCGCTTCTTCTGGTCTAGATAAAGAAATGTTGACCTATACATTTGCGCCAAAAAGCCCTGACGATTGGAAGAAAAATCCTAACGAGTGGTTAAATAGTATTGATATCGAAAATGTCATGAAACAATACGAAAAAGAGTTTCCATATTTTGACTTCATAGGTGCAGCACCAATTGATTTTGATTCTCCAAAAATGTATGGCGAATGTGTATGGGAAGAATTGTGTCATTTTGACTTGCGCGTATCGATTCGAAATGGAAAGAATAAAATTGGGTTTGTATTCAATACTGATCCGCATTATTTATCAGGTTCACATTGGATTTCCATGTTTGTCAGTTTAAAACATAAGTATATCTTTTTCTTTGATAGCACAGGAACATCGCCTCCTAAAGAAGTAAAACGCTTGATTAATAAAATAAAACAACAAGGCAAAGCATTGGGTATTAATTTTAGGTATATTGAAAATAAAAAACATCATCAGAAGAAACCGACCGAGTGCGGAATGTATGCGCTGTTTATGATTATCAATCTTTTGCGCGAAACGATGAAACCTGAAGAGTTTATCGTTGATATTTTTCCAGACGAGCAGATGGAGAAGTTTCGCAAGTTATACTTTAACCAGGACTTGTAGGTGTGTAGGTGTGCAGGTGTGTAGTTGTATCGTTTTCGACACACATACACACTAAAATATAAACTCTCTTATATTCGTGCAGTCATCGATAGTGCGACTTTTTGATGACCATCTATAAAAATGATACATTTTTAGATTAATTATACTTTTAAGTTTGAAGAAATAAGCATCATCGCATAGTTGATGTATACCTGTTGTTTGTATGGATGAAACTTTATATATATTTTTACTTCGTTCGCAGTAAGGATTATGTTCAGAAACTGCGAGTATTTGCTTAGGGATGTCTCGACTATTTGGATATTCATTGTGACTCGTATCTGCCCATATATTGCAAAAACCAAAAATATCAATACTTGGATTGTCTTTTATGTATTGATGTAGTTGTGGTTGTAGTTGTGGTTGTGGCTGCGGTATATGCAAATATTCATCAAAGTCGCAAAATATCATATACTCTGATACATCCTTACCATATCTGTAAAGTGCGTGATGTATTTGTCCCATTTGCGCATGGTGACAATATTTAAATTCACGCGGGTTCCAGTAATGAAAGTTCCATTCTATTAGTGTTACGTTGCTGAATTTGGGTCTATTAAAAAATTTGTATATTTCAGGTGTAATAATGCTGTTATAGTATAAATAAAAATGAGACACACCTTGTTTCGTATAATAATCGTAAAAAAAAGGAAACAAATTATAGTCATGTTTAAATAAGGTAGTTAGTGTTAGAAAGTGTTTCGGTGTATCTGTTGTGGAAATATGATTTAAGTGATATGATTTTTTTACATTGTTGCACAATATATCAATAGTAATAGAATTGTCGGTTTGTTCGGTTTGTTCGGTTTGTCTAGTCTCATTTATATCATATACAAATACAGAAATAGGTTCATATGAGTCTTTGATGTATTTAGATGAAGGAATCAGATTTACTTTATTTAATGTTAGCAAAAAATTATTTATCGTATATGGTTGATTATAAATTGGCATAATCAAATATAGTTTATTGTTTTTATAAAAAATATCAAAAAAAAGTAGGTTAAAGTCACTTATATAAAACGGATTGATATCCTTTGTAATGTTGTTCACATAGTTTACTAACTTACCATTACCATTACCATTACCTGATGAGATTTTATTTTTCGAATTTCTTTTACCTTTTACATAGTTTAAATTGAACATAGGGTTCTATTTTATATAATATTTTTACAATATTTCTTATAATATTATATAAAAAATAAATATTAAATATTTATTTGGTATTATATTTATTACATAATATAGTTGGTATAGTTCGTATAGTTCGTATAGTTCGTATAGTTCGTATATAGTTAAAATGTCATTTGCAGAATTTACAAATAACAAGAACAAAGGCGTTCTTTGGGGTATATTACAAGAAGGTGGTGTATTTACCAATATTCCCTCATCTATGTTTCACAATGTAAAAAATATTTTTGAAATGTCGATATTATCAATGAAATCAGAGTTTGATTTATTTTTTGATAAAAACGATGAAGGAGACGACGACTACGATAAAAAGGCCGCCGATATCATTATAAATAGTAACAAAATAGTTATTAAAAAAGTGATAGACGAAGTGAATAAGATAAAAACACATAATGAAAATAGCATGAAACAAGCACAAGCACAATCACAAGCACAGGCACAAGCACAACCACAACCACAACCACAACAAAATATGCGACCTGTTCCAATGCAGCCAATGTTACCACCAGTAGCCACAAGCTCTACAAAAAAATCAAAAATAGAAGAAATATATCGTGCCGATGATATTAAAAAAACGCGAATGAGTGAGCTCGAAATACGTCTAAAAGAAAAACAAACTGAAATGGATAATATGTTAAATAATAAAAAACCAGAACATATTGATTTTTCAGATAAGGCGCTAGGTATAAATAAAGAATCTGATTTATATGATAAGAAATTGGCAGGGGATGAGATGGAAAGACTGCTTGCTCAAGCTTTGGCGTCACGTGAGCGCGAATTGGATAAACTTAATATTGATGTAGGTAGCAGTAGCGTTGTAGAAGGTAGTGAGGGTAGTGATAGCGCACGTATTCCCGCGAATAAAATAATTGCAAAGCGTCCGCGTGAGTCAAAAAATGTTACATTTAATGATGCTGATAATACCAAAGTAGAATACGAAAATCAAGACTATGACAAAACAGATAGTGTTGTTCAGAGTGGTCAGGGTAGTGAGGGTGTTGAGGTTGGTGAGGGTGGTGACGCAAATACATTATCATTTTTTTCAAAGCTAAAAACGAAAAAAGACAATAACGCGACAAATATCAAGACTGCAGACAAGAGACATATACCACTAGACGATATTATGAACATGGCCAATAGAAGTGATGATGAGAATGAAAATCGTAATGAAGGAATGCAACTTCGAGTCCAAGAGATGCATAACTTTGGAGGAAGTAAGAATAGAGAATGGGGTGAGGTGAGAGAAACGAGAGAAACGAGAGAATGGGGAGAAATGCGAGAAATGCGAGAAATGCGAGAAATGCGAGAAATGCGAGAAATGCGAGAAATGCGAGAAATGCGAGAAATGCGCGAAATGCAAAAGTATATTGTATTAGACCAAAGAATTCAAGGCATTCAAAATGATATGAATGAAATTAAGAGGAATCAAGAACTTATTTTAAGTATTTTAGAAAAGAAAGTGCATTAATATATTTTTTATTCGTATACTATATAGTATAAATATTTAGTAATGAGTAAATTAGTAACAAGGCGCGTAAAACGTGGAAAACATGTGAAGCGTGTCAAGCGTGGTAAACGTAGTAGGTGCGGTGGTAAACATAGTAAGCGTAAGGGATATAGCAAAAAACATTATACGCGAAAATATGGAAGGCGGACTCGATCTCGAACTAAAAGGGGTGGAATGTTTGGGGATAATGCAAATATTGAAGAAAATAATGAAGACGTTGAATTTAATTTTTCTCCTCCAGAATCTATACCATCAAGATGGATTTTCATTGGTAAAGGAATTATAAAAGTTACAAAGGTAAATTTAAAAGACCAAAAAAGTTTTTTCAGTAAAGAAGATCAACGTGAACAATGGTATATGTATATAGACCATGGATCAGAAGGATATAGGGGTATGCCAATATATCGTATATATAGACGTCCAGAAGAGTGTAAAGATAAAAAAGGAAAATATCTATCAACAAAAGCTTTTACAAAGAGTTCTAATGGTGATGATAAATTCATATTTTATCTGGATACAGACCCAGAAATAAAATATAATTTAACACTCATACACGATCAAAGAGAACAATCATTAAATGATTTTTTTAAAGGTATAAAACCAGATACTCCATACAACGAGTGGATCACTTCACTTCAAAGAAATAATCCAATAAGAATGTAGTTTATACATTACCCAAAAATATTATAACAAATATATAATATTTTTATATAATATAAATATTTAGTAATGAGTAAACTAGTAACAAGGCGCGTAACACGTGGAAAACATGTAAAACGTATGAAGCATGGAAAACGTAGTAGGTGCGGTGGTAAATATAGTAAGCGTAAAGGGTATAATAAAAAACATTATACGCGAAAATATGGAAGGCGGACTCGAACACGAACTAAAAGGGGTGGGGTCACGTTAAATGAATTCATTACTGATCCAGGTGTTAATGATTATCAACTTGTTGAAGGAAATGCAAAATTTACTAAACTTAAGAATAGGAATGAAGTAGACTTTTTTAGTAAAGAAGATAGAGATGAATATTTACGAATATATCAAAAACCCCGCCGTGATACTGAAGGAAATATGGTGCAATATGGCGACGAATTTATAATATTTAGAACTCTTCCTAATGGAGATAGCCCTGAAGGAATGTCTACAAGGAGCTTTAGTGTCACAGAACCTAATCCAGACAGAAGTATTTACGCATATTTTACTACTAGTAAAGGAGAACAAAAACTATATAGGATAAAAGTCTCACCTGATTTATCACCTGATTTATCACATAAATCGTTATATTCTTTTTTAAAAAATTACAATAAATCTGATTTTACATATCCAGGGGTTGATGGAAGACAACGAATACAAAAACAAGAAGATGCTGAGCAGGAACGTTTACGGCGTATAGTGCAAATATCACCAGATGCCTATAAACTACGTGATGATATGCGTAATGGGATGTTTAACGTGAAGGGCCAGTCAGACCTGCCAGGCCTAAACTACTTTATTCCTGGAACGCAGACGACAGGATGAACTGCGGGTTCAAAGTCGACGTGAGGTAAGTCTACATTATACGACCCCGACCCCCAGATACAATCCACCCAAAATTTGACGCCCACGCATCAACTAGCTGAATCACAGGGGTGGGTAATTTAATAGACACAATAAAAATAATTTCTCATAATACATAAAATTTTTTAATACATAAAATATTATACTTTTTGGTATAATATTTTTATCCAGACATGAATTTCTCTTGTTTATCTCCTTTCTCACCTTTCTAACCTTTCTCAAGGTTCACCACTTGGTCGCCTACTTGCAGCTACACCTCCGGTCCCAGTTCCTGACGCACTAGGAGGTTTCAAACTCGGTGTTGGCACCGGCACCGCTCCCGTTTCTTTTTCAATTTCACTCAACGGCACCAATTTCGACTTCCCTTCTTTATTTGTTTCCATTTTTCCAATACATAGTGGTTCGCCACCCACTTCTTGTGACACAATATAGCTGCCAAGGTCATACACCAGTTTCGTAGACTTATCGTATGCATATTTCACTGGTTTACCAGCCACGCTTGCAGTGATTTCAACCAATTTCAGTGTTGTTTGTTTCACGTTTCTCGATGCCGAAGTATCCGACTCCTCATTATCCACCGACGGCGGATACGAAAACTTATTTGACACCACGCTACCAAATGTAAAACACTTCAATTTTTCCTTCGAGTTCTTATCGCGATGGATTGCGCAGTCTATCGATGCTTCTTTTATCGCCATAAGCAGCTGCGAATTGATTTCCTCTTTTATTGTGGATATTTCAAACAATGCCTGGTCAGTTGTGATAGGTTTTTGCGCGTTCAGTTTGCTCACATCATTCAGACGCAACTCAATTGACGCATCATCCGCCATTTGTTCGGGCGTGAACCGCATAATATACATCATCACATAGACACTTCGCAACTTCTCATCTTTCAGGTCATTGTGACTGCATATACGCCTAGCCCTCCCAATTACTTGCTCGATTCTTACAGGTTGCCAGTAAGGTTCCATAATATGGACATAACGGACGTTACGCAAACTGATACCCTCGGCACCGGATGCAGTAATCATAAGAACCTTAACTATCTCGCCCATAAAATTATTCGCAGATTTTGGCATTAGTTGTTGTTTTAACGTTACAGGAATATAGTCCCATGTGCTATTAAATACATTTCTTATTATTTCACGCTCTTCGTCGCTTTCTGTTCCCGTATACAAAGCATACATCGGTTTGCCTTGGTCGGCGTCACTAACATCAAGAACCCATGAACCAGAGTCGTTTTTACGTATTTTAAAACGTGCAAATCCGTTCGCCTCAAGCACCATAGCAAAAAGCCCAATCCCTTCAATCGTTCGAAACTGGCTATATACCAAATGAAGACCATAGTGATGTGATTCTGTTATATTTTCCAACATTGCTAAAAACTTTGGGCTATAAGTTTGCAGTTCGCCTTGCGGTGCTTTTGTAAGGTATCGCGCCATACCGCTACGAATACGCATAAGTGCTGCTGCAATCCGTTTCTCATAGGAAGAGTCAACTTTTTGTTCGATTTCTTTCACTATTTCTTCGACATCATCGCCTGCATGTTCGCCATTCATATTGTCTATACGTTCAGCAGCAGTCAGTGCATCTACATCCTCCTCGTTTGTCCCGTCATTGACTGCACCTTCAACGTTGGTTCCTTCTTTCGGAAGTGGGCGTGTGATTTCTGTCGGGAAAACAAAGTTGCAAAAAAGACGTGAAAAAATGCGATAAGATGATACTGCATCTTCATAGATATCGTCGCCTCCGCCACCTCCCGCACCCGACGGGCCTTTAGGTTTGGAACCAGCACCAAGGCGTTTTTTGGTTCGCGCATTTTTTTCCAATTTTCGTTCCGCCCTGCGCGCTTCTTCGTATGCTGCAAACTGGTGTGTGCTCATCGGTATTTCAATGATGCGAAAATGGGTCGCCTTATCATATGCAGGCATAAGTTGTTCTTGTGCACTGCGAAAATAAGACGCCAAACCAAGAATACGTCGCTGAAACATTCGTATATTTTTGACATTTCCGGACTGCGCGTCAATAAAATAGGACCGAAAAGACTCAAGACTATCGGGCAATGCTTTATAGGTCTCGATCGTAATACTTGCTGGGACGACATTTATAGCGCGACTTTTCAGAGTTGTAAGCACCATACGTTCAAATTCTGTGTCACTTAACTGCGGCATTTCGCCGGGCGCACCTGAACCTGAACCTGAACCTGAACCCGAACCCGAACCTTCACCCAAACCCACACCCATATACTCGCCTCGTTCATTTACATTTACAAACCCAAAAGGATTGCGTGTAATTGTCAACACGTGCGACGTGTCGTTATAGTCCATGTAGTCTAAAATCTCAAGGCTTGAAAACAATTGGTCCAGCATTTTTTTATCTATTTTTGACTGCGGTCCGCCCCCCGCGCCAACTTGAAGAGGAATTTTCCATACTTTGATATAGCCACGCAGTATGTTAAAAATAATCGCAACTTCATTGGGGTAGTTGATTACAGGAGTTCCACTCAAAAGGATGATTTTTACATTTTGTGCGGTCAAAAGTAACTCATATAGTCGCATTGAAAGCGAAGTAGGACGCCGTAATTTATTTACGATTCTGCTTATAAAATTGTGTGCCTCATCAATAATAACTACGCGGTCATTAAAAGGGTTCTCTGTAAAATTTGATGTAAGTGTATTCAAGTGACTCATGCGCATACCATTGTAGTTGATGAATTGATATTTTGCACTAATCATTTTATTCAATTGGTTATCGAGGCTTTCGCGTTCGCCAGCATTGAGCGATGTATAGTTGGACGATTTCTTAATATTGACAAGCCATGCACCATTTTGGTCAACAATAAATTGTTTCGATAGTGATAAAATAGCGGACAATGTTTCAACCATCGGATCAACCTTGCTTTGAATCCCGATAAATTCCCAGTATTGATTTTTCTTGTAAATATCATCGCCGCATTTTTTCAATTCTTCTACATAGTTTCGCTGCAGCGATGCAGGTGTCATAACGATAACTTTTTTATGGGTTTTAAGTCCTTCAGCGATTGCAATCGATGAGCACGTTTTACCACTTCCCAGACCATGATACAACAACAAACCACGATAAGGTGTGTAAATATTTAAATAATCGCGAACTATCTTTTGATGCGTAAGTAGCGAGAACTCCTTGTTTTTCTCAGGGTCACATGAAATCGTTTCTTTTTGGTCGGCAATTTCAGCATGATACGTCATAAAAAGTTGATTGATAAAGTTGACAAATTTTTCGCGATTGTTCATATAGTAAGCGGATGCTCTGATACCGAGGGGTGGAATGCGCGGCAATCTTTCACGAACTATTTGGTCGCCGATTTGAAGGTCCTGCATATCTTGCGTCATAATACCGAATTCTGGTTTCTCAAATACGCGCCCTTTTCTGCTAGCAGTGACACGTGCTGGTGTGGCGGCGGCGACGGCTCCAGCTCCAGATTCGCCTGATTCAAGCAAGAGCGAAGGGTCTTCTTCTAAATAGATATGTTTTGGTAGTTTTTTAATAATTATGACTTGGCGAATAAGTGCTACGGGTTGTTGGGGGGTTGCTTTTGCACCGAGTGCAGAAGGTAATCCCAATGCAAGGGGCATAAGTTTGGATTTTGATTTTTTTTCTTTTTGTGACTCTATGGGCGGAGAAGTACAAATGGGAAGTTCACATTGCAAATTTTTAAAAATATTATCACGACTTACTAGTTTTTGAGGACGTTGGTCATTGACTACAACAGCAGCCTCACCTTGTTCGCCTTCACCAGGAGTGGATGTGACGGGTTTTGCAAGCCTTCCTTTAAATACTACGCGAACTTTATGTGAAACTGCTGGTTTAGCAGCAGTAGCAGCAGTAGCAGCAGTAGCAGCAGTAGCAGCAGTAGCAGCAGTAGCAGCAGTAGCAGCAGTAGCAGCAGTAACAGCAGTAGCAGCAATAGCAGCAGCAGGATTTTGTAGTCTTTCAATTACGGATTTCGGTGCTAAATTCGTCTGAAGTGCATTAATCATTCTCACTGCGGCGTAGTCTGTGCCAGGTTTATCACTTGGAAGAATATGTGGTCCGATATTTGGTGCACCTTCCATAAGAGGTATTTGTGTTTTTTCTGCTTGGGATTGCATGGATGTGGAAGCAGGTGAAACACTTTCATCAGAAAAAATATCTTCACTCTGTTGTTCTACATGAATGGGCACTGGTGATGGTGCGGACACAGGTGGAGGAGGAGGTGGAGGAGGTGCACTTCCACTCCCGAATCCTTTTCCAATATTTATACCTGGAAGCGACGTTCTTATGCTATCAAACCCGGATGAAAGAAGAGATGCTACATGTTGTATAGGCGATTTGGGTGATCCGAATGCACCAGCGGTTGCACTTGCAGCAAGCGACTCTTTTATTGTTGTTTTTTTTTGTTCTAGTTCTGCAATGGTTCTTTTAAGTTGTAGATTTTCTTCCAAATCAGATTTTGAAGGAGAGCCTTGTGGTGCCTCTGATAATAACCGATTTGATTCTAATAATTTTGATTTTAAGTTTTCTATTTTTGATTCAAGTTCTGGTATATCCATTTCAATCTATACTATCAATAGATATATTTATTGATATATTTATTGATATATTTTATTTAAAAAAAGAACACACTACGATATACTAGATTGCATAGATTGCATAGACTACATACATTGAATTGCCAATTCACAAGCCATTTGTTCCGCTTTTTTTTTAATTTTATGTGTGCCCGATGCAAAGTGCACTAAAATATGACCCCGTTCTTCACATATTTCCCGTATTTTGGCAAATGATTTCAGTTCACTATAATTGACTGCATTCCTATAGTCAACTTGATATATTTCTTTACCTAAACATAAGAATACACCCATCGTATACCCCGTTTCAATATCATGTTGTATTTCTAAATAATCAGGTGTCGTTTTAAATTCTTTTTGTATCTTCACTTGCAATATATTCTTATAATTGTCATCGTTTTTGATAAGCGAAATCCAGTCAATGTGGCGCTCAAATACCGCTTCGATAAATTTCTGTGCCATTTGAAACCCAGGTCCGGTGACAAATACATTTTCGAACCACTTATCGTCATCGTGCACTGATATTTTATTAAAGTCGAGAAACAGGGCACCAATAAATGCTTCAAACAAGCATCCCAATTTTTTAAGATTAGTGCGCGTCTTCTTTTCCTCTGCATGTTTCGAAATAATAAACCATTTATGCAGTCCCATTTCTAGCGCCAATTTTCCAATAGATTCATTTTTGACGATGGCAATTTTTTTTTCAGTCATGAAGCCCTCATTCTCTTTAGGAAATCTGCGATACAAGTAGTATTTTGTTACACATTCTAAAACTCCGTCACCTAGGAATTCAAGACGTTCATTTGATTTTGTGCGGAGCGCCATGCAGTTGGAAGGCTGAGGTGTTATTTTTATATTTTCACGTGCATTTTCGAGTTGAGGACGTTTCGTATATGATGCATGAATAAATGCACGGCGATACAATTCAAAATTATAGGGTTTAGACGGAACGCCATAGGTCGAAAGAATAGATTGAACATCATTCAATGTAATCTCTCTGTTGTCGGGATTGTAAGGATTAAATATATATCCGTCTTCTGATTGAATAATATCTGCATCATTTAGAATATTTTTACCGCTTGTGGAAGTAAAACTTGAACCCAGTGGAGAACGAGTTTCTTGGGACGACATCGATGGATATACAGGCAAATATGACGTGATGTTGTTTGATACGATATTACGTTATGTAATAATTATATTTTATCTTTAAATGATTTCAATTTAATTTACTTTATTTACTCTATTTCACTTTATAAATATGTAAAAATAAAATATAGTATAGTATTTTAACATATTTTTTATATTTAGCATATATATAATAAAATAAAATGGTTTTAAGTGGTCCTAAAAGAGTTTCGGCAATAAATTCTCTTACTAACAGAGGGTGTATCTTTGGAAGTATGGCTGGGTTGGCGCCTACTGTAGGTTTGAACCCCAATTTGTTGAATACGTATCGCCTAAATACGAACTATTGTCAGAACAAATGTATTCCTGTTGGATGTGTTGATGGTTTTAACTATATGAAACAACGTGGTCTTATCGCATGCAACAAGGGTGCTGGTGGTATCGGTCGTTCTCACTGGTCTCCTGGTATCGGCATCTTGTTTGGTGGTGGTTGCCAGAAGGGATGGTCGTATTAATATTGTGACTATGATAACAATAGTTTAATTTTATAATATAGCAAAAACTATATTACAAAATACACCAAACCAACAATCCAACAAATCAAAAATAATATAATATTGTCAGATTATATATTCAAATAAGAATACTATAGATAGATATATCAAAATAGTCAACATGAAAAATGCACCAAGAAGCAGAAATGGCAGGTCAGCTATGGCCCGTCGCGTTTTATTTAGCGGTCCTGGTTCCGCTGATGGACTATACGCAAATACCCAAAATGGTGGAGGAACGAAGAAGGGTGGTGCACAGCCTTCAGGAACCGGTTTTATGATTTCTTTTGCACAAAGGTCTCAAATAGCAGTTCCGGCTTTGAATAAAGACTTTCTATTCAACTTTAGACAATACTACAACGCTCCTCGTCACGCTGGACCTATGATGTAAGCGTGTGATTTTTTCATTATAATTGCTGCATAACTTATGATTAATCAACAAATATATAATTATAATGAAATATTTTTAAGTAGTTGTCGCAACTATTAAAATTATATACTAAAACTATTTAGAAATGTTATAGATAACTATTATAGTAATCATAATTACGCGTAGTGTAGTATAGTATAGCCATGATAATCAAAGTAGACAATCGTGAAACAACCCTTATACCACTGATAGAACATCGTGTTGAGGTATTTATGAATTCAAATACTGATGATCTTCATGAAGGAGTCGATGATGGAATTGGAGATGATGATAAAGTTTCAGCAAAAAAAACAAAATTGAGAAAGTCCATCAGTAGTAATGCAAATGCAACCAACAACGGATGTTTGGTTCCTTTACATATATTTAGCGATGTAGAAATGAATGCGGAAATGACTACAACTACAACTACAACTACGGATACACAAGGTAATAGCGAAATGGTGATTAGGAATGGTAGTAGCGGCAACAAACACACCATCAAAAAAGAACAGCTTGCTATTGGAGATATTATTTTGGTAGACGCTAATACTGGGCAAAATATTATTATTTTTGAAAGAAAAACACTATACGATTTGGCTGCAAGTATTCGCGATGGTAGATATAATGAGCAGTCATTTCGCCTAGATAAAGAAAATATTCATAACCATAATATCGTATATATTATTGAGGGCGATATAGAAAGGTATATTGAAAAGAAGGGTCGTGTATCAAAAAAGACGCTTATAAGTTGTATGTTTTCACTTTTGTATTATAAGGGGTTTTCTGTATTTAGGACAAATTCGATTTGTGAAACCGCAGATGTTGTTGTATTTTTTGCAGACAAATATTATAAAACATGCATAAGTGATAAATCGCGCGTCCCTTACTATGCTGAATTAAATTGTCATAAAAATGAACCTGACGCGGTCTTAACATCACCATCACCATCACCAACTACAAAAGGAAGCGACGATAGCGACGATAATGAAAAATATTGTGCGGCTTTGAAGTCACATAAAGAAAAGAATGAATATATTACACCTGATAATATTAATATAATTATGCTTTCATGTGTTCCTGGAATAAGCTCTAAAGTAGCGACACAACTTATGCGTGAATATAAGACAATACAAAATCTCTTATATCAACTTGAAAAGAAGCCTGATATGTTAAATACATTCATGATTAAAACCGAGGGTGTGGGTGCAGCAACAAAGACTACGTTTCGAAAAATAAATAAAACATGTGTAGAAAATATTAAAAAGTTTCTTATGGCGACTGCTCTAGCGTCTTCTTGTTCTAGTTCTACCTAACTAATTATCTACTGAAATTGCTACATTATTGTTTCTATAGTATCCGGCATCGACTAGTGCTTGTGTGAAATCGGCACCTCCCCAATTTTTGTCCATTGGGTTTGGACTTAAGCCAGTTGACTGCGCAATATAGTCAAGCATCATGTCAGGAGTAAACTCACCTTGGTCAATATTTGATGCATCATAACCAGGATAAGAATTTACATTATAAGGTGGGTCATCGTGTGAGGCGTCAAGTAGTTTAGTAATATGTCTTCTAGGTGGCGGAATTGCATTTGTATTTGTTATCGGCGGCAACCCTCCTTGTAAGTCTGTTGGGCTGGGGCGTATTTTATAAACTACTTCGCCTTGCGTATTTTCCGTATGTTGCAAAAATAAAACGGGACACATAAATCCAACAGAGCGTTGCCAGTCAGTGAATTGAACATACTCTTCTAAATTGTTGAAAGTAACCGGGTTAACACCAGGCACCATAAACTTTTTAGAATTATATAAATAAATTTTTGAACCTTTTTGAACAAGAATATTTGGGCAGTCTGAATTTTTGTTACTATTTTTAGGCATGGTAAGTGCCTCCTTGAAATCAGCAGATGAGTAGTTCAATACAAAATATGCACCCATTAAAAATAAAACTGCTATGATAATATATTTATGATACATAGTGTATTGTTTATGTGTTGTTTGTTTATTATATATAATTATGCTATATTATATATAATTATATGATAAAATACTACCCAAATATTACAATTATTCTAAATATGCAATAATAATAAATATGCAATAATAATATTATATAACTAAAATATATAAGTAAAGCATTTAATTACGTAGAATAGAATGTTTGGATTTTTAAATCAGAATACAAAACATCATCCGAAGGTTATGTTGACAGATGCCGATATTAAAAGATTAAAAAAAAATCATGGAGTTGTATTATTTTTTATGAATGGTTGCGGTCACTGCGTTAATATGAAAGATGACTGGAATGCGGCAGTAGATGAATGTAGAAATAATGGGATTGGTGGTGATAACGACGATTTTGTTTTGGGCGCTATTGAAAGTGGTAACACGAATCTATTTAAAGAAAATGGAATATCGCACAATGTAAGCGGATATCCGACTATATTGTATATTAGTTCTGAAGGTATTCAGCGAGGAGATACAAACCATAAAAAATATGAAGATTCTCGCAATAAAGATGCATTTGTAAAATGGATTAAAGATAAAAAAAATAAAAATAAGGGTAAAACACATGAGGGTAAAATAGAGGAGGTAGATGTATTTAACAAAAAGGCATTAAAAACAAATAATATAGGCAAGCAGTCAGGTGGTGGTCGTAGCCGTAGCCGTAGCCGTAGCCGTGGACGTGGACGCAAACTATCACGGAAAACTAGAACAAAGTCAAAGTCAAAAAGACATATGAAGCGTCATACGCATCGTCATAAACGCACTAGACACCACCACAGACGTCATATGACAGGCGGCGGTGGTTGTGGTTGTGGTGTAAGTTCATTATTTTAAAAGTAATAACATACTACCTATGTCTTTTTGTATGTCTTTTAGTTTTTGCATGTATTCGTTTTGTTTTATTTTTGAAATGTTTACTAAAACCACCTTGTGAAACGTGAAGACGAATAGGATTCGGTTTTACGACGTTGGATGACGACGACGACGACGACGATGTATTGGGTCCAAGTGCAGTTCCACATGCTACACATATAATAAACTCTCGCATTTCGGTAAGTGATATAGATATACCTGCAATAGCAGTTGCAGACGGGTATTTATTCATAGTATACTTAACCAGTTCTTTTATTGCTTCATCATAAGTATCATCAATTTTTTTATTTATTGCACTATTTGCACCACCAAATACAGCAGTTACATTCCCAACTATATCACGTAAAAAAGATACTGCATGAACCATAGTTCCCCTTACAAATCCTAAAGGTGTATATGCTTGTTGATCATAGTTGTCCGTTGTAAACAACATAAGCGACATTTTACGTTTTTATGTAGTGTAGTAAACTTCTGTAAGTTATATATTTATATTATATTATATTTATATTTTTCGTATCAAAAAATTGAAACGAAAAGTATCCTTAAAATGGTATATACAGAAAATAACAAATTTCAAACCCATCAAATCAAAAAGAATCCAATGTCTGTTCTTCTTGACTTACACAACAACCACAACCTCAACAACACTATACAGGATATTGAGTCGGAAAATGATTACGGCAGTGACAAAGATATAGTAGAAACACAAACACAAACACAAACACAAACACAAACACAAACACAAACACAAACACAAACACAAACAAAGATTGGAAATAAATTAGTTAAAAAACTTGCAAAAATAGATGTGTCAAAGGCTAAATCATTAGAGTTAGAGTCGCCGCCACCAAAAGACAAAGACCGCAACAAGGCAGAGCGCAATAAACTCAATGAATATTACTACCAACATCGCGAAGAAAAATTGGAATACCAGAAGAACTATAATCGCCAAAAAGGTGATACAATCAAAGACTATAACAAAAGTTACTACATGAAACGAAGAGAAGAAATTCTCGAAAAGGCGAGAACCAAAGTCACGTGCGAATGTGGATGCGTGGTTCAGTTATTTAACATGAACTCACACAAAAAGACGAAAAAACATATTCGCTATCTTGAAATGCGACAGGCCATGACAAATGCGGTAGTTGCCACAGATTAAAAGCGACACATACAATTATAAAATTAAATTTTTTTCATCGTTCTATTTTTACGGGTTTTCTTTTTTTTAAACGACTTTAACTTTATATTTTTTTTAGTAGTTTTGTCAGAACTTGTCTCGTCATGAGGGGCACCATTTTTATCTTCCTTGAAAAAGCTTTTCATATGTTCCAACATTTTTTTACTTATAATCACATCCATTTCTTGTTCGTCTGTATCTTTTTCCGTAATATTATACTTCAATCTGTTCGTCATATAAGTAGTAAATTTCTCTTTTTCATCGTGGTTATCTTTTATATCCTTTGCTAAGTTCGAGTTTAGAAAGCGTTTTATAATAACAGACGTCGGCAAGTAATGCTTGTAGCCTTTTACGTGAATATAGTATACATTTTCATCTTCCATTTTGGGGTGAAATAAATCGTCTACAAAACATATTTCTACATCTTTCGGCAACTTGGTGCATCGGAAAAAATCGTCAATTGTTTTATCATGTGTTGTGCGATTTACTTCGACTATTTTACCATCCACTTTAAACGCGGATATAATTTGCTCGAATATTTTTGATTGTAGTTTTGTCTCGAAATAGGTTTTAATGTGTTCTACCCATGCACGTTCTCCTTGATTATTTGTATAAATCATCACCGCCTTGCATTTTCCATCTTTCTTTTTTTGTAAAAGGTATCGCAATACGCTTAAAATATACGGCCGCGGATATTCGGGATATAAATCGAGCAATTCATTAAACATACTATACGCTTTATTATCGTCATTGTAATAATCGTCTAGTAACATACAAAATGACCCAAATTGTCCAAAACTTCCTAACGTTTCATCTAAATCAAATACAACAACTTTTTTATATTTGGATTTTATTTTGGATTCTGTTTCATATGCGAATTTGGACTCGGGTTTTATATTAAATAGTTTGTTTAAAAATTTAGGCATATAATAAATATATAAATATTATAATAAAATATAATTTTATCTTATTTTAATATAGCTTGGTATATTAATATCTCCATTATTATTGAATTATGAGTATTTTGAACCAAAATGACTATATAAAAATATTGAATTATTATGATATACCTATTTCTGCGAAAGATTCGTCTAAAACTATAAAAAATAAAGCCGAAACTATATTAGCCCAAAAATTATGCAAATGTATTAAAAAAGTTAAAAAGAGTGACAGCGTGGATACAGGTGGTGATGAAAATGATACCCCTTCCGAAAGCGAATCGAAAGCAATTGCGGTTTGTTCAAACTCTATTTTTGAACAGAAGGGACTTGTGCGAGGGTTATTTGATTGTAAGAAAAAACCGAAACTTGTAAATATTCATGGAAAAAAATATGCTCTTACTAAAAGAAAAAGAATGTTGATATTGTCGCGTAGAGCAAAACTACTTCGAAAGTTTCAAACTAGGCGAAGAAAAATGAAGAATTAATAATTAATTTGTTACATGTGTATGCATGTATGCAAAAGTAACAAATTAATTTAAAATGAATGTATTGTATGTATTAGCTTGAAGGCTTGCTTTGCTTAGGTTTACGTGCAGATGATGCACGAGGTGTAGCAGGGACTTCATTAGGTCTTGTGGTTGAAGTTGGGACTGGAGCTGGGGCAGCAGATGAGGTTGGAGCTGGAGCTTTGGGGGTAGCAGATTGAGGCTGCGCGTGCTCTACAAATGACTCAGACAAAGATGACTCACGAGGTTGGCGATGTCCACTAGGGCGACTCGAATAAACACGTCCTCCCCCTCGACCGCTACTACCATCCCTGAACTCATATGCATCTTTTCGCACCAACATCCACTCTCCTCGACCACCACGAGAAATACCGCCTCGACCACCGCCTGTACGTTCACCACGACTACCCCTCACACCTCTATCATTCGAACCAGATGAAGCCGCAGGTGTACTTGAACTTGAACTTGAACGTTGCTCATGGCGCGTCTCACAAAACAACTTTCCACCCTTTACACCACGAACATCCGCCGCCTGAAACTTATGGTCTCCCGAAGCAGTGCTTGAAACAGAAAACTCCACATACTCTCCCTCTACCAAATAGCGGTATTGCTCCTGACTTACCTTAATTGCTGAATGGTGTGCAAAAATTTCACTTGCATCTTTGAATTGGTCATTTCCTCCCACGATGGTGATAAACCCAAAACCGGTTTTATTATTGAACCACTTCACGCGTCCAGTAAGACGAACAGAAGCTGATGTATCCGAAGAACTCATAACGAAGAATAACTACGATAATATACGATAGTATACTATAATATAGCGAATGGCTTTAAGTATATTTTTACGAATATATTATTCTTTTGTTGTTGAATTTGCTTTTGCTTTTGCTTTTGGTAATCTACTATTCATATGAAGATAATTCTTTCTTACAAAGTCTTTTCAAGTAAATGTAATCCGGTTTCTCATCAAACTCTATTTTGTATGCATATGCTAGCATTCTTTCGAATATTGCAGGTAATCCTTTACATAACTCTGTGATAAGTGTCCTTTTTTTAACTTCGTATACGATTTCCGCTTTTGTTCTTTTATCGCCTGGTTGTATTTTCAAACTACACCACGGAAGTTTTCCCTTGAGTAAATATATTATAACATACAATATTGATATAATATCATCACGTCTTGAATATACATTTCCTTCATGGATATGAGTGCTTATGTAACGCATAGTGCCAACGATTGAAGCATCGGATTTATTTGGTATATGCACATCCTCTTTCATATAGATTCGCGACAACCCAAAATCGATAATATTTACTTTTTTGATAACTTGATCGGATGAGGAGTTGGTTTGATCGGTTTGGTTGTCTTGAATCCGCGAACGACTTATCATAAAATTTTCAGGTTTTATATCACGATGTATTACACCTTTTTCATGTATTTTTTCTATGATTTCAACCATTGATATCATATACTTTAAAACATCTTTCAGGTAGTATTTATAGTCAAGACTATGAATATTTGAACTATCGCTACTGCTATTTTCGTCACTGCTTTGTATTTCACACTCTGACTCACTTTCTGACCCGCTTTCATATTTTCTATTGAATCTCGATTGCGATGCTGCTTTTTTTAATTTTATCACTTCTTCCGCCAGTGTATGCGAAAATAAATCCATGACTATTATATTTTTATTTGACTCTGTCCCAAAATATCTCAACTTTACGACGCCAGGTATTCCCGACAAATGATTCAATATTTTGGACTCCCATACAAGTGTAGGTTGTGCACATGATGTTGCCTCATATTTGATTGCTACCTTTTCTTGTGTTATGATATTAAGGCCTTGGTATATACAACCAAATGAACCTTTTCCTATTTTCCTCTCGAAAACATACTTTGAATTGATAAGATTGCGGTGTTGGTATTTTGTTATATCATGTGTTTCTTCAACACATGAATGTTCTTGGTGTTGGTATTGGTGTTGGTGTTGCATTTTATCTATATATACATACCTATAAATACTTATAAATCAATTTTATAATTGATTTAGAAACAAAACAAAATAAAATATACTATTAAGTATATATAAACAACGCATATCATCGTAAGCATGATGAATTTTAAACTACAATCATTACTATATATTGGACTATTTATGGCGTTCAACCCATTACATAGTCATGGCCCAACTATGGCAATGTCATTGCCAATTGAATTTATAGATAAAGAGAATACGAATACTATAAAATATCCGATTCATGTCGCATGTGAGTGTGACTATGAAATATATGTTGATGGTAAATTTGTTGACCAGGCAAATAAGGAAGTAAATGTAATCGAATATGTGTTTGAAGGACATCCGGGGTGGAATGCTACAAAGTTTTTTAATCCTGTTATAACTACGAAAAGTCCGAACATAATCGCTTTTCATGGAACAGGTGGAGAATTTTCTGGGTTTATTAACGGGTTTGTTATGGATATGAATAATGGTGAAGACTATACAAAGTATCAGGAGTGGAAATGTAAGGAATTCAAGGTTTCAGCAGTTACATTAAATTGGTATAGTTACGACTATGATGATAGTTTATGGGAAATGGCGAAATCATTTGGTATGAATTATCAGAATAATAGTTTTCAAATATTTGAACGCGAACGCGCCAATATACATCTTAATGCTGAGTGGTTATGGACACAGGATAACTCAAAGACAAATGTATTTTGTAGGAAAAAAGATAGACATGTGCAAACGATTCCTTTACGGACGACAACACTATTTCATCCGACAACTGCTTCACTAATAACAACTCCTGCACCAACAACTCCTGCACCAACAACCTATGCACCAACTCACGCAAATGTATTGAAAACGACACACTATATTCCTCTGCCAACGGCTGCTCAAACAACTCATGCAAATGTATTGAAAACGACACACCGCATTCCTCTGCCAACTGCTGCTCCAACAACTCACGCAAATGTATTGAAAACGACACACTACATTCCTCTGCCAACGGCTGCACCAACAACTCACACAAATGTATTGAAAACGACACACTACATTCCTGCAACAACGGCTGCTCCAACAACTCACGCAAATGTATTGAAAACGACACACTACATTCCTGCAACAACGGCTGCTCCAACAACTCACGCAAATGTATCGAAAACGACACACTACATTCCTGCAACAACGGCTGCTCCAACAACTCACGCAAATGTATTGAAAACGACACACCGCATTCCTATGCCAACGGCTGCTCCAACAACTCACGCAAATGTATTGAAAACGACACACCGCATTCCTATGCCAACGGCTGCTCCAACAACTCACGCAAATGTATTGAAAACGATACACCACCTTACTACAACAACTCCTGCAACAACCCATGCACCACTAATAAAACCCGAAACACAAAATATTTACAATATAAAAAATAACATAAAAATTATTATCAACAACGCAAAAGTTTCAAAAAATATAATCGATAAACATATGTCTACTATTTTTCGTTATTTGCAGTCAGTAAAGAATGACAGGGATGATAGGTATGACAATGATTACAAACTACGTGACGAGTTATACTATATAGTCAAGCAAGCACATACTCATATTCATCACCATTACGATAATATAGTAGACTATTATAAAAAATTACTTCGGGATACTTATGATGACCATGAATATGACCATGACCAATCCGACGAGGGAAGTGATGAATATGAAAGAGATGAGAAAGGAGAGAAAGGAGAGAATAAAAACAGATTAAATAACTCCTCAAAAATTATAGAATCTATGATAAAACTCAACCACTATATCAAAGTAATAGAGTATAAAATTCACTTTATCAAGGGAGAAACAAAGTATAACCTTTTGCAAATATTATATTCTCTAAGAAAACAATACCAAGATGACATGATTCAAATGTTGAAATACTTATAATACATAGTACTAAATCATTATTAATAAATAATATTCATCTATATATATAATGTCTATGAATTTGGCATTTTATACATATTTCTATGGAAGTGAACGAAATGGTGCATTCAAAATACCAACTATTCCTTCCCTCAAATATAAATGTTTTTATTATACAAATAATTTAAGTTTACTATTCCTACTTAAAAAAACAAAATGGATACCTATATATCACAATAAACAAACAAAAGACGACATAATCCAAAGCAATATGATGGGTAAATATATAAAAACATGTCCCCATATGTTTCCACATATAAAGGATTATGATTACTTATGTTATCTAGATAGCAAACTTGAAGATGTCAGTGAAAAATTTGTAGAAGACTATATCCGTAAATATTTTGCGACGAATACCAATACCAACTACGCGCTCATTTTACGCAATCATACTTTTATTAAACCCAACGTATGGGAAGAATATGAAGTTTCTATGGAACAATATCGGTATAAAATACAAAGTGATGCATACAAAAAATATATTAATTCACAAGTTGATTCCGGTTTGAAAACCGAAACACCATATCACTGCCAGTGTGGTTTTCTTATACGAAACATGAAACATCCTGAAATGAATAATATAGGTGAAACATGGTTACAACATATACAAATGTGTGGCATTCAAGACCAAATATCTTTTTTCTTTGTAAAACAATTGTTTAGTGACTATATTTTACCATTTAAAGAAATACCATTTGTTCCAAAAACACATGATACATTCGTATTGGAAAATAGTATATTTAATGTTTTATCAAAAAAATATAACAATCCATCAATGAAAATGATTATAAATTAGTTTACATGATTAATATAAATTTATGTAAAACTATATATAAATATATAGTATATCATAATATATATTATGCCATCGCTATATAAAAAAAATACAACTCTTGATGAACGCAAACTAAAGTCACAGAAATTAAAAGAAATTTATCCAAATCGTATTCCTGTTATTGTTGAAATGGCACAAAGTTCTTCAAACTATACCTCTTTTATTGAGCAAAAACATAAAGTAAAATATTTAGTTCCGAATGAAATTGCAATGGGGCAATTTGTTAAAATATTGCGCGATAAAATGAAAATACATGAAAGCAAAGCTTTATTCTTTTTTATTCATAACAAGTTATTTCCAATGTCATGTCCAATGTCCACATTGTATGATGAATATAAAGATGAAGATGGATTTTTATATATTGAATTCTGCGAAGAGTCTACATTTGGATAAATATATTTAAATACTACATAGATATATTATTGTAATAAAATATAACTATATAGTAACATACACTGCTTTATCTTACGTTATCTTACATTATCTTACATAGTTGTAATAATGATACATGGTTTCATACAAAATAATATAACATCTTTAAAAAATAAACTATTTTCTTTTTTTAAGATTAAAGATAAATCTAAAAATATTGTGAATGCAAATGCAAATGAAAATGCTACCAATAAAAATGCTACCAATAAAAATGCTACAAGTAACAATGATTTAAATAAAATAATATACGACTATAGTATCAAAGATATGGACTCGGAAACAATCACAGAAACAAATAAAGAGAGTAATAACAATTTAGAAACGATTAGCTCCAATAATGATTTGAATATAATTCATGCATCCTTTGCAATCAATAATATAATAGACAACATAGTTACAAATACATATAACTCTTGCAATAAAAACACATATGTAAGAGATATTTCCGATTTTTATATATATAACTTAAACTACACTTCATTTCAGTCTGTAATGACCACTACACATTACTATGAATTCGCAAAATATATAGAAGCTATATTACATAATAAACTTGATGTTATGTATAATCTTCGAAGTATTAAACTTTACGATAATGATCTTGATTGCTGCAACTATCGTGCAGGTGTTTTTAAAACAGACAACTTTATTATAAAAATAGACACCGATTCATTTAACTTCAAAAATGAAATAGTTGGTATGTATAACATAGGTAAAGGACTTATAGAAGAACATAGTATAGTTTTACCATATTATACACAAATTTCTTCAAAAAAGAAAAAAAATATTAGCTTCAGTATTCAACCCAGAATACATAATACGATTTCATTACGTGACTGGATGCTTATTTATGCAAACCAGAAACTTGACATAGAATTTTATATAAGGCAATGTATACGTATATGCAAGTCTATTGAATTTATTAACTCAAAGCACATAGTTCATGGTGATATAAAACCAGATAATATTATAATCGAATATACTACAAATCGTCCATATATTATTGACTTCGGATTATGCGGACTACATGACTTATCGGAAGGAACTGGCGGGACAAAACCTTTTTGTCATCCTGGTACTATTAATATTGATGAAAGTAATAAAAATAATACTGAATATAACTGGGTAAAAAATACAAAAAATAATGACCTTTGGTCAATATCTTTTATCTTCGCGACTATTCTTATTTTTCGCAAGTGTTATGTTTATTATAAAGACTATCCCAAAGACTATTTCAATGATGATAAATATGTTAGTATAAATTATTTAAACTATATTCCTGACAAATTTAGAGCCCCATTCGTTTATGTGCTAACGAATGGTGAAGCCAATGTAAGTATCGATATACAAAGTTTTATTTCATTATTAGAAAAAACTTTATGAAGGGTGTATTGGTTATAAGTTAATCACTACTTCCTCTTCATTTTTATTTTTTTTTTCATCTTTGTTTTCATCTTTGTTTTCGTCGTAGTTTAATGTGTTTTCTATATCTAGTTTATTAGTCGCTTTTTGATGAATATCATATGGTATTGGTATTGAATTATTGGGTATTGGGAAAGATGATAATAAGGATGACGAAGATGATGCAATGTCTTGACCTTGACCTTGTTCGACTATATTCGGCAATAGTATACTTACATAGTCACCTCTCTCTTCACTATGGTCTTCATTTTTGTTAGCAGTGTTGGTTTTTTTATTATCAACTATATTCATCTTACTTGCAATAACACGTTTTGTATTTTGCCCTTGTAGTAAACGCATAACTAAATGATTGCTTATAGCTAATGTATTCATATAGGTTTTATACTTAAACACACATATCGTAGTATTTGATTTTACAAATTTAATACTATACCACCAGTATGCAGGTATATGAATCATTTGTCCTGTTATAAGTGTAACGTCTATGGTTCGCAATTTATTAAAATCCGAACGATACTCATCTTGCACATTCCATGGATTCACCGGCGAAATAAATTCAAAATTATCATAGTCATTCGTAGCATGTAAATATTTCTTTGACTTCGGAACAAGTAGTCTTACTATTGCCTTACCATTTGTAACTACAAAATAGTTACGATAATTCACCTCATAGCGCAATGGTGTTTCGACATTAAGGGATGCAAATATTATATCATAGTTACATGACGAAACCATCGATGGTCTCAAAAACATGTCATTGTTTCTATATATCTTTATAAGACCTGTTTCATCCAAAAAATCATAGTTATTTTCACTCATATACTTCGACTCTTTATCTTTTTTAAATAAGTCAATAGACTCAACTATACCTAAAGGAATATACAACTCTGTTTCGTCATCGCGCTCTTTTACATTGCGGATTTTTATATCATACCCCGTATAATTTGCCTTCACATAGTTAAAACTACACTTCTCAATAATACTTTGATTATTGAAATAGGTTACTACCGGTTGGCGAAAATCACATACCTCCTCCAATTTTTCTTTTGATGGCTGGCATATTTCATATATCTCTAAATCATTCACCTTTTTTAAATGAAAATGAACATGTAAATAAATAAATAATATTGAACAAAATACAACGACTGCGATTATTTCCTTCATTTACTGGATTTTAATAAAAAATAACTATTTATATTTGTTACTGAATAGTATACTTACTAATTTATTTTTATAATTTTTTTTATAAATTCTTACTCATTCATTGTTTAATATATTTTTATACCTATATTGTTTCCAAATACTAGTATTATATGTGTGTCGAAAAGAATACACACATATAATTCAATAGTAGTTTAAGCTTCATCTCCCTCTTCTCCCGGTTCTTCATCTCCCTGTTCTTCGCCTTCGCCTTCTTCTTCATTTTTACCTTCAACATCTTTATGTGAGTAGTATTGTCCTTCTTGTTGATCGTCTTGTTGTTCAATACTATTATTTATTATTTCTCCTGCTTCTCCTACTTCTCCTACTTCTCCTGCATTGCTATTCACATAGTTGCAAAACACATCATTAATATCTTCATATTTAAGATTGAAATTACCTGTCACATTTGACGTAGATGTGCAAGTATTTTCACCATCATAGTTTTGTTGGGTCTGAGATAGTAAACTTCCATTGATAAGTTTCATAACCATTGTCGACAACTCATTTAATGTCGTCTGTTGAGAATGTATAAGCGCCCTCAATGACTCATTCTCTTTTTGCAGTGGTTCTATCTGATTAATAATATCCGATAAATTTGTATTTGTAAGGATATTATCTAAAACCTTTGCAATAAATTCTGTATTACTTGCTAAACCATTCATGTTCATGTCATTTGGGAATTCTTGATTAGAAGACTGCGTCATCGGATTCTGAGCAGTTGTGATATTAGAATTTACACCACCAACACCCCGCTCAATCTTATCTACACGATTTGTCAACATTTGTAACCTATTTGAATAGTCATTTATAGTCGCATCCTGATTTAGTAGCTCATCATGATGCAGTTTAAATAAAATATTGGGTGGAAGTGCTGCACCGGATGGTAGACATGGCAGCCCCGCAGCACTCATCGGCAA
>Ga0164292_10000661_pt1 | contig 27148 bp, 25 predicted proteins | sample GEODES117metaG_FD_111486 | JGI IMG/M metagenome (GOLD analysis project Ga0164292, IMG submission 111486) | Eutrophic lake water microbial communities from Lake Mendota, Wisconsin, USA - GEODES117 metaG | ecosystem: Environmental > Aquatic > Freshwater > Lake | place: USA: Lake Mendota...
GCGGCCCGATCCAATTGGTCGAGCACCAACGTGCGCGTTTTGCCGCTGAACTCCTCGATGATCGCCGTCGCAACGGCTTCCTTGGAGTCGAAGTGGTAGTAGAACGCGCCCTTGCTGACTCCGGCCCGCTGGAGTACATCAGCCAAACCTGTTTCGCCATAACCCAATTCGCTGAACAAGTCGACCGCTGACTCAAGGATCTTGCGTCGCGTCGCCTCCGCCCTGGCCTGCAGTGCCATGGGGCCACGCTCCTTTCCCAGGAAAGCTGTTCCACTCGCGAGCGTAGCCGCACCCCGTCGACACTGATTGCGGGAACGGACCATGTGTCGACGGACGCAACCCATGGGGCAGGATGATGGTGTCGCTAGGAGTAATACCCTCTAAACGGCAAATTCATGCAATTGGCCCGAAAGTGAAGGAGTCCGATGGGCGAGCCCACGACGAACGGCGCCGGGGCACTGGGTCCGAAGTACGCGCGGGTACTGCTCAAGCTCGGCGGGGAGATGTTCGGCGGCGGCTCGGTGGGACTGGACCCCGACGTGGTCGCCCAGGTGGCCCGGCAGATCGCCGAAGTGGTGCGCAGCGGCGTTCAGGTCGCGGTGGTGATCGGCGGCGGGAACTTCTTCCGCGGCGCTCAACTTCAGCAGCGCGGTATGGAACGCACCCGTTCGGACTACATGGGCATGTTGGGCACCGTGATGAACAGCCTCGCGCTGCAGGACTTCCTCGAGCAGGAGGGCATCGTGACCCGGGTTCAGACCGCCATCACCATGGGCCAGGTTGCCGAACCCTATATCCCGCTGCGGGCCCGCCGTCACCTGGAAAAGGGCCGGGTGGTCATTTTCGGCGCAGGCATGGGGTTGCCCTACTTCTCCACTGACACCACCGCCGCCCAGCGTGCCCTCGAGATCGGCGCCGAGGTAGTGCTGATGGCCAAAGCCGTCGACGGGGTGTTCACCGACGACCCCCGGCACAATCCAGAGGCGACGATGCTGACCGAGATCACCCACCGTGAAGTTCTCGAACGCGAGCTGCGGGTCGCCGACGCGACCGCCTTCAGCCTATGTATGGACAACGGAATGCCGATTCTGGTTTTCAACCTGCTTACCGATGGCAATATCGCCCGGGCGGTCGCTGGTGAGAAGATCGGAACACTGGTCACCACCTGAACGGAGAAGTTCATGACGCCGAAGATGCAGACTGAAGCGAACCCGCAGGAGCGGCGCCGATGATTGACGAAGCTCTGTTCGACGCAGAGGAGAAGATGGAGAAGGCTGTCGCGGTCGCCCGCGACGATCTGTCCTCCATCCGCACCGGGCGTGCCAATGCGGGCATGTTCTCCCGCGTCGTCGTCGACTATTACGGCACCCCGACGCCCATTACGCAGATGTCGAGCATCAACGTCCCCGAGGCCCGGATGGTGGTGATCAAGCCCTACGAGGCGGCCCAACTGCGGACGATCGAGGATGCCATCCGTAACTCCGACCTGGGGGTGAACCCGACCAACGACGGCAACATCATCCGGGTGGCGATTCCGCAGCTGACCGAGGAGCGTCGGCGCGACCTGGTCAAGCAGGCCAAGGCCAAGGGTGAGGACGCCAAGGTGTCGGTGCGCAATATCCGCCGCCGCGCCATGGAGGAGCTGCACCGCATCAAAAAGGACGGCGAGGCCGGCGAGGACGAGGTCGGCCGGGCCGAGAAGGATCTCGATAAGGCCACCGGGCAGTATGTTCACCAGATCGACGAACTGGTCAAGCACAAGGAAGGGGAACTGCTGGAGGTCTAGGACCACAGCAGAGACCCACCATGGCTGACACGGAAGCCCCACCGGCGAAGACCTCGCGCGCGGGCCGCGACCTGCCCGCCGCCATCGCGGTCAGTCTCCTCCTGGGCGGCACCGTGATCGCCACCCTGTTGTTCGCCCCGCGCGGGTGGGTGGTCATCTTGTCGCTGGGGATGGCGGTGGCCACCCTTGAGGTTGTCCGGCGACTTCGCGAGGGCGGCTACTCCATCCCCCTGATCCCACTGCTGGTGGGTGGCCAGGCCATGATCTGGCTGACCTGGCCGTTCGGAGCGGCAGGCGCACTCGGCGCGTACGGCGGCACGGTACTGGTCTGTCTGATCTGGCGGTTGCTGAGCCAGGGCTTGCAGAATCAACCGGTCAACTATGTGCGCGACGTCGCCGTCACCATCTTCCTGGCCACCTGGATTCCGTTGTTCGGCGCCTTTGGTGCGTTGCTGGTCTACCCCGAGGACGGCTGGGCCCGGGTATTCACCTTCATGCTCGTGGTGGCGTTCTCCGACATCGGCGGCTACGCCGCCGGGGTGCTGTTCGGCAAGCACCGGATGGTCCCGGCCATCAGCCCGAAGAAGTCCTGGGAGGGACTCGCCGGTTCGCTGGTCTGCGGCACCACCGCCGCGGTGCTGGCAGTGATGTTCCTCATGCACAAACCGTGGTGGGTGGGGGTGCCGCTGGGCATCCTGCTGGTGATCACCGCCACCCTGGGCGATCTGGTGGAGTCACAGTTCAAACGCGATCTGGGCATCAAGGACATGGGTACCCTGCTGCCCGGCCACGGGGGACTGATGGACCGCATCGACGGTGCACTGCCCTCGGCGGTGGCGACCTGGATCGTGCTCAGCCTGCTGGCCACCTGAACCCGATCTGAACCGGATACTGGAGCAGTGAAGCAGGAACTGGTCTTCGAGGCACCGCGCCGAGGCCTACCGCCCCGCCATTTCGCCGACCTCGACGCTGCCGAGCGGGCTGCCGCGGTGGCCGAACTGGGCCTTCCGGGGTTTCGGGCAAAGCAGCTGGCCGCGCAGTACTACGGTCGCCTGGTCGCCGATCCGCAGCAGATGACCGACCTGCCGGCGGGTGTCCGCGACGCGGTGTCGCAAGCCCTGTTCCCGCCGCTGCTGACCGTGGTGCGCCAGGTCGAGTGCGACGCCGGTGACACCCGCAAGACGTTGTGGCGCGGCCGGGACGGTGCCACCTTCGAGTCGGTGTTGATGCGCTACCCGAACCGCAACACAGTCTGCATCTCCTCGCAGGCCGGCTGCGGTATGGCCTGCCCGTTCTGTGCCACCGGACAGGGCGGGTTGACCCGCAACCTCAGCACCGCGGAGATCCTGGAGCAGGTCCGGGACGCGGCGGCGACGCTACGCGACGGGCTGGGGGGCGAGCGGCTGTCCAACGTCGTCTTCATGGGGATGGGCGAGCCGTTGGCCAATTACGCGCGGGTGGTGGCCGCCGTGAGCCGGATCACCGCGGCACCGCCGGACGGGTTCGGTATCTCGGCGCGTTCGGTGACGGTATCCACGGTCGGACTGGCGCCGGCGATCCGCAAGCTGGCCGATGAGCGCCTCGGCGTGACGCTGGCGCTGTCCCTGCACACCCCTGACGACGAACTGCGCGACACCCTGGTGCCGGTGAACGAGAGATGGAAGGTCCACGAAGTCCTTGATGCCGCCCGCTACTACGGACAGTTGACCGGACGGCGGGTGTCGATCGAGTACGCGCTGATCCGCGACGTCAATGACCAGCCGTGGCGCGCTGACTTACTGGGCAAGAAGTTACATGCGGCGCTGGGGCCGCTGGCGCACGTCAACCTGATTCCGCTGAACCCGACACCGGGCAGCGAATGGGATGCCAGCCCCAAACCGGTGGAGCGCGAGTTCGTCCGCCGGGTCAGGGCCCAAGGTGTGTCGTGCACGGTTCGGGACACTCGCGGGCGGGAGATCGCCGCCGCATGCGGTCAGTTGGCCGCCACCGAGAAGTAGAACCGACCGACCGGCGGGTGTCAGCGCAGCAGGCCGCGCTTGCGCATGATGTAGTCGCGCGCCATGACGAACACGATGCCGACTGCGAAGGCGATCAGGAACCAGTTCTCCACGTGCCCGATGTGGTTGCCGTGCATCATGCCCAGCAGGAACAGCACGATGAAGATGCCCACTCCGTACCAGACCCCGTGGTGGATCTTGCTCCAACCCCACTCCGCTGACGGCACGTCGGCGGGATCTACCTCCGAGTAACGCTCCACCTCGGTGTTGGCCATTGCCGCTCCTCACTTCTGACTGCCGTCATTCTGGCATACCCGCGCCCATGATCGACGGCGATCCTGCCGGCCTCACCGCAGCAGCCCGTACCGGCGCAGCGCCTCGGTACGTTCGGCGGCGTGGTCCACGATCGGCTCGGGATAGTCCGCGGGTCGGCCACCTTTGAACCGGTGCGGGTCGGGCGTCTCGGCCAGTTCCGGCACCCACCGGCGCACGTAGTCGCCGGCCGGATCGAACTTCTCACCCTGCGCGGTCGGGTTGAACACCCGGAAATACGGCGCGGCGTCGGTGCCGGTGCCCGCGGCCCACTGCCAGCCGTGCTGGTTGCTGGCCACGTCGGCGTCGACCAGTTGCTCCAGGAACCAGCGGGCCCCCCACTGCCACGGCAGATGAAGGTCCTTGACCAGGAACGATGCCACGATCATCCGTACCCTGTTGTGCATGAACCCGCTGTCGGACAACTGCCGCATCCCGGCGTCGACGATCGGATAGCCGGTGCGGCCCTGCTTCCAAGCCTCGAACGCGACCCGCGCCGCCGAGTCGGTGTCCACCTCGATGGCGTCGAACGCCGGGTTCCAGTTGTGCCAGGCGCTGGCCGGCCACTGGTGCAACACCGAGGCGTAGAAATCCCGAAAGGCCAACTCCCGCACATAGGCGCTCGCCGCGGAATCGCTGAGATCCAGATCAGACACCAGGGTCCGGGGATGGATGGTGCCGAACTTCAGATGCGCCGACAGCCGACTGGTTCCCGGCTTATCGGGGCGGTCCCGGTCGGCGGCGTAGCCATGCAAGCCCTCGGCGCGGAATTCCGACCACCGTTGCCGGGCCGCGGCCTCGCCGGCCGGAACGTCGAGAACCGCTCCCGGATCGGGCGCCTCCACCCGCGCCGGCAAAGCCGCCAGCGTGCCGGGATCGATCCACCCGGTGACGTCCGGGCCGGACTGAGCGGGGCTGCGCCAGCCCACTTCACGCCAGCGCCGGAAGTACGGGGTGAAGACCTTGTAGGGGCCGCCGTCGTCCTTGGTGACCCGCCCCGGTGACACCAGGTAGGGCGAACCGGTGGCCACCAACGGGATCTTCCGGGTGGCAAGGCTGTCGCGCACCGCTGCGTCCCGGCGCATCCCGAACGGGCTGAAGTCCGCCGAGATGTGGACCGCCGTCGCGGCGGCCGCGGCGCAGATCTGCGGGAGGTGTTCTTCCGGGCGGCCGCGGGTGATCAGCAGACGCCCGTCCAGCGCCGCGTTGAGTTCGCGCAGGCAGTCGCCGAGGAATTGCAGACGGCGAGGTCCGGCGCTGGCCTCCAGACGGGGATCAAGCACGAAGCAGGCCAGTACATCGGCGCCGTCGGCGGCTTCCAGCAGGGGCGGCAGGTCGCGCAGGCGAAGGTCGCGGCGAAACCACAGAACGGTGGAGGGCACCTCCCTATGCTGCCGGGTGCCGGAGTCTGGTCAGTCGCGGGGCGGCGGTGTCACCGGGCCTGGTTATCTCCAGTCCGCTGATGTGTCGGCGCACGGCGGTGATCGCCCACGCCAGGAAAGACCCCACCAGCAGCGAGACGACCACTCCCGGCAGCGGATGGCCAAACAGCGGATAGACCTGGAAATGGGTGAGATAGGTGTATAGCGAGCCTTCGGCGATGATGCCGGCGGCGGCGGCCACCCGCGCGGGGCAACGCAGCGCGGGCAGCCAGATCAACAGCAACAGGCCGACGCCGACGATCACCTCACGCTGGCCGCTGCCGAAGTACCCGTGCAGGGCGATCAGCGCGGCGCCGGACAGCACCGCCCGCCGCCAAAGGGTGTCGGCCTTGGCTGCGGCCCAGCCCACGGCGAAGAACCAGAACGCCAGCAGTGTGAACCATGCCTGCCGTCCCAACTCCAGGCCCAGCGCGTCGTAACGCAACGCCAGACCCGCCGCCAGCACTGCCATCGCCGAAGCGAACGGCCATCGTCGTTCCAGCCGATCCACGGCGGGAATCCAGACCACCGCGGCCAGCGCCACCAGCGTCCACACCAGTGCCTCGATGAACCACAGTCGCCCGGCGGTCATGCTGTCGTGAGGGCCGAGAAGTTTCTGCAGCAGAACCAGATTGGTGGCTGCATAGTCATCGGAGAAGGTCATCACCGCCGCGATCCAGAGCACCGACGGAACCGCGATCCACCCAACGGTCTTGGCGATCCGGTCCACCCGCTGCCGGCGCGGACCGCGGCCCAGACAGAACTGCGCGAAACTGAAGCCGGCCACCGCCAGCAGGATGTGCGCCCCGCCCCACATCGTGAACAACCCCGCGTGGGAGCCGACGATCAGCACGATCGCCATAGCGCGCAACGCCACCCCGGTATCCAGCCGGACGCCCCAACGCCGGGTGGTCGGGCTGCTGTTGCGGCGGGTCGCCTCCAACTCGCCGACGGTCCGCGACGACCAGTGCGGGGGCAGATCGCCCAGCAGCCGCTCCAGGCGTACCGACGTCGTCACATAGGACAGCGACGTTCCGCCCAGATCCACGAAACTACGGTCGGTGCGAACCGTGGCAGGGTCGATCTGCAACACGTCGGCGAACAGTTCGCGAACCCCGGCCGGGGCCCGCGCGTCGGTGGGCCGGCTGATCTGTCGCAGCCGCGCATAGTCCGGCTTGCCGGCCGCCAGGACGGGCAGTTCCGGCAGGCACACCGCGCGCACCGCGTCGACCGGTAGGCCTGCCGCGGTCGCGGCGCGCCGCCTCAACGCGCCCGGGTCCGCGGCCCGGCCCGCCGTTGCGACCAGCAACCGCCCTTCTGATTCGGTGCACATGGCCACCGCACCCGGCGTGGTGACCGCCGCCTCAATCCGTTGCAGGTCGATGCGCAGCCCGTAAAGCTTGACGAACCTGCTCAGCCGTCCGACGACCTGGTAGATCCCACCGCCCAGATCGCGCGCGACGTCGCCGGTGCGCAACGCTGCCAACGTGTTGCCGGCGGCCAGGTCCGCCTTGGACTCGGCGTAGCCCATCATGACGTTGGGCCCCCGGTAGACCAGTTCGCCGACGTCCGGTTCGGCCCAACCGTCCACCGGGGCAAGCTCAAAAGAGCCGCCGGGAATGGCGCGGCCGATCGCCTCGGGATGTTCCAGCGCCGTCGCCGGCGGCAGGTAGGCCATCCGGGCGGTGGCCTCGGTAGCGCCGTACATGACCACGAAGTCGAACCCCCGGCGTCTGCCCAGACGGACATAACGGCGAACCGCCTCGGGGTTCAGCCGGCCGCCGGCCTGGGTGACGTAACGCAGACTGGGCAGATCCATATCGGCGAATCCGGCCCGGTCCAACATGTCAAACGTGTACGGCACGCCGGCGAAACTCGTTGCGCCGTAACGCTTGAATAGATCCCAAAAACCCGGTTCGAGTACTGACCTATCGGTCAGGATCACTCCGGCCCCGGCCCAGAGGTGACTGTGGATCACCGAGGCGCCGTAGCAGTACGACAGCGGCAGTGTCGTCGCCGCCCGGTCGCTGTCGGTGATCCCGAGATACTGCACGATCGCCTCGGTGTTGGAACGCAGGTTTGCCGCCGACAGCCGGACCGCCTTGGGTGAGCCGGTGCTTCCGGACGTGCTGGCCAGCAGGGTCAGATCGGGGTGCAACCGGTGCGCGGTCCGCCGCCGGCGGTGATCGACGCGACCGGTGGGGTCGATGACCACGTCGGGCTCGTAAACGGCGGCCAGTGCGGTGAAGTCCCGGCCGCGCGGCACCGGCATGACGACGTGGCCGGCGGCCAGAGCGCCGAGATAGGACTCCAGGGCCGGCAGGGTGTTCGCCGTTTCGATGAGCACCAGTTTGCGGGCCGGGCCCAGGCGTTCGGCGACACCCGCCATGCGATCGGCCAGCGCGCTGTAGGTCAGCGTCTGATTCTCCGTCGCGACCGCGAGTCGGTCGGAGAAGCCGGCGATCCGATCGAGAAGGTCATCCACGGCGGCTCCCGAAAACCACCCCTTCGCCGAGGACGTCGACTCGTACCTTGTCCTCGGTCCGCGGAGCGTCGACGCAGTTCTGGCGGGATGTCAACAAAGCCGTGCCGGGTCCGATGTCTATGGTCAACACGACCTCTCCGCCGAGGAATTCGGAGGCGACCACCACGCCGGTCCCATCACCGCGGTCGCGGAGGCCGGTCCCATCACCGCGGTCGCGGTCACCGGTCCCATCACCGCGGTCGCGGTCAGAGACCGCAGTGGCGCGCAACTGCTCTGGGCGCAGCATCAACTCGCCGGGCCCGTCGGCGGCACCTGGCGCGGGCACCGGGCCAAGCACGCATTCGGCGACACCGTCGAGGACCGAGCACGGCAGGAAGACACAGTCTCCGAGGAACTCCGCGGTCGCCCGGTCGCACGGCCTCAGGTACACCTCCCGCGGTGACCCCAACTGGGTGAAACGCCCATCGAGCATGACCGCCACCTGATCGGCGATCGACAACGCCTCCTGTTGGTCGTGGGTGACCAGCAGCGTGGCGACCGCGGCCTGCCGCAGTGTCTGCGCCACGGAGTTGCGGGTGGTGGCGCGCAGTCGGGCATCCAGTGAGCTGAACGGCTCGTCGAGCAACATCAGAGCCGGTTTGCGCGCCAACGCGCGGGCCAAGGCGACCCGTTGCTGCTGCCCGCCGGACAACTCGTCGGGGCGCCGCTGCGCCAGCGTCGGATCCAACGAAACGGTTGCAAGCAGTTGCTCCACACGTTCCCGGACGGCTCTGACCCGCAAGCTGCCCAGCCCGTAGGCGATGTTCTCACCGACGCTCAGATGGGGGAACAGTGCGCCGTCCTGGGTGACGTAGCCGACCGCCCGCTTGTGCGGTGGCACTGAGCGTCCAGCGCCGGCCACGATTGACCCGCCGATCGCCACTGTGCCGGAATCCGGTTCCTCGAACCCCGCGATGATCCGCAGCAGAGTGGTCTTTCCGCAGCCGGATGGACCCACCACCGCAGTGGTGCCGCCGTTGGCGATGTCCAGGTCAAGTCCGCCGATCACCGGGGTCGTGCCGAATGACTTTGCCAGTGAACGGATTTCAAGAGTGGATGTCGATGCAGATGTTGTCATGGCGCGGTCACCGCCCTAGTTGCCTGCCGAAACAGCAGCATCGTCACCGGCAGCGTCAGCACGACCATGATCGCGGCGTAGGGAGCGGCGGCGGCGTAGTCCAGTTCACTGGCCAGCGACCAGAACCGCATGGACAGGGTCCGGGTGCCGGTCGGTGCGAGCAGCAGTGTGGCGGTGAGTTCGGTTGCCACCGCGACGAATACCAGCGCCGCACCGGCCGCCGCGGCCGGCGCGGTGAGTCGCAGTGTCACGCGGGTGAACGTCGCGGCCGGCGAGACCCCCAGCGATTGAGATGCGTCCTGGAGGCCGGTCGGTACCTGGGCGACACCGCTCCGCACGTTGACCATTGCTCGGGGGATGAACATCAGCACGTAGGCGCAGAGCAGCAGTGCCACGGTCTGATAGAGCGGGGGAGTGGCTCTCACGGCCACGTTGACCAGTGCCAGGGCTGTGACGATCCCCGGCAGTGAACTGGTCACGAAGTGTGCGCCCTCGATCAGCCGCCCGTCCCAGCGCTGGTTGCGTATCGTCACCCAGGCGACCGGGTACGCCAGCGCGGTGGCGGCCAAGGCGCCGAGAGCGGCCAGACCGGCGGTCTGAGCCAGCGCCATGCCGAGCTCGTCGGGCAGCCAGACGCCGGGGCCGCCGATCCACAGCCAACGCAGGAGCGTCCCAACCGGTACGCCGATCGCCAAGGCCGACAACACAATCAGCGCGATCAGGGCTGGAATGCGGGCCCGGCCGAGCCGAATCGGAGTCTGCGGGCGCGGCGCCCCGGAGCCGATCCGGGCGAACCGGTTGCGACCTCGCGCGGCCACCTCGGCCAGCAACATCAGCAGGCACAACACCACCAGAACACCGGCGAGCATGGAACCGGCCGCGCCGTCGAAGGTGGATTGGAACTGTTCGACGATGGCGGTGGTGAACGTGTTGAACCGCAGCATGGCGAAGGCGCCGTATTCGGCTAGCAGGTGCACACCGATCAGCAATGCCCCGCCGAGGATGGCCAGCCGTAGTTGCGGCAGCACCACCCGGGCGAACACCGCTGCCGGGGCCGAACCCAGGCTGCGCGCCGACTCCTCCAGGGCGGGGTCGAGTCTGCGCAGTGCCGCCACCGCCGGCAGGAAGACGAACGGGAAATACGACAGCGTCGTCACCAGCACCGCGGCGCCGAATCCGTGCAGCGACGGTGCAACCCCTATCCAGGCGTAGGAATTGACGAAGGCCGGAACGGCCAATGGCGCCACCAGCAACGGCCGCCACCATCCCCGCCCGGGTACATCGGTGCGTTCGACCAGCCAGGCCGCGGCCACGCCGATCACGACGCAGGCCGGCACCGTCACCAGCACCACACCCACGGTGTTGAGCAGCAGTTCGGCCACCCGCGGCCGAAACAGCAGCGCGGCCGCCCGGGTGGGCCCGGTGTGAATGAACGACCACGTCACGAATCCGAGTGGAATCAGCGAGGCGGTGGCCAGCAACGCGGCGGTGCCGAGGACCACCCCTCCGACCGGACGGCCCGAGGTCGCTGCTCTGGTCAGGGTCCGAACGGTCAGAGCAGGCCCGCCCCGGTCATCAGTTCGGTCACCGCGGCGGCGTCGAGTGCGCTGGGGTTGACCTTTGGCGCTTGCAGTTGGTCCAGCGGAACCAGGGCGCTGTTGGCCGGCACCCCACTGGCGACCGGATACTCGAAGGAGGTTCCGTTCTGCAGAACTTCCTGCCCCCGCTTTCCGGTGATGAAGCCGATGAACTGCTGGGCTTTCTCGGATTTCTTGCTGGACTTCAGCACGCCACCACCGGAGAGGCTGACGAACGCACCCGGATCAAAGTTCCTGAAGTAGTGCAGCTTGGTGTTGCCGCTCATCTCCTTGGTCTTGGCCTGATCGCGGTACCAGTAGTAGTGATAGATCACGCCTCCGTCGACCTCGCCGCCGTTGACCGCACGCAGGGTGGCGATGTTGTCTTTGTAGGCGACCGCGTCGGCTTTCATGGCGGTCAGCCACTGCTCGGTCGCGGCCGTGCCGCGCAGTTCCAGCAGCGCGGCCACGATGGCCTGGAAATCCGCTTTGGCCGGGGGTGCCCCCCAGCGGCCACGCCACTGCGGATTCTGCAGATCGAGCAACGATTTCGGCAGTTGATCTGCACTCAGCTTGGCGGGGTTGTAGACGAACACAGTGCTGCGGGCAGCCACCCCGACCCAGGAGTTGCTCTCCGGCCGATACTGCTCGGGCACCTGGGCCAGCGTCTGGGAGTCGATCGGCGCCAGTAATCCCGCCCGCTCGACCGCGGCGATTGCCGGAGAGTTCTCAGTCAGGAAGACATCAGCCGGTGACTCCGGGCCCTCGGCGATGATCTGATTGCCGAGTTCGCTGTCTCCGCCCTGCCGGTAGACCACCTTGATGCCGGTCTCCTGGGTGAACTCCTCGATCCACTCCTTGGTCAGTGACTCATGCTGAGCGTTGTAGATCAGCAGTTCCTCCGGCGGAGTGCCCGAACACCCGACGGCCGCGCCGGCCGCACTCACGGCGACGACTACGACCAGCGCCCGGCGCAGGAGACCAACTCGCATGGCGAACGACCCTTTCCAGTGGAACTAAAGGTGTACTAAGTGAGGATTGCCTAACCATACACCCGGGGTCCTTCCGAAAGGAAAGGGCCGGTCGCGGCGGCGTGAAGGAGAAGCACGCCACCGCGGCCGGCCCAGGTAGTGCCGCGCCTCGCGACTTAGCTGGGAGGCAGCAGCACCGAGTCGATCAGGTAGATCGTGGCATTGGTGGCCTTGATGCCACCGCACACGACGTTGGCGTTGTTGACCATCAGGTGGTCACCGCTGCCGGTCACCGTCAGCTCGGCACCGTTGACGGTCTTGTGGGTGCCCACGACCTGGTCCGGGCCGGCCTGACCGGGAACGACGTGGTAGGTCAGGATCGACGTCAGCAGAGCGGAGTCGGTCTTGAGCTTGTCGAGGGTGGCTGCGTCGATCTTGGCGAACGCGTCATTGGTCGGGGCGAAGACGGTGAACTCCCCACCGTTGAGGGTGCTGACCAGATTCACCCCCGGATTCAGCCCACCGGACAGCGCCGCGGCCAGGGTGGTCAGCACCGGGCTGTTGGCGGCGGCAGTCGCCACCGGAACCTTGGCCAGCTCGCCGACTGAGCCGGGACCCATCGGGACCTGCTGGGCGTAGCCGGCGCAGCCGGGTCCAACCAGGTGCAGATCGGCCGAGGCGACCGGGGCCATGATCAGTGCGAAGCTCGCTGCGGATGCTGCTGCCGCGACGGCAGCTTTCTTGATGTTCTTCATTGATGTCCTTTCGATTGACACACCTCACTCGAGGTGTGGTCGTGAAGAGAGTCCGAGGGCACGAAGCCGCCTGCGCCGGGCGGCACAGGCGGCTCCGCGTCGGAGTCGTGCCGCCGCTACGGGGTCGTAGTCGTCGTCGGCGCGCTGGTGGTGGCCGCTGCCGGTGCCGCGGGCGGCATCAGCACTGTGTCGATGAGATACAGGGTGGCGTTGGCCGTCTTGATACCGCCGCAGACCACGCCGGCGTCGTTGACCTTGATGGCGTCGCCGGAACCGGTGACCGTCAGCGACTCACCCTGAACCGTGGTGTGGTCCCCGATGACCGCTTTCGCGTCAGCGCCCGGTCCGGAGACCACGTGGTAGGTCAACACCGAGGTCAACAGGTCCGAGTCGGTCTTCAGCTTCTCGATGGTGGCCGGGTCGACCTTGGCGAAGGCCTCATCGGTCGGGGCGAACACGGTGAACTCGCCGTTGTTGAGCGTGTCGACCAGGTTCACGTTGGGGTTGAGCTTGCCCGACAGTGCGCCGGCCAGGGTGGTCAGCACCGGGCTGTTGCCGGCAGCGGTCGCGACCGGGTCCTTGGCCAGGCCCGCCACCGAACCCGGGCCGGTGGGCACCTGCTCGGCGTAGCCCGCGCAGCCCGCACCGACGAGTCCGGCGGGCGCCGCTGCCGCTGACGACATGGCCGAGGTGGCCGACGTCATTGCCGACGACGCCGCCGAGCCTGCTGACGAGGCCGCCGAAGTAGCCGCCGAGCCCGCCGACGAGGCCGCCGAAGTAGCCGAATCGACTGCTTCCTTGGTCGTCGAGCACGCCGACAGGGTGAGTGCGGTGGCGGCAGCCAGACCTGCAGCAACGAGCACGGAACGATTGATGGTCATATTTCTCCTTGATCCCTCCGGTGACGCGACCGAGGCGTTGTTACGGCCACACGATTTGTTCGATACCGGCTGGCTGCCGGATGGGTGAATGTGACGGCGATCACAAAGCGATCACGAAACCCCCATTGGTCAGCCGCTTCGATGCTACCTGGCCCCGCACGGCACAATAAACCGGTGAGTTCCCGCCTGCGCGTGCTGATCCTCGGTAGCACCGGCTCGATCGGCACCCAGGCGCTGGAGGTCATCGCTGCCAACCCGGACCGCTTCGAGGTGGTCGGGTTGGCGGCTGGGGGCGGCAACCCGGAACTGCTGGCCCGGCAGCGCGCCGAGAGCGGGGTCAGCCGAATCGCCGTGGCCGACCCGGCGGCCGCCGACCGCGTCGGCGACGTCACCTACGCCGGTCCCGATGCCGCCACCCGACTGGTGTACGACGTCGCGGAGAAAGGCGGTGTCGATGTCGTGCTCAACGCCCTGGTCGGTGCGCTAGGCCTGGAGCCCACGCTGGCCGCCCTGGCCACCGGTGCCCGGCTGGCCCTGGCCAACAAGGAGTCCCTGGTGGCGGGCGGACCGTTGGTCCTCAAGGCCGCACGACCGGGCCAGATCGTGCCGGTGGATTCCGAACACTCGGCGCTGGCCCAGTGCCTGCGGGCCGGCGACGCCGACGAGGTGGCCCGACTGGTGCTCACCGCCTCGGGCGGACCCTTCCGCGGTTGGTCGGCGCAGCAATTGGAGTCGGTGACTCCGCAGCAGGCCGGGGCGCACCCCACCTGGAACATGGGCCCGATGAACACGCTGAACTCGGCGTCGCTGGTCAATAAGGGGCTGGAGTTGATCGAGACGCACCTGCTGTTCGGCATCCCCTACGACCGCATCGACGTGGTGGTGCACCCGCAGTCGATCGTGCATTCGATGGTGACCTTCGTCGACGGTTCGACCATCGCCCAGGCCAGCCCGCCAGACATGAAGCTGCCCATCTCACTGGCCCTGGGTTGGCCGCAGCGGGTGTCGGGGGCGGCTCCGGCATGCGACTTCAGCACCGCCTCCACCTGGGAATTCGAGCCCGTCGACGCTGCGGTGTTCCCGGCGGTCAGCCTGGCCCGGCAGGCCGGCGAGGGCGGCGGATGCCTCACCGCGGTGTACAACGCGGCCAACGAGGAGGCGGCGGAGGCCTTCCTGGGCGGGCGTATCCGGTTCCCGGCGATCGTGAGAACAATCGCTGACGTGCTGGGCGCCGCCGACCAGTGGGCCGCGCAACCGGCTACCGTGGAAGACGTACTCGACGCCCAGCAGTGGGCCCGGCAACGTGCCCGCGACGCCATTGACGTCGCCGCACAGGAGGTCGTTTCGAACCGATGATGTTCGCGCTCGGAATCGTGCTGTTCGCGCTCGCCATCCTGGTGTCGGTGGCGTTGCACGAGTGTGGCCACATGTGGGTGGCCCGGGCCACCGGGATGAAGGTGCGCCGCTACTTCGTCGGTTTCGGCCCGACGCTGTGGTCCACCCGACGGCCCAACAAACTGGGCTCCACCGAATACGGCATCAAGGCCGTGCCACTGGGCGGGTTCTGCGATATCGCCGGGATGACCGCCATCGAGGACCTGCCCGCCGAAGACCAGCCGTACGCGATGTACAAGCAGAAGACCTGGAAGCGAGTGGCCGTGCTGTTCGCCGGCCCAGCGATGAACTTCATCATCGGCCTGGTGTTGATCTACTCCATCGCCGTGGTGTGGGGACTGCCCAACCTGCGTCCACCGACCACCGCGGTGGTCGGTGACACCACTTGTGTCAAGGCCGAAGTGACCCGGGGTGAACTCGGTGACTGCCAGGGATCCGGGCCGGCGGCGGCCGCCGGAATCAAGCCCGGTGATGTCGTGGTCAAGGTGGGCTCGGCTGAGGTCGCCACCTTCGCCGAGATGGTGGTCGCGGTGCAGAAGGCCAATGGGCCGACACCGTTCGTCGTGCAGCGCACCACCGATGGCGTGACCAGCACCGTCGACACCGTCGTCGACGTCAGCACCACCAAACGGTGGGTCCCGCCGACTGGTGGCGGCGAGGCCACCGGCCCGTCGGACGTCGGTGCCATCGGCGTCACCGCCGCGCAGTTCGGTCCCACCCAGCACAACCCCCTCTCGGCGGTACCGGCGACGTTCGCGTTCACCGGCGACCTGGCTGTCGAGATCGCCAAATCGCTGGCGAAAATCCCCTCCAAGGTCGGCGCCCTGGTGCATGCGATCGGAGGTGGGGAACGTGATCCGGAGACCCCGATCAGCGTCGTCGGCGCCAGCATCATCGGCGGTGACACCGTCGACGCCGGGCTGTGGGTGGCCTTCTGGTTCTTCCTCGCCCAACTGAACTTCGTGCTCGGCGCCATCAACCTGGTGCCGTTGCTTCCGTTCGACGGCGGCCACATCGCGGTCGCCGTCTACGAAAAGTTGCGCAACATGGTTCGCGCTGCCCGCGGGCTCGTTCCGGGCGGCCCGGTGGACTACGGGAAGCTGATGCCCGCCACCTACGTGATCCTCGTCGTTGTGGTCGGCTACATGGCACTTACCGTCACCGCGGACCTGGTGAACCCAATCCGCCTGTTCCAGTAGGAGATTCGCTGATGTCTGTTGGTTTGGGCATGCCGCCCGCCCCGCCCCCGGTGCTCGCCCCGCGGCGCAAGACCCGCCAGATCAAACTCCGTGACGTCGGAGTGGGCAGCGACTTTCCGATCTCGGTTCAGTCGATGTGCACCACCAAGACCCACGACATCAATTCCACCCTCCAGCAGATCGCCGAACTGACCACCTCGGGGTGCGACATCGTCCGGGTGGCCTGCCCGCGCCAGGAGGACGCCGACGCACTGGCTGTCATCGCCAAGAAGAGCCAGATCCCGGTCATCGCCGACATCCACTTCCAGCCCAAGTACATCTTCGCCGCCATCGACGCCGGATGCGCCGCCGTACGGGTCAACCCCGGCAACATCAAGGAGTTTGACGGCCGGGTGGGCGAAGTCGCCAAAGCCGCGGGTGCGGCCGGAATCCCGATCCGAATCGGCGTGAATGCCGGGTCCTTGGACAAGCGGTTTTTGGAGAAGTACGGCAAGGCCACCCCGGAGGCACTGGTGGAGTCGGCACTCTGGGAGGCCGCGCTGTTCGAGGAGCACGGTTTCGGTGACATCAAGATCAGCGTCAAGCACAACGATCCGGTCGTCATGGTGGCGGCCTACCGGTTGCTGGCCGAAAAGTGTGACTATCCCTTGCATCTCGGGGTGACCGAGGCCGGGCCGGCGTTCCAGGGCACCATCAAGTCGGCGGTCGCGTTCGGCGCGCTGCTCTCCGAGGGCATCGGCGACACCATCCGGGTGTCGCTGTCTGCGCCGCCAGTCGAGGAAGTCAAGGTCGGCAATCAGATCCTGGAGTCGCTGAACCTGCGGCCACGCGGATTGGAGATTGTGTCGTGCCCGTCTTGCGGGCGGGCGCAGGTCGACGTCTACACCCTGGCCAATGAGGTCACCGCCGGGCTGGAAGGCCTCGACGTTCCGCTTCGGGTGGCGGTCGTGGGCTGTGTCGTCAACGGCCCGGGGGAGGCCCGCGAGGCCGACCTCGGGGTCGCATCCGGAAACGGCAAGGGTCAGATCTTCGTCAGGGGTGAGGTGATCAAAACCGTTCCGGAGGCCAAGATCGTCGAGACGCTTATCGAAGAGGCGCTTCGGCTGGCCTCGGAAATGAAGGACGACGAACACGGCACCGATGCGGCTACCGGTGGTTCACCGGTCGTCACCGTAAGCTGACGGGGTAACCCGGCCGCGGACTCGAAACCGCAGCCGGATCACCCGCAGAAAGAACGGCTATGTCGGCTCCGTCTCTGTCCCGCACTGTCGCCGGGCGGCAAGTGTTGGTGACCCGGGACGCCGACGCGGTTTCCCGGGTGCTGGCCGACGATCCCGTGGGTTCCTGCATGGTCGCTGCGCGGGTCAGCGACCACGGGGTGGATCCCGTCGCCATCGGGGGAGAGTTGTGGACCCGCCACCGGGTCGCCGACGCGCTGTGTTACGCGGGTGCCAATCTGATTCCGCTGCGAGGTACGCCGGCTGACCTGCGGGCGTTCGCCGAGCAGGCGTTGACCACGCCGCGACGGTGTTCCTCGGTAGTCGGCCGGGCCGAACTGGTCCTGCCGATGTGGGGGTGGTTGGAACAAGGCTGGGGTCCGGCGCGTGACGTCCGGGATCGCCAGCCGCTGATGGCGTTGCGGTCACGACCGCGGTCGGTGCTCGACCGGGGGGTGCGACGGGTTCGGGTCGAGGAGTTGGACGCTTACCTCGTGGCCGCGGTCGACATGTTCATCGGTGAGGTCGGTACAGACCCCCGTGCCGGCGACGGCGGGCGCGGCTACCGACGCCGGGTGGCCAATCTCATCGCCGCCGGGCGGGCGTTCGCCCGGTTCGAACACGGCAAAGTGGTGTTCAAGGCCGAGATCGGCTCGCAGTCCCCGGCGGTCGGGCAGATCCAGGGTGTGTGGGTACACCCGGAGTGGCGCGGGCGTGGGCTCGGCACGGCCGGAACCGCCGCGGTGGCCGCGGCGATACTGCAGTCCGGACGGATCGCCAGCCTGTACGTCAACAGCTACAACACCGTCGCGCGGGCCGCTTACGCCCGGGTGGGATTCTGCGAGGTGGGCACCTTCGCCACCGTGCTGCTCGACTGACGCGGGCCCCTCGCCACGTCGCTGCACCCCCCGATGCCGGGCGTTCCGCGCGCCTCCGGCTTTTCTGGTCTCAAACTCGTAACATCAGCCTCAATGGCAACATCAGTATCAAAAGTCACAGCACTCACATCCGCGCTGGCGGTGGTAGTCGCCGGTGCACTGTCCGGCTGCACGCCGCGTCAGGAGGGTCCCGCCCCGGCTGCGGCGCAATTCCTCGCCGACCTCGGCCGCGGCGACACCGGCGGGGCTGCGGCGCGCAGCGACCGGCCCACCGAGGCGCACGCCGCCCTCAACGAGGCCTGGTCGCGGTTGCAGGCCACCAAGCTGGACGCAACCATCCTCGGGGCCCGCTACACCGAGGACACCGGCAGTGTGAACTACCGCTTCACCTGGGAGCTGCCGAAGAACCGCACCTGGACCTACGACGGCGTGCTCAACCTGATCCGGGACGAGGGCAAGTGGCAGGTGCGCTGGACCGCCAGCGCCCTGCACCCCCGACTGGGCGAGAACCAGACCCTGGAATTGCGCGCCGATCCGCCTCAGCGGGCCTCGGTCAACGAGCTGGGCGGCACCGAGGTTCTGGTGCCGGGCAGCCTGTACCGCTATCAACTCGACGCCACCCGCGCCGCGGGCAACCTGATGGCCACCGCCCGGGTGGTCGCCGACGTGCTGCGCCCGTTCGACGACACCCTTCACCCACAGCGGCTCGCCGAACTAGCCAGCTCATCAGCCGGCCCGCTGGATCTGATCACTCTGCGGCCCTCCGACCACGACAAGGTGGCGCCGGTGCTCGACGCCCTGCCGGGTGTGGTCGTCACCCCGCAGGCCGAAATGCTGCCCACCGACCGCGGTTTCGCGCCCGCCGTGGTCAATGAGGTCAAGAAAGCCGTCGCCGACGAGTTGGACGGCGAGTCGGGCTGGCGGGTCGTCAGCGTCAACCACAACAGCGCCGACGTGGACGTTCTCACCGAGGTCGCGCCCAAGCCCGCCCCGGCGGTGTCACTCACGCTGGACCGGCTGGTTCAGAACGCCGCCCAGCACGCGGTGGACTCCCAGTGGCGCAAGGCGATGCTGGTCGTCATCAAACCCTCCACCGGCGAGATCCTCGCGGTCGCCCAGAACGATGCCGCCGACGCCGACGGCCCAGCCGCCACGACCGGCCTGTACCCCCCCGGTTCGACGTTCAAGATCGTCACCGCCGGCGCGGCCATGACGGCCGATATGGCAACTCCCAACACCCTGCTGGGCTGCCCCGGCGAAATCGAGATCGGGCACCGGGTCATCCCGAACTACGACAGGTTCGACCTCGGGGTGGTGCCGCTGGCCAAGGCGTTCGCCAACTCCTGCAACACCACCTTCGCCGAACTGGCCAGCCGGATGGCCCCGACGGCGCTGACGGTGGCGGCCGCCCAGTATGGGATCGGCCCGGACTACACCATCGAGGGTCTGACCACCGTCACCGGGACGGTGCCGCCGACGGTGGACCTGACCGAGATCACCGAAGACGGGTTCGGCCAGGGCCGGGTGCTGGTCACCCCGTTCGGGATGGCGCTGGCGGCGGCCACCGTGGCGGCCGGCCGGACCCCGACACCGTTTTTGATCGCGGGCCGTCCCACCCTCGAGGCCGGCGCGCACCCGCCGGCCGATCCCGCCGTCCTCGACGGGCTTCGGTCGATGATGCGCCTGGTTGTGACCAACGGCACAGCCAAGGAGATCGACGGGTTCGGGGAGGTCTACGGCAAGACCGGGGAGGCGGAGTTCCAGGGCGGATCGCACGCCTGGTTCACCGGCTATCGCGGCGATCTGGCCTTCTCCGGCCTCATCGTCGGCGGGGGCAGTTCGTCCTACGCGGTGCGGATGGTGCGCCAGATGCTGGAGGAACTCCCGCCGGACTTCTTGGCCTAGGTCGTCAGCCGGCGACGATCTCAGCGCCGCGTACGGTGACCGGACGGGCTTTCAGCGGTTCGGTCGCAGGGCCCCGGGCCACTGCGCCGTCGAGTCCGAATTTGCTTCCGTGGCAGGGGCATTCGATGCCGCCGTCCTTGATCGCCAAAGCGCAGCCCGCGTGGGTGCAGCGGGCGACGAAGCCCTTGAAGACCCCGGCGCTGGGCTGGGTCACCAGGGTGCCGTCGACGATTTTGGCTTCCCCGACGCCAATTTCGGCGGCAGCTGTGAGCGCCTGTCCGGCGGTCGGAGGCGGGGACGGCGGGGCTTGACCGGCCTTTCCGCAGCCGGCCAGGGGGGCGGCCAGCGGGGCCAGAGCAGCCCCCATTAACACCGATCGACGCGGCACATCAGACATGCCGGTTGAGCCTAGCGGAGTGACGATGGAGCGGGAGCGGGCAGCAGCGACGCCGGACGCCGGTAAATTAGGAGACGCTATGACTGACATTGAGAGCAGGCACGACGCCGGCTTCGAGACCAGGGCCGTCGTCCGGTACGACGGCCCACCGACCATGCGGGTCTCCGACGCCGACCGCAATGGGACCCTGCGGCGGCTGCACAACGCCGTTGCGCTGGGACTGATCGACATCGGGGAGTTCGAGGAGCGCTCGGCGCAGGTCTCACTGGCGCGCCAGCCCGGCGAACTGGAGTCGCTGGTGGAGGACCTGCCCAGGGATGGCGCGATCGCGTCGTCCGCAGCCGATCGGCTGGAGTTACGCGGTTGGATGGGGTCGCTGCGCCGCAACGGCGAGTGGACTGTTCCGACCCGACTGTCCCTGGTCCGCCGGATAGGCTCCGTCGACCTCGACCTCAGCACCGCCCGATTCGCAGGACCGGTTGTGGTCATCGAGTTGGACATGATCCGCGGATCGCTGGACCTTCGCCTGCCCGACGGCGCCAGCGCCTCCATCGACGACGTGACCGTCTACGGCGGTAGCGCCCGTGACCGCCGCAAGCACCCGCCCGCCGACGGTAAGCCGCACGTGGTGATCGCCGGGCGGGTGGTGCTGGGGTCGGTGACCATCCGCGGACCCAAGCGGCAGGGGCCGATGTTGCCGGTGTTGCGGCGCCGCTGACATGGCAGTCCGCAGCGACCTGAGCGCCGGAATGGTCTCACCGACCCTGCCGGTGCCCAAGTCGATCGAGCGACCCGAGTACGTGGGCCGCGACGAGGTCGCCGAGGGCAGCGAGCCGTGGGTTCAGAGCAGCGAAGTCATCGAGAAGATGCGCATCGCCGGCCGCATCGCGGCTCAGGCGCTTGCCGAGGCCGGCAAGGCCGTTGCGCCCGGTGTGACCACCAACGAACTGGACCGCATCGCCCACGACTACATGGTCGACCACGGCGCCTACCCGTCCACCCTGGGCTACAGGGGGTTTCCGAAGTCCTGCTGCACCTCGCTGAATGAGATCATCTGCCACGGCATCCCGGACTCCACGGTCATCGCCGACGGCGACATCGTCAACATCGACGTCACTGCCTACATCCACGGGGTGCACGGCGACACCAACGCCACCTTCCTCGCCGGTGATGTCGACGAGGAGCATCGTCTGCTCGTCGAGCGCACCCGGGAAGCCACCATGCGGGCGATCAAGGCGGTCAAGCCCGGCCGCGCGCTGTCGGTCGTCGGCCGGGTCATCGAGTCGTACGCAAACCGGTTCGGCTACAACGTTGTTCGCGATTTCACCGGCCACGGCATAGGCACCACATTCCACAACGGGTTGGTCGTTTTGCACTACGACCAACCCGACGTGGAAACCGTGCTCGAACCCGGGATGACGTTCACCATCGAGCCGATGATCAACCTGGGTTCGCTGGACTACGAAATCTGGCCGGACGGTTGGACGGTGGCCACCAGAGATCGGAAGTGGACGGCCCAGTTCGAGCACACCATCGTGGTGACCGACGACGGTGCCGAGATCCTGACCTTGCCGTGAGGGGCGCACTGCTGGTCGCCGGAACCACCTCCGACGCCGGCAAGTCGATGGTCGTCGCCGGACTGTGCCGGCTGCTGGCCCGCAACGGAGTCCGGGTGGCACCGTTCAAAGCGCAGAACATGAGCAACAACTCGGTTGTCGCCGTCGACGGGGATGGGGCCGCGGACGGGCTCAGCGGCGAGATCGGCCGGGCCCAGGCCATGCAGGCCCGTGCCGCCGGACTGGCGCCGAGCGTCCGATTCAACCCGATCCTGCTCAAGCCGGGCAGCGACCGCACCTCCCAACTGGTGGTGCGCGGTAGGGCGGTTGGCACCGTCGGTGCGCGGGACTACATCACCCACCGGGACCGATTGGCCGGAGTGATCGCCGAGGACCTCGCGAGTCTACGGGCCGAATTCGATGTGGTGTTGTGTGAAGGCGCGGGCTCACCGGCTGAAATCAACTTGCGCCCAACGGATCTGGCGAACATGGGTTTGGCCCGTTCGGCCAACTTGCCCGTGGTCGTGGTCGGCGACATCGACCGCGGCGGGGTGCTGGCACACCTGTTCGGCACCGTGGCGGTGCTCGCACCGGAGGACCAGGCCCTCATCGCGGGCTTCATCGTCAACAAGTTTCGCGGCGACCCGGCGTTGCTTGCCCCCGGGCTTGATCAGCTCACCGCACTCACCGGCCGCCCCACCTACGGAGTACTGCCCTACAGCGACCAGTTGTGGATGGAGGCTGAAGACTCGCTGTCGACGATCGCCGGTGAGGTGGTGGGCCGACCATCCCCGCCGCACGGAAGCCAATGGTTGAAGGTGGCCGCAGTCCGGCTGCCGCGTATTTCCAACACCACCGATGTGGAAGCCCTGGCCTGCGAGCCCGGAGTGGCGGTGCGCTGGATCACCGAGGCCGCCGGTGTCGGCGACGCCGACGTGGTAGTGCTGCCCGGCAGCAAGTCCACCGTGGACGACCTCGAGTGGCTGACCGACCGCGGACTGGCCGACGCGCTGGTCGCACACGCCCGCCGCGGCCGGGTGCTGCTCGGTATCTGCGGCGGACTGCAGATGCTGTGCCGGCAGATCGATGACGAGGTGGAGAGCGGCCGGGGGACTGTGGCCGGCCTGGGTCTGCTCGACGCCGACATCGCCTTCGCCGCTGACAAGACGTTGCGACGCTGGGACGGGCCGCTGGCGGGTTACGAGATCCACCACGGCCAGCTGATCCGCTGCGCCGAGGAACCCTGGTTCGAGGTGGACGGCGCCACCCAGGGTTACGTCGGCGGTGGTGGGTACGGCAACGTTTTCGCCACCCACTGGCATGGTCTGCTGGACAACGACGACTTCCGCCGGGCGTGGCTGACTCAGGCCGCCGAGATCGCCGGGGTCAGTGGGTTCCGGGTGGCACCGGATGTCAGCGTCGCCGGGCGCCGCGACGCGCAGCTGGACCTGATGGCCGACCTGCTGGCGGACAACCTCGATCTCGATGCGGTCCTGGCGCTGCTGGACGGACCGCCCACCGTCGCGCCGGTGATCCGCAGCACCCTCGGTGGCCTACCCTGATCGCCATGGTGGGACGCAGGGCGATGGCGTTGGCCCTCACCGTGGCGGCGCTGTCCGGTTGTGCCGCAACGGTCGACGGGACCGCAACCTGGCCGGGAGCGGTCCTGGGGCAGGCGCTGTTGACGGAATCCGATTTCCCGACCGGGGTGCAGTACGGCCGCATCCCCGATCAGCCGGGCCAACCCGACGGGGCCGACGGTCCGGGGTCGATGCTGTCGAGGCCACAGGGCTGCGCCAATGCCCTGACCACTGTGATCAAGCAGTCCGCCGAGCAATCCGGAATGCTCGGGCCGGGAAGCGCGGCCAAGTATGCGGTGTCCTACGACGGTGCCCGCATCGTCATGACGCTGCTGTCCTGGAATCTCGATCTGGATGCGCTCAACGCGGCCGCCGACCGCTGCGCGCAGTTCGAGGCCTTCTTCGATCCGGCCTCCGAGGGCATCCCGATGACCACCACCGCGCTGCCCGGCCTGGCCGACGACGCGCTGGCCTACCAGCAGACGATGACCCTCGGTAACTCCTCGAGCAGCGTCTACATGGCCTTCCAGAACGTCGATCGGCATGCGGTCTTCGGCGTCGCATTCCCGGCTGTCAATCCGGAAATTGACGCGAAAGCCGCACTGCCGCAAACCTTCTTGGATGTCTTCAGCAACCAGGTGAACAAGCTTCAAGCTTCCTGAGTTCTCTCTGAGAGGACGCCGGAAACCCTGCATCCGGCCGCGATCGGGCAATAGCGTATGCAGATGCCTGGGACGATGATGACCGTCGACGGGTTCGGTGTGCCGGTGCGTGTCACCGGGCCGGAGCGGGGGCCCTATGTCGTGCTGCTTGGTGCCGCCCAACATCCACTCGGTGCCTACGATGCGCTGTGCCAACGGTTGCATATCGCCGCGGCCCGCACCGTCGTGGTGGGCGCTGATCCTCGCACCAACACCAAAGTTGTCTTGGAGATCCTCGATTCTCTGAACGTGCCGTCCGGGGTGCTGGTCGGGGACCGTTTTGGAGCGGAGGTGGCCTGGGAGACTGCGGCCGCGCGGCCGGACCGGTTCACCGGCCTGGTGGTCATCGACCGCGGCCACCCGCGGGTACCCGATCCCAACGGCCTGATCCGCGATCCGGACTGCCCGCCGGTCGAGATCAACACCACCGCCCTGGTCAACAGCCCGGCCACCCGCGCCGTGGCCAAAGCCAGCCAGCGTTTCGTGTACAGCGACTTCCGGCTCGTCGAGTTCGGCGGCCGCCGCAACCTCGAGGTGGCTACCGCCCAGTTGGCCGCCGAGATCGTGCTGCGCAGCAGCACCTGGTAGGGAACTCCAGCCACTCACCGCCGCCCGGGTCCAATTTTTTGACAGTTTGTCAGTTATGCGTACACACTGTCTTCCGTGACGCTGTCTTCCGCGGCGAGGGCCACACCCACCAAGAGGGAGCGCACCAGAGACGTCCTGCTGATGGCACTGCAGGAGTTGCTGCTTGATCCCGGGGCGACGGCTGTCTCTGTCCCGCAGGTGGTCGGCCGGGCCGGGGCAGCGCAGGGCACCTTCTACAACTACTTCGAGTCCCTGTCGGAGGCCATCGACGCCGTGGGCGCACTGCTCTTGGTCGAGCACATCCGGGTGCTGCGGGTGGTCACATCGGGGGCTGCCGATACGGCTGAGATCGTCGCTCGCTCGGCCCGCCAGACCCTAATGCTGTTCGTAGACCGGCCCGATGTCGGGCGTCTGATATTCGACTCAGGACTGCCGGTCGACCGGTTCGTCGGCGGCCTGCGCGGCCATCTCCACGACGATCTGCAGCTGGGCATTGACCGCGGCGACTTCTCCGTGACCGATTTCGACGTGCCCGATTTCGACATCGCCACCTCCGTCTACACCGGCACGATGCTGGGCGCCTGTCTGGACCTTCATCGCGGCCGGCTTGCGGCCGATGCCATTCCTGATGTCGTCGGCTATCTACTACGTGCGCTGGGTGTCAACACACGTAAGGCGCAGCGACTCGTCAGTGCACCACAAGAGTTCGTCCAATGGGCTCCGCTCCCGCTGTCGGCAATCGAGGAGATCTGACCATGGCACAGCCAGCACTGAAACCCGGCCGCACCATCAACCGGGCCGACGCGGGCTATGAGGACGCGCGCCGCGGCGCGCTGTGGCGAATCAATATGCCCGATCGGTTCCCGGAGCGCATCGTGCAGGCCAACTCCATCGATGACGTGGTGGCCGCGGTTCGGGCGGCGAAGGCCGCCGGACAGCGGGTAAGCGTGCGCTCCGGCGGTCACAGTTGGTCGGCTAACCATGTGCGCGACGGCGGCGTGCTCATCGATGTATCTCGGCTGAGGGCATTTTCGGTCGATAAGTCTGCGATGACCGCCACGGCCGAACCCGGAATGGGTGGCAGCGTGCTACTGGCCGAACTGATGAAACAGGATCTGTTCTTCCCGGTGGGCCACTGCCGCGGTGTGTGTATCGGTGGATATCTGCTTCAAGGCGGCTTCGGGTGGAACGGTCGGGCTTTCGGGCCCGCGTGCTCCAACGTCATCGCTATCGACTATGTCGACTCCGAAGGCGACCTGCGCCACGCAAGCGAGACCGAGAACGCCGATATGGTTTGGGCTGCAAGAGGTTCCGGTCCTGACTTCTTCGGTGTCGTGGTTCGATTCCACCTACGCCTCTATCCAAAACCAGGGTTCATCGGGTCATCGATCATCACGTATCCGGCGGAGCGCCTCGCTGATCTCGTCCGCTGGGTGGACCGGGTGGGCCCGAACGTCCCTCCCGAGGTGGAGATGCAGTTCGTCATCTCTCGGAGCGTGTCGTTCCCACCACCGCTACGCCCACGATCGGTCACATCACCTGTGCTCATCGAGTTGGCCACTACCGTCATGGCCGAGTCCCGCTCGGCGGCCAAGACCGCCACCGAATATACGAAGGGCGCGCCCAAAGGCGCCCGCCTACGAACGCCCCTGCTCCCGATGTCCATGTCGATGATGTTTTCCGGCGTGATGCAGCACTACCCAGAAGCCAACTGGGAGACCGATAATCTCTGGACACATGCGGGCGCCGACGACATCCTGCCGCATATTCACCGCATCGCCGACACCATTCCAGCACCGCCCGCACACTTCCTGTGGCTGAACTGGGCGCCGGGGACGAACCTCCCGGATATGGCGTACACGGTGGAGGACAGGACATATCTGGCGTTCTACGGAGGCTGGCTCGCCGGCGCCGACGGCGCCGCCGCGACGCGTTGGGCGCGCGACAACGCCGCAGCCATGGAGTCGCTGTCGACCGGGGTGCAGTTCGCCGACGACCCCGGGCGGCCCTCCCGCGGTGTTTCTGAGGCCGCGCAACATCGACTCGAGTCGATACGCGCGGTGCACGATCCGGAAGGCCGCTTCAACCGTTGGATCGGCGCGGTATGAAACTGCCCGCACCGAAGCACGTACCCGGGCGCCGACTCGGTTGGTCCGCGCACGAGCTCGCCACGCTGCCCTACGCCCGGTTCTGGAATCCGGTGATGGCCGACATCTCGGCCGACGCGCATCGCGCCGTGGCCAACAGCCCGATGGCCGAAGCGTTGTTTCCACCCATGGCCCAGGCCATCGGCTCCATACCCGAGGCCGAAGTGCAGAACGGTTTCACTGTCACCTCCGACGGTGCGATGCACGTCAACATCGTCACCGAGATGCCCGATGTGACGCCAGTGATGATCGACTGGTGGTTCGGCTGGCACAGCGACAGCCC
>Ga0164292_10000663_pt1 | contig 27085 bp, 15 predicted proteins | sample GEODES117metaG_FD_111486 | JGI IMG/M metagenome (GOLD analysis project Ga0164292, IMG submission 111486) | Eutrophic lake water microbial communities from Lake Mendota, Wisconsin, USA - GEODES117 metaG | ecosystem: Environmental > Aquatic > Freshwater > Lake | place: USA: Lake Mendota...
CGACACGATGGCTACCATCGCTGCCGCGCCCCCGTACACCCAGGCCAAGGCCGCACCCGCTGATACCGGGCTGTGGTCGTGGCTCACCACGGTGGACCACAAGCGCATCGGGGCGCTCTATCTCATTACCGGTCTGTTCTTCTTCGTCGTCGGCGGCCTCGAGGCCGCCGTCATCCGCGCTCAGCTGGCCGTCCCCAACGGCACCGTCGTCTCGGCGGAGATGTACAACCAGCTGTTCACGATGCACGGCACGACGATGATCTTCCTCGCCGTCATGCCTCTCTCGGCGGCGTTCTTCAACTTTCTCATCCCGCTGCAGGTCGGTGCGCGTGACGTGGCGTTCCCTCGCCTCAACGCGTTCTCGTACTGGATCTACCTGCTCGGCGGCATCTTCATCACGGTCCCGATCTTCTTCTCGGTCGCGCCCGATGGTGGCTGGTTCGGCTACGCGCCGCTGAGCACGAAGGCCTACTCCCCCCAGATCAACATGGACTTCTGGGTGCTGGGCCTGCAGATCCTCGGCATCTCGTCGCTGGCCGCCGGTTTCAACTTCATCACGACGATCATCAACATGCGCGCGCCCGGTATGTCGCTCATGCGCATGCCGATCTTCACGTGGATGTCGTTCGTCGTGCAGTTCCTCGTGGTGCTCGCGTTCCCCGTGATCACCGTCGCGCTCGTGTTCCTGCAGTTCGACCGCTTCTTCGGCACGAACTTCTACACGATCGCCAAGGGCGCCGACCCGCTGCTCTGGCAGCACCTGTTCTGGGTGTTCGGTCACCCCGAGGTGTACATCCTCATCCTGCCGGCCTTCGGTCTCGTCTCCGAAGTGCTGCCGACGTTCTCGCGCAAGCCGCTCTTCGGCTACCCGGTCATGGTGTACTCGGGCATCCTCATCGGCTTCCTCGGCTTCGGCGTGTGGGCGCACCACATGTTCTCGGTGGGCATGGGTCCGATCGCCGACTCCGTGTTCTCGCTCGCGACGATGCTCATCGCGATCCCCACGGGCGTGAAGATCTTCAACTGGATGGCGACGATGTGGGGCGGTCAGATCCGCTTCACCGTGGCCATGAAGTTCGCCGTGGCGCTCGTGGCGCTCTTCACCGTCGGCGGCATCTCCGGCGTGATGCACTCCTCGCCGCCGGCCGACCTGCAGCAGACCGATACGTACTTCGTCGTCGCGCACTTCCACTACGTGCTCTACGGCGGGTCGGTGTTCGGCATCTTCGCCGGCACGTACTACTACTTCCCGAAGATCACGGGCCGCTTCCTCTCGGAGAAGCTCGGCAACTGGCACTTCTGGATCTCGCTCATCGGCATGAACCTCACGTTCTTCCCGATGCACTTCAGCGGGCTCCTCGGCATGCCGCGCCGCTACTACCAGTACGATGCGGGCCAGGGTTTCGAGATCTTCAACCTGATGTCGACGGTCGGTACGCTGATCCTCATGATCGGTACGCTTTTCGGCCTCATCAACATCTGGAAGAGCTGGAAGGGCGGGGAAATGGCGTCGAGCAATCCGTGGGGCGCGGCCACCATCGAGTGGGCCATCCCCTCGCCGCCGCCCGACTACAACTTCGCCGAGCTCCCGCAGATCAAGTCGCGTCATCCGCTCTGGAACACCAAGGAAGGAGCGGAGCTGGTGCACGAGACCACGTGGGCCGAGGAGAAGGACCGTCGGATTCCGACGTCGCAGGAACTCGGCATCGTGATGCCGAACCCCTCCATCTGGCCGCTCATCACCGCGGTGGGCATCATCGTGATGTTCAGCGGGCTGATGTTCCTGGAGAAGAGCACGGCCACCGGCGTTGCCATCATGCTGACCGGCACGCTCTGGTGGGTGGGCTCCCTGTACAAGTGGCTGCTGACGCCGCTCGAGGATCACCACTGAGATGACTGCCACCACCACCCCGATCGCCCATGGTGACGGCCACGCCCACGGCGGCGGCCATCACCACACCTCCCTCGGGCTCGACAACCGCAAGATCGCCATTTGGACCTTCATCGGGTCCGAGTGCATGCTCTTCGCCTCGCTGATCTCCACCTACCTCATCTACAAGGGACGCAGCCCGCAGGGGCCGTATCCGCACGAGGCGTGGACCAATCCGTCGACCGGCGAAGTGATGAAGCCCATCCTCGACATCCCGGTGACGAGCGCCTCCACGTTCGTGCTCCTGATGTCGTCGGTGGCCATGGTGATGGCGCTCAACGCGGTTCAGACCAAGTACGAGCCGAAGATCACCACGTGGGACAAGATCAAGGGCTCGTCGAAGCTCTGGCTGGGCGCCACCGCGCTGCTCGGCACGATCTTCCTCATGTTCCAGGCCTACGAGTTCACCTCGTTCATTCACGAAGGGCTCACCATCCGCACGAACCTGTTCGGCTCGAGCTTCTTCACGCTCACCGGCTTCCACGGTGCGCACGTGACCGTTGGTGTGATCTGGCTGCTCACGCTCCTCGCCATCGACTTCAAGCGTGGCCTCGAGCCCAAGGATGCCCTGCTGGTGGACATCTCGGCGCTCTACTGGCACTTCGTCGACGTGGTGTGGATCGTGATCTTCCCGCTCATCTACCTGATCAAGTGAGGCGCTGATGGCCAGTCATACCGAAGCGCACGCCGAACACGAGCACGCGTCTGTCGCCACCTACGGCAAGATCGCGCTCATCCTCACGATCATCACGATCGCCGAAGTGTCGGCCTACTACATCCCGGCCTGGGAAACGAGCTCGATCTACGTGCCGAGCATGCTCACCATGTCGGCGTTCAAGTTCTTTCTGGTGGTCGCGTACTACATGCACCTCAAGTACGAGCACAAGCTGTTCAAGGCGCTCTTCTCGGGTCCGCTCGCCATCGCGGGACTGACCCTGATCGGGCTGCTGTTCCTGTTCAGCAAGTTGGTGATCCGGCTCGGTCTCCTCACCTGATCTCCCGTTACTGAGATCTGAGATTCGAGAGTTCAGCGTGAGACGTTCCGCTTCGAGCAGCAGAAGTGTGCTCGGATAGAAGCGAGACGTCAGCACGCTCGAGGTGAGAAGTCAGGGGGTGCGTCCAGCCGGGCGCGCCCCCTGCGTCGTTTTCCACTTCTCACCTCGAGACCGCTGACGTCTCACTTCTATCCGGGCTCGCTTCCTGGTCTCAGCGTTCGATTCTCATTCTGAATTCCCGGGTCTCGCCTCTCCCCTCCCGCAGCACTCGGCTAGATTCCACTCATGTCTCTGCTGCATCCCGTCGCCCGCCTTTCGCTCTCCGAGTTCTCGGTCCACCCGAGTACCACCATCGGCATCGCGATCTTCGCGGCCGCCTACATCTGGCGCGCGAAACAGGGGCCCGCGGCGGCCGATCGGTTGCCGGTCACCGTCACGGCGGCCACCGCCGATGCCGGGCAGCTCGACATGGCCGCGGCCCCGCAGGGCCCTTCGCCGGCGCAGCGGCTCGCGTACTTCTCGTCGCTCGCCCTGCTGTTTCTCACGCTGAACGGGCCGCTGCACGACCTGAGCGATTTCTATCTGTTCAGCGGGCACATGGTACAGCACCTGATTCTCACGTTGGTCGTGCCGCCGCTCATGATTGTTGGCACGCCCGGTTGGATGCTGCGGCCGATGCTGCGCAAGCCGGCGCTATTCGCCACGGCGCGCAAGCTCACGAGCATCACCTCGTGCTTTGTGCTCTTCAACGTGGTGCTGGCGTTCTGGCATCTGCCGCCGCTCTACAATCTCGCGCTCGCCAACCACGGCATCCACATTCTGCAGCACCTCATGTTCATCGCGGCCTCGGTGCTCATGTGGTGGCCGCTGCTCTCGCCGCTCCCGGAGCTGCCGCGGGCGGCGTATCCGGCCCAGATGCTGTACTGCTTCCTCATGGTGATTCCGATGTCGATCATCTCCATCTACATCGCCATGGCCGACACGCTGCTGTATCCCGCCTATGCGGCGGCGCCACGGATCATGGGCATCACGCCCATGGAGGACCAGCAGTACGGAGGGCTCATCATGTGGATCCCCGGCGGTGTCTTCTTCTACGCGGTGATGACGGTGGTGTTCTTCAAGTGGTCGAGCCGCGGTGAGGACACCGAGGAGAGCGCGCAGGTGGGCTGGGTGCCGAGGGCGTCCGCATGAAGGGGGGCAAAGGCGGCATGGGGCGGAGCGGCGGCAAGCCCAATCGTGGGGGCAAGCCAGCTGGGAAACCCGGCGCGGCAGGATCCAAAAGCGGTCCTGCTGCCAAATCGAAGTTTGCCGGCAAGCCCAAGCGTGGTGAGGCCAAGGCCGGTTACGGCGGGCGATCCAGTGCGGATGACGAGACGCGGCAGGATCGTCCGGCCCGTACCACGTCACGTCCTCCGGTCGCGGCAGCGCGTCCGCCGCGCGGAGCAGACACCACTTCGACATTGCCATCGGCATCGGCTTCGGCATCCGCTCCAACCCGTAGCGCCGTCTCGGTGCAGCGGACACTCAATGTGCCGGCCAGCGCCGTCATTCGCGCCATCAACGACACGGAGCGTCGCGGCTGGTCGCCCGAGCCGCTGTATCGCGTCATGAGCGTGCTGGCGCCCCGCTTCATTCGCGTCGCCTTCCCCGACGGCTCACTGGCAGCCTTCTCGGTGAACCGTCAGGGGAATGCACGCTGCACCGTGACCGTGGAGCTGTCCAAGCTCCCGGAGGGCGCCGACGAAAAGCAACTGCGCGACCGCTGGTCGTATGCGCTCGCCGCCCTGCAGGAGCAGGTGGATCACAGCTGGGACTAGGGGCCTGCGGCGCGGCCTGCGGCGGGGCCTGAGGCGGAACGGCGTAAGGAGTAAAGAGTTGCCGCCCGACCACACGGCGCAAGCAGGTTCGCTGCTGACGCTGTGCCGTTAGGTGGCAACACATAACGCTTTACGCCGTTGCTGTTACCCCACGATTCCCCCCCGAGTAAGATTTTTGTTCGTCCCTCGACAACCTTTTCCCCTTTCGCGACACTCCGGCATGACTCTTTCCCGCCCGTTACCTCTCCGATTGTTGCCGGGCCTCGCGCCGGTGCTGGCGTTACTGCTGAGTGCGTGTGGTGATGCCGGGGCGAACGCGAACGCGAACGCGCAGGCCGATGCAGCTGAAGGCGCGGCACCGCAGTGCGTGAGTCGCGACAGCACGGCGATGACCATGGCGGTGCTCGACTACATCACGAAGGCCGATCCGCGACCGCAGCGCTTCCTGAGCGCCTTCGGCACCGATTCGGCGCTCCCCGAAGACGGTTTCAAGACGCTGCAGGGCAAGGGCCCCACCTACTACTACAACGACAATCCGAAGAATCAGGCCCAGGTGCGCGCCAAGCTCGAAGAGGCGGGGCCGTACACCACCATGCTCGTGGTGTATAAGGGCAAGACGGAAGCGGATAACGGCAACACGCTCACCGTATCGATCGGTGGGCATTACGTGGGCGGCGAGTTCGAAGGCAAGACGGCGCCCGTGCGCGCCATAACGGTACGTTGTGATACCACGGGTTGGCGGGTGAAATGAAGGCCGAGCGACTGCTGTCGCTTGATGTCTTCCGCGGTATGACCGTGGCCGGCATGCTGCTGGTCAACAACCCCGGCACCTGGTCGGCGATCTATCCTCCGCTCGAGCACGCGCCGTGGCATGGGTGGACCCCCACCGATCTCATCTTTCCGTTCTTCCTGTTCATCGTCGGGATTACCACCGAACTGTCACTGCGCGCGCGTCGCGCGCGTGGCGATGATGAGCAGGCCATCCTGCGGCAGATCCTGCGACGCGGCGCGCTGATCTTCCTCTTCGGTTTTCTGCTCTCGGGATTTCCGTTCTTCACGTGGCCGCCAGCACTCGAGGGGGCGACCTTCGTCGAGCGCGTCATCCATCGTGTCGAGCACTGGCGGGTCATGGGCGTCCTGCAGCGCATTGGCCTCGCCTATCTCATCGGCGGTTTGCTCACGTGGCGCACCACCATCCGGCAGCAGGTGGTGATGCTGGTCGCGTTGCTCTTCGGCTACTGGGCACTCATGACGCTCGTGCCGGTCCCCGATACCGGCGTGCCCGGGCGCTTCGTACTGGACAAGCCCGACCAGCTGCTGAGCGCCTGGCTCGACCGTGCCATCCTTGGGGTCGATCATCTCTGGGCGGGCGGCAAGACGTGGGATCCCGAAGGGCTGCTGAGCACACTGCCGGCCGTAGGCACCATGCTGTGCGGCACCTTCGCGGGGAAGTGGTTGAGCCACAGCGAGCGACCGCTCACTGATCGACTGGCCGGATTGTTTGCCGTGGGCGCGTTCGCCATGATGCTCGGCTCGATGTGGCACTGGGTGTTCCCGATCAACAAGAGCATCTGGACCAGCTCGTATGTCGTGTTCACCGCCGGCATCGGGGCCGTCTCGCTGGCGACCATCATGTGGATCGTCGATGTGCTGCAGTGGCGCCGGTGGACGACCCCGTTCGTGGTCTACGGCATCAACCCGATGCTCGCCTTCCTCGGCTCCGGGCTCATGGCCCGCTGCATCTCGTCCATCTGGACCTGGGAGACGGCCGGCGGAACGCGAACCTCCGCACAGGGGTTCGTATTCAATACCGTCTTCGCGTCATGGCTTCCGCCGCGGGAAGCTTCGCTTGCCTATGCCGTGAGCTTCGTGAGTTTCTGGTACCTCGTGCTGCTGGGAGCCCGCAAACGCGGCTTCGTCCTCAAGGTGTGATGTCATGATCCGTCGTGTTTGCGCGTTCGTGAGTCCCAAGTGGCGGCGGTGCTGTGGGCTCGCGCTGGCGGCGCTGTTGCTCACGCCGGCGGCTCCTCCGGGAACGGCATCAGCCGAGTCGGCTGGTGCCATGACGACGACAGCGTCGCCGCAGCAGGCGCGTAAACGGCAGCCGCCGCGCACCAAGAAAAAGAAGCAGCCCACCACGCGTTCCAAGCGTGCGACGGCCAAGAAGCGCAGTCGCACGCGCGCGCCCATCGTCCCGGTCCTGCGCCACACGACTCCGCGCGGGGCAGGGGCGCTTACTGCCGACCTTACCGCGCTCCTGGGCAGTCGCACCCGCAACGGTGATTGGGGGGCGATGGTGGTGAGCATCACACGCGGGGACACGCTCTTTTCGCACGGTGCCGACAGCAAGCTCGTGCCGGCGAGTACGATGAAGCTGTTCACCGCGGCGGTGGCGCTCGACAAGCTGGGCGCCGAGTACACCTTCAGTACCGACGTCCTGCGCGATGGTACCGTGGGCCGAGACGGCACGCTCAACGGCAATCTCATCCTGCGTGGCGACGGCGACCCGTCGCTATCGCCACGTTTCGTGCGTGGCGGTCCGGCGGCGTCGATGGCGCTGCTGGCGCAGCTCGTGGCGGGGGCCGGTATCAAGCGGGTCACGGGCAGCCTTATCGCCGACGCGAGTGGCTTCGAGGGGCGTCGCATCCCCGAGGGATGGCTGTCCCGCTACGCGGGTGCCGGATACGCCGCACCATTCTCGGCGCTTACGCTCAACGAGAACATCGTGATTGTGGGCATCGCGCCCGGTCGCTCCGGTGGGGCCGCCTCGGTGTTTCTGGAACCGGCCACCACGGGGTTCACCGTCACGAACACCGTGCGTACCGTCGCCGGCGGCGGCACCCGCATCAGTGCACGTCGCATCGGCGACGATCGTATCGTGGTGTCGGGAACCATCGGTGCGCGGGCCGGCACGTCGCGCTACCAGCTGGTGGTGGGTGACCCGGTCACGTTCACGGCCGGCGCGCTCAAGGCCGCGCTCGAATCGCAGGGGGTGAAGGTCGATGGCGAGGTCCGCGTCGGGCGCACCCCGGAGCAGGCGGCCATTGTGGCCAGCTTGCCCTCACCGCCGCTCGCGCGACTGGTGAGTGTGATGAACCGCGAAAGCATCAACATCTTCGCGGAGCTCCTGTACCGGAACGCGGCGCGTGGCATCGAGCGGAAAACGGTAGGCTCGGCGGAGAGCGCCGGGGCAACGCTGAAGACGTTCATGACGAAGGATGTCGGCGCGGACGCCGACGCCGTCACCGCGACCGATGGCAGTGGGCTCTCGGTGCTCGATCGTGTCACTCCGCGGGCGCTCGTGCAGTTGCTCGATCACGCGCATCGTGCGCCGTGGGGCAGTGCGTTTCACGCATCACTGCCCGTGGCCGGCGAATCGGAGCTGCTGCGCAACCGCATGCGGGCCACGCCCGCACAAGGCAACCTGCACGCGAAGACCGGTACCACCAACGATGTGATCGGGCTGTCGGGGTACGTTACCGCCGAGAATGGCGAAATTCTTGCCTTTGCCTTTCTCTACAACGGCAAGGACCGGTGGCACGCGCGCGAAACCATCGATGCGATGGGACCGACCATGGCGGCCTTCTCCCGCGACTGATTGCTCGGAGCTGAGATCTGAGATTCGAGCGGGCGAAACGCAGCGCGAGCGTGAGCACTGCGCTCGGATAGACGCGAGAGGTCAGCGTTCCCGAAGTGAGAAGCGACGGTCGTTCCTCGCTTCTCATTCTGGTCTCTCGATGCTCCCGCTGGACTCTCGGATCTCAGAGCACCGCGATGCCATGTCAGCGTTTGCGGTTCCGCCGGTCCTTACCGCTCGGCAGCGCTCCTCGCACCCTGCTCGCGCCCGCGCGCGGATCCAGATCCATCCCGCTCGCGGTCGTGAGGGCGCGGAAACCGGAGAGCACCATCCCGCTGCTGTTCGCGCCAGCCGCCACGGTGCTGTTGTAACCCACCGCGAAGGCGCCGCCGGGGCCCGTTGGCGCCCCGCTCACGGACCACAGCAGGTCGGCGGTCCCGCTGCTCATGGTCGACCAGGTGCTGCCGTTCCACCGCAGGATCAACCCGGCATCGCCGGTGGCGTACACGTCGTTCGCGGACGGGCCCCAGATCGACGTGAGCATCGCGCTGCTGGGCATCGTCATGCTGGTCCAGGCGCTGCCGGTGTTGCGGAAGGCGATACCGGTGGCCCCCGACACCGCACTGCCCACCGCCATCAGATTGGCAGCGCTGCTGCCCCACACACCTGCGAGGGTGCCCGAAGTGGACGCGTTCACCGGGCTCCACGAGGTGCCGTTGAAGCGCAGCGCGACGCCGTTCTCACCGGTAGCGTACACGTCGCTGGCTGAGGTCCCGTAGATGGCCCACAGCGGACTGGCGGACGTGGTGGAGACACTCCAGCTGCTGCCGTTGAAGCGCAGGACTTCGCCGCTCGCGGTCACCGCGTACACGTTGTTCGACGCCGTTCCCCACAGGCTGTATACGCTGCTTGTCGACGGGAAACTCATGGCACTCCAGCTCGAGCCATTGTAGCGAAGCATGATGCCGTTGTCGCCGCCGGCGAAGGCATCACCCGCGCTTGCTCCCCACACCGCGTTCAGCGTGCCCGTGGTCGGCGTGCTCTGCCGCGCCCAGGTGGACCCGTTCCAGCGATATACGAACCCGAACTCGCCCACGGCCCAGGCATTGGTCGCCGATGTGGTCCAGACATCGACGAGGTCGGGCGCCAAACTCACGGTTTCCCACGAGGTCCCGCTGAGGCGCATGACGCTGCCACGCTGCCCGCTCGTCCAGACGTTGCCGCTGGCATCGATGGCCGCACCGAAGAGACGGGGCGCGTACGGCGTGCTCACCGGCGCCACGGTGTTGTTGGTCAGGGAGTAGAGACCGTTGTCGCTCGCGAAGTAGTAGCGACCGCTGTTCGCCGTGCTACCGGTGACGTTGTACAGGTCGGCGGTGAGATTGCCGCCGGTCACGCGCGACCAACTTGTGCCGTTCCACCGCACGATGGTGCCGAAGGTCCCGACTGCCACGGCGTTGCTCGCACTGATCGCACTCACGCCGTACAGCGTTTCGGTGGTGCCCGAGGTGACGCGCGTCCACGACGATCCGTTCCAGCGCAGGATCTCGCCTGACGATCCCACCGCGAATCCGTTGGTACCCGACGTCCACACGCCGTATAGCGTCTGCCCGGAACCCGTTGGCGTGCTCGCCCACGACGAGCCGTTGAAGCGGAGCACCAGCCCACCGGCGCCCACGGCGAAGGCGGTGTTCGCGTCCTCCACATGGATGCCGTTCAACGTTTGCTGTGTGCCGCTGCTCATGCGCGACCAACTGGTTCCGTCGAAGCGTGCGATCGCGCCGTTGGTGCCGACCGCCATCACTGTGGCCGCACTGCTGGCGCTCACCGCGAGGAACCGGGTGCCGAAACCATTGCCGGTAGCCGAGAGCACCCATGCACTGCCGTTGAAGACGTAGATGTCCCCCTTTGAATTCACGGCGAACGCATTCGTGGCCGACGTCGCGTCGAGAGAGACCACATCTTCGTGCAGCGCCCCGCCGAGCCGCGTGCTGCTCCACGATGTGGCAAGCTGCGGCGGGGTCGCGCTGACGGTCACGGCGGCCGTGGCCGACTTGGTGGGGTCCACCGACGAGGTGGCCGTGATGTTCGCCGTGCCGTTCGCCAGTCCAGTCACCACGCCCGTGACGGTGACGCTCGCCACGGCAGGATTGTCGCTCCGGAACGTCACCCCCGTGCCCGCACCGCCGCTCACGACGACGTTCGGGACCAGTTGCACCGTCTGTCCGACCTGGACCAGCGACGTGCTCGGGGTGAGGCTCACTGAACGCACCGATGGAATCGTCGCCACAGTGATCGATGCCGAAGCGCGGCGTGTGGTGTCCGCAATCGATACGGCCGTGATGACGGCCGATCCGTTGGCCAGCGCTGTCACCTGACCGCTGGCACTGACGGTGGCTACGGCGCTGTTGTTGGTGCGCCATGTCACGCCCGTGCTCACTCCCGCGTCGGCCTGCACACTCGCACTGAGTGTCGCGACATCGGTGGGGGAGAGGGTCAGACTCGTGGGCGACACGGTGACCACCGGAACGCTGCGCACCGTGATCAGCGAGGCGCTCTGCTTGGTGGTGTCGGCGGTCGACACGGCCGTCACGACGGTCGCGCCGGCACTCACACCGACGATAAGCCCGGCGCTACTCACCGAGGCCACGGCGGGATTGGCCGAGCGCCATTGAATGGTCGTGTCCGCACCGGGGTCGGCGGAGATGCTTGCCGTCAGTTGCCGCGTCTCGCCCATAGCCACTGTCGCCGCCGTGGGCTGCACGGCCACGTCGCGTACGAGCGCGACGATCGTGATGCTCGCGATGCCGCGACGCGTGGTATCGGCCGCGAGAATGGCCGAGATCGTTGTGGTGCCCGGCGCGACGCCGGTGATCAACCCGTTCGACGAAATCATGGCCACCGACGGATTGGCCGAACGCCAGATGATTGCTCGGCTCAGGCTCTCTTCGGCCTGTACCGTGGCATTCATCTGCCGGGTCTGGCCGGGGCTCAGTGTGCTCGTACCCGGTGAGACCGTCACCGATCGGGGGACGCGCACCGCCACAACGATCGAGTCGTACATGCTCGTAAACGCCGCGGATCGCACCCGCACCGTCACGGTGCCGAGGCCCACGCCGATGAGCTTGCCGCCCTGGGTAATCGATGCCACGGTGGGATTGCTCGTGCTCCACTCTACGGCACGAGACTCACCGTCGTTCACATCGACCGTGACGTTGAGCTGGGTTTCGTCACCAAGGAACAGTTCGCTGGGCGGATTGCTGATAACCACGCTGCGGGGCGCGGTCACGGTGAGCTGCGTGGCGGCTGTCAGGCGCGGGTCGCCGACGGCGCTCACGCGGATGACCGTGCTGCCGGGCTGGATGCCGGTCACTACGCCGTTCGCCACGGTCGCGATGGTCGGATTCGCGCTCTCCCACCGCAACGCGGTCGCGGCGCCGGAATCAGCATCGACCGTGGGGGTGATGGCCGTGCTCGACCCGGCGCGGACCTGCGATGCGCTCGGCAGCGTGAGGCCGCGGACGACATTGACGTGTACGGCCAGTTCCTGTGTCACCGTGCCGCTGGTGGCGCGAATGACGGTGCGTCCGGGAGCGCGAGCCGTAATGGTCGCTGTGGTCCCGGCACTGGAAACGTCGGCGATCGTGATGTCGGCGCTCGACCACGCTACGCCGGCGCTGGTAAGCACCACACCACCGGCATCGCGGACGACCACCGACACGGTGCCGGAGGCCCCGATGGCCCCGAGGCCGAGCGCGTTCGCCGAAAACTCGATGCGGGACGGTACCCCGGTCTGGGGGGCGCTGTTCGATCCGCCGGTGGTGCCACCGGGGGGGCTGCCGGAACCGGCGATGTCGGCGCTACCGGCGCAAGCGGTAAGCAGGGCGAACGACAGGGCCGTGACCGTGCTGGACACGGGCAGCCGCCGCGGCTGCATGGCTCGCCGATGGGAGAAGGTCAGGAACGTGGGCATCGCAAGGGCATTAGGGGTCGCATACCGTCCGTCACAAAGACGAACGAGTCACGCTGCGGGCACGGCCGCGCATGCGAACCTGACACTCCTGCGACTGGGCGCCGTGGCAATCGTCACACTGGTGGTGCGATGGTCACGGCGCCGGCCTCGCCGTCACTTCACGGCGCCGAACTCCTGGGTATCGCGGGGCGCCGTCATGGCCGCCGGGTTGAGCACGGCTTCCAGCTGCTCGCGGGTGAGCAGCCCGCGCTCGAGGACGATGTCGAACACGCCGCGCCCACTCGCGAGGGCCGTGCGCGCCACATCGCTGGCGGCCTCATAGCCGATCACGGGGACGAGTGCGGTCACGATGCCGATGGAGTGCTCCACGAAGTGCCGCATGCGGTCGGCGTTGGCCGTGATGCCGGTGATGCACCGCTCGCGCAGCACCGCGCAGGCGTTCCGCAGCATGTCGATGCCGCGCAGGAGGCGATAGGCGATCACCGGTTCGAAAGCGTTGAGCTGTAACTGCCCCGCTTCGGCGGCCATGGTGACCGTCACGTCGCCACCGATCACATCGAAGCAGACCTGATTCACCACTTCGGGGATCACCGGGTTCACCTTGCCCGGCATGATCGACGAGCCGGGCTGCATGGCCGGCAGGTTGATCTCGCCGAAGCCCGCGCGCGGCCCCGACGACAGGAGGCGCAGGTCGTTGCAGATCTTCGACAGTTTGGTGGCGGTGCGCTTCATCACGCCCGACAACTGCACGAAGGCCCCCGTGTCGCTGGTGGCTTCCACCAGATCGGGGGCAGTGATCACCGGCACCCCGGACACCTGCGCGAGGTGTCTGGCCACGAGATCGGCGTAACCCGGCGGCGCGTTGATGCCGGTGCCGATGGCGGTGGCGCCAAGATTGATTTCGCGGATGAGCCCCTGCGCTTCGGCAAGGCGGTCCACATCCTCGCGGAGCGTGTTCGCGAAGGCCATGAACTCCTGCCCCAGCGTCATCGGCACGGCATCCTGCATCTGCGTGCGCCCCATCTTGAGCAGCGGGGCGAATTCGGTGCCCTTGGCCGCGAACGCGTCGGCCAGCCGGCTGAGCTCCTCGCGGAACGCGGCGAGGCTCTTGTGCAGCGCGAGACGCACGGCGGTGGGATACACGTCGTTCGTGGACTGCGAGAGGTTCACATGATCGTTGGGGCTTACGACGTGATAGGCACCACGGGGCTCGTTGCGCAGTTCGAGCGCCCGGTTCGCAATGACCTCGTTGGCGTTCATGTTGGTGCTCGTACCGGCGCCGCCCTGAATCATGTCCACGAGGAAGTGCTCGTGGTGGCGACCGGCGCGGAGTTCGCGCGCGGCGCGCACGATCACCTCACAGGTCGGGTCGTCGAGCAGTCCGAGTTCGTGGTTGGTGAGCGCGGCGGCTTCCTTCACTTCGGCCAGCGCCTCGATGAGCACCGGGAATTCACGCAGCGGGATGCCGGTGATGGGGAAGTTCTCCAGCGCGCGCAGCGTCTGCACGCCATACAACGCCTCGTCGGGGACCTCGCGCTCGCCGAGCAGGTCGTGTTCGACTCGCGTACGGTTGCCGCCGAACCCGAGGGCGCGTCCGCGTCCCACGAGCGTGGCATCGGCGCGGCGGAGACGCGCACTGATGGCGCGCGCGGCGCGGGCGACGAGGGCCGCATACAGCTGCGGCGCCTCGCGCGTGATGTCGTCGAGTTGCGTGCGAGTGAGCAGCACGCAGAGGCCGGGCATGATCACGCGCGCCGTGGTGCCATGCGTGCTGTCGTCGAGCAGCAGCCCTTCGCCGACCGCTTCACCGGCGCCGAGCGTGACGAGGCGCGTGGAGCGACCGTCGGCCGACTTTTCGATGGCGACCGCCCCGCTGAGCAGGATGGCGAACCGCTGGCGTGCTTCCCCCTCGTTGAAAATGGTCGAGTCGGCCACGAGCTCGTGCGGCGTCACGTGGCGGGCAAGTTTCCAGAGGTGCGCGTCGGTGAAGCCCTCGAGGAACGAGGTGGCGCGCAGCTGGTCGGCGAGTTCGGCCGGAGTGGTCATGGAGGCGGGGACTGCGGAAGGAGGGAACGGCGGAAGCTCTAACGGCGGGAGCCTGACTACGAACGGTAACTGCGCGACCCGCAGACAGCAGACGGCAGGAAGTACAGCTCGCAGACGGGAGGAATATGGAAGTCCGGGCGCGGGCGCTTCGCGCCGCGCCCGATTTCCTTATTTCCCCCGTCTGCCGTCTGTTGTTCCTGCGGTCTGCCGTCTGCTGGTGGGCGCGATCATGCAAAGCGCGCCATACTACAGGGACGCGTGATGCCCTTTCCGTCATAGAGCCCCTCCCCATGCCTCTCTCCCGCCGTGATTTCCTCGAGCGGTCCGCCGTATTGTCGGCGGCCGGGTTCGTTCCGCGTCTTCCTGAAGCGTGGCCGGCTGAGTCCGCCACGATGCCCGCAGCCGTCCCGGCAGGGTTCCGTGGCCGACCGTGCGTGGTGTCGTCGTCCAATGGCATCCGCGGCGTGAAGGTGGCCTACGACAAGATGCTGGCCGGTGAGGATCCCCTCGACGCGGCCATCGCCGGCGTGAACATCCAGGAGCTCGATCCCGATGATCAGTCGGTGGGGCTCGGCGGGCTCCCCAACGAGGAAGGGGTGGTGCAGCTCGATGCGTCGTGCATGCACGGCCCCACCCGTCGCGCGGGCTCGGTGGCGTGCATCGAGGGGATCGCTACCCCGTCGCTCGTGGCGAAAGCGGTCATGGACTACACCGACCACGTGATGCTGGTGGGCGAGGGCGCGACGCGGTTCGCCAAGGCGATGGGGTTCAAGGAGCAGAACCTGCTCACCGAGAAATCGCGTCAGGACTGGATGCGCTGGAAGTCGCGTCTCAACGCGAACGATGCGTGGCTCGACCACAACGACGATATCAAGATCAAGTTCACCACCGGCACGATCAACATGAACGCGGTGAACGCGAACGGGGATCTGGGCTCGGTGACCACGACGAGCGGCATGGCGTGGAAGGTGCCGGGGCGTATCGGGGATTCGCCCATCGTGGGGGCGGGGCAGTACTGCGACAACACCGTGGGGGCGGCCGGGAGCACCGGACGCGGCGAGGCGAACATCAAGACCTGCGCCTCGTTCCTCATCGTAGAGTTCATGCGCCAGGGCATGGCCCCGCAGCAGGCCTGCCTCAAGACGCTCGAGCGGGTGGTGGCCATGACCGAAGCCCGGCTCCTCGGCCCCGGCGGTCGCCCACGCTTCGATCTCGAGTTCTACGCGGTCACCAAGGCCGGTGAATTCGGGGGCGCGACGCTCTACTCCGGGGGCAAGTTCGCGGTGTGCGACGAGAAGGGCGCGCGACTCGAGGAAGCGGCGTACCTGTACCGGAGGTAAGGCGGGCGGCCCGGGGGGGGGCGGTACTACGCGCGATCGACTACGCGTTGGAACCTACGCGTTGGCACGGACGCGTTGGCGCGAACGCGTTGGCAAGGACGCAGAGGGACGCCGGCACCAACGCCGGCACCAACGCCGGCACAAACGCCGGCACCAACGCCCCCCGCCCTCGAGCGACCGGCGAAGCCCGGTCGCCCCGTTTTTGCCCGCGTCGGCGCCCGCGCCCCTCGCGTTTGTGCCAACGCGTTCGCGCCAACGCGTTGCTGCCAACGCGTCCCTGCCAACGCGTAGTCGATCGCGCGTAGTCGACCGAGCGTAGTCCCGCCCCGCCCCGCCCGGACCCGCGTCCCCGCCCCTCGGCCCGGTTAGATTTCAGGGATGCACGAGACCGACGCCCCGACCCCGTATTTGCCCGCGGCCGTAGAGCCCAAGTGGCAGCAGCGCTGGACCGACCGCGGCACCAATACCGCGAAGCTCGAGAATCCGGCACGCCCGTTCTACGCGCTCATGATGTTCCCCTACCCGAGCGCCGAAGGGCTGCACGTGGGGAACCTCTTCGCGTTCACCGGCAGCGACATTTCCGCGCGCTTCCACCGGCTCATGGGACACGACGTGTTCCAGCCGCTCGGCTTCGATGCGTTCGGCATCCACTCCGAGAACTACGCGCTCAAGGTCGGCGCGCACCCCATGGAGCTCACCCCGAAGAACGTCGCGAACTTCACGCGACAGCTCGGGCGCGCCGGCTTCATGGTGGACTGGAACCAGAAGGTCGACACCTCGCGCCCCGACTACTACAAGTGGACGCAGTGGGTCTTCCTCCAGCTCCACAAGCAGGGGCTCGCGTACAAGAAGGCGGCCGCGGTGAACTGGTGTCCGTCGTGCAAGACGGTGCTCGCCAACGAACAGGTCGAGGACGGCCACTGCGAGCGCTGCAGCAGCGCCGTGGAGCAGCGCTTCCTCGAGCAGTGGTTCTTCAAGATCTCCGAGTACGCACCGCGACTGCTCGCCAATCTCGAGTGGCTCGACTGGTCGGCGATCACCAAGCAGGCGCAGCGCAACTGGATCGGCAAGTCGGAGGGCGCACAGCTCACGTTCGACATCGCCGGACACAGCGACCGGGTCACGGTCTTCACCACGCGCGCCGATACCATCTACGGCGCCACGTACCTCGTTCTCGCCCCCGAGCATCCGCTCGTCGCCACGCTCACCACCGATGCGCAGCGCGCGGCGGTGACGCAGTACGTGGAGGCCACGAAGAAGCAGGATCTCATCTCGCGCAAGAGTACGAAGGAGAAGACCGGTGTCTTCACCGGGGCGTATGCCGTCAATCCCGCCACGCAGCAGCAGATTCCGGTGTGGATCGCCGACTACGTGCTCATGGAGTACGGCACCGGCGCCATCATGGCCGTCCCGGGACACGACGAGCGCGATTTCGAGTTCGCGCAGGTGTTCGCGTTGCCCATCGTGCGCGTGGTCGCCGGCCCCGATGATCAGGCGGATACCCCCCTCGGCGATGCGGCGTTCACCGACGACGAACACGGCCGTCTCGTGAATAGCGGCACGTTCGACGGCCTGCCCGTGCAGGACGCCAAGCGCACCGTTACGCAGTGGCTGGCCGACCAGGAGCACGCGAAAGCGGTGGTGAACTACCGTCTCCACGACTGGTGCATCTCGCGGCAGCGGTACTGGGGCCCGCCGATTCCCATCATCTACTGCGATACGTGCGGCGCGGTGCCGGTGCCTGAGCAGGATCTGCCGGTCGAGCTCCCGAACATCCCCGACTTCAAGCCCGACGACAGCGGCATTTCGCCGCTCGCCCGGCATGAAGAGTGGTATCGCGTGCCATGTCCGACCTGTGGCAAGACGGCGCGCCGCGAAACCGACGTGAGCGACACCTTTCTCGATAGCGCCTGGTACTTCCTGCGTTATCCGAGCGCCACACGCGATGACATTGCGTTCGATCGCGAGCGCACGAAGACGTGGTTGCCTGTGAACTCGTACATCGGCGGCAACGAACACGCCGTGCTGCATCTGCTGTACTCGCGCTTCATCACCATGGTGATGAAGGACGGGGGCTTCATCGACTTCGAGGAGCCGTTCACGCGCTTCCGCGCGCACGGCATGATCATCCGCGAAGGCGCGAAGATGTCGAAGTCGAAGGGCAACGTGATCAACCCCGACGTGTACATGGAGGAGTGGGGCGCCGATGCGTTCCGCATGTATCTCATGTTCCTCGGACCCTACGAGGAAGGCGGCGACTTCCGCGATCAGGGGATCAGCGGTGTGCGTCGCTTCCTCGACCGGTTGTGGGCGTCGGTGCGCGATGCCCGTACCGATGGGGCGCCCGATGCCGACGTCCTGCGCAAGATGCACCGCACCATCAAGAAGGTCGGTGAGGATACGGCAAACCTGGGTTACAACACCGCCATCGCGGCGATGATGGAGTACATGAACGCCGTACGCCGAGGTGAGCGCACGCCGCATCGCGACGAGGTGCTGCCGCTCGTCCAGCTGGCCGCGCCGTTTGCCCCGCACCTCGCCGAAGAGTGCTGGGAAGCGCTCGGCCACACGGGCAGCGTGTTCGATGCCGGCTGGCCGTCGTTCGATCCGGCCATGCTCGTGGACGACGAGGTGGATCTCGTGGTGCAGGTGAACGGCAAGGTACGTGGCAAGTTGCGCGTCCCCGTGGCCATCACGCAGGACGACGCGCTCGCGCTGGCCCGCGCCGACGAGGGAATCGCGAAGTTCCTCACCGGCGAGTTCAAGAAGGTCGTGTTCGTGCCCAAACGACTGCTGAACATCGTCGTGTGATGACAAAGGCGGTGAGCCCAGAGGAAACCCTCCGGGCCCGCCCTTGTGTCAGAAGTGGCGAACATCCCACCGAGGTTACCATGATCCTGTTTCCATTCCGCCGCTCTTCGATTGCGGCAATCACTGTGCTCACGGCCAGTGCTGCGCTTGCAGCGGTGGCCACCCCGTGCGACGCCCAGCCGCGCGAAGAGCGCGAAGTGCGCATCGCGCGCACGCCGGCGGCTGGTATGACCTTCGTGCGCGGGGGGCCGGCCAATCGCGCCGTTCTCGGCGTCACGCTCGCCGAAGCGTCACGGGCCGATACTGCCGGCGTACGCCTCGAGAGTGTTGCTCCCAACAGTCCGGCGGCCAAGGCCGGTCTTAAGGCGGGCGACCTCATCACGGACATCAACGGCGTGAACCTCAAGGTGTCGCGCGAGGACGCCGAGGATCCCGCGTCGGAAGGGCTCGCACAGCGCCGTCTGCAGCGCACGATGGGGCGCGCCAAGCCGGGGGACGACGTGAAGCTGCAGGTGCGCAGCGGCACCGCCACGCGCACCGTGACGGTGAAGGCCGCCGCGGAAGAGGAGCTCGAGCAGTCGGTGGCGCAGTTCGAGGAGCGCATCATCACCCGCAGCCCCGATTGGGTCTTCATCGAACGCCGCACGGGCGGCCGCCCACGCGGTGCGGTTGGCGTGACCATCGGGAGTGCGGGGAATGCGCGTGACACGCTCGGACTCTTCGTGAACAGTGTCGTGACCGGTGGGGCGGCCGAGAAGGCGGGCATCATCGAGGGCGAGCGCATCGCGGCCGTGAACGGCATGGATGTGCGCGTCCCGCGGGAAGACGTGGACGACGATCAGATGGCCTCGGCTCGTGTGGATCGTTTCGTACGCGAGATCCAAAAGGCCGAGCCTGGCAAGACCGTCGCCATGCGGGTGTGGGGCAACGGCCGCTATCGCGACGTGACCGTCACGGTGCAAAAGGCCGAGGACCTGCCCAGTGGGGCGACCATGGGCGGCGAACCGCAGGTTTTCGAGTTCCGCGGGAAGGGTGACGAACCACAGGTCTTCGAATTCCGCGGGAAGGGCGACGAACCGCAGCTCTTCGAGTTCCGCCGCGACCGCCCGGCCCGCGGCCGTATCCGCATCAACGGCAATGAAATCGAGATCGACGGGCAGGGCATCGAGCGCGCGATGGAGGAGATGGGGCGGCGCTTGCAGGATCGCATGCGCGACGTGGAGATCGACGTGCGCAGCCTACGCACGCTGCCGGAGCGGTCGGGGGCGGTAAGGATTCGGACCGGGCGGGCGGCGGTCTGAGCGGTTCGGCCGTACTGAGCGCGGGTCTCAAACAGCAGACCGCAGACGGCAGGAACCACAGCACGCAGTGAGGGAGGAATGCGGTACAACAACCCGGGAGCCCGCGCTGCGCGCGGCTCCCGATATCTCTACCGCAAAGGAAATCGGGGGCGCCGCGAAGCGGTCGCCCCCGTGTTGTTGTACCGAACTCCTCCCGTTCTGCGTGCTGTAGTTCCTGCCGCCTGCCGTCTGCTGGTGGTCGCCCACCCCATCCCGCCAAAGCCCCGCCCAACCCCCCGCCCCCATCCCACCCTCCAGCCCCATCCGCAACACATCTCCCCCGGTTGGCGTTTAACACACATCAACCTCTCGGCGGAACGCCGGTCCGACCGACCGACGATCCGTGCCTTCGTTTCCGTCGTTCGCCCCGCGAATGTCCGCAATTGAATCGCCGTCGCGCTCCGCGCGCGGCTTCGCCATACAGGCCGTCCGCCCGTTCGTTTATGCGCCCGCCGTGGCGCTCCTCGGACTCGCGGCTGCCGCGTGCAAGGAACCCCCCAAGCCGCAGCGCCCGGTGCCCACCGTGTCGGTCACCACGACCAAGCCGGCGCCGCTCCCCTACGTGGTCACCGCGAACGGACAGGTCGAGCCCAATCGCACCGTGGCGGTCCAGTCGTTGGTTTCGGGGCAGCTCACCCGCGTGGCCATCGCCGAGGGCGACGAGGTGCGCGAAGGGCAGGTGCTCTTCCAGATCGATGCGCGCCCGTTCCGCGCCGAGGTCGAGCGATTGCAGAGCACGCTGGCCCGCGATGAAGCGACGCTCGTGCGCGCCCGCGGCGACTCGGTACGCTTCGCCTCACTGGCCAAGGACGGCTACGTCACCAAGCAGCAGCTCGATCAGGCCTACGCCGAAGCGTCGGCGCTTGCGGCGACGGTGGCGGCCGGCCGCGCTTCGCTGCAGCGCGCGCGGCTCGACCTCGAGAACACCACGGTGAAGGCACCCATCTCGGGGCGCACCGGCCAGCTGCTGTACAAGGCCGGCTCGCTCGTGCGTGCGTCGGCCGACCAGCTCGTCACCATCAACGAGCTGCGCCCCGTGCTCGTGCGGTTCCCGGTGCCTGAGCGCGACTTCGAGGAACTCCGCAATCGAGCGGGACTCGACAAGCCGCTCGAGGTGCAGGTCATCCCCAACACCGCCGATACGTCGCACGTGGTCACCGGCACGCTCACCTTCGTGGACAATCAGGTCGATCGCGCCACGGGCTCCGTGCTCCTCAAGGCGCGGGTGGCCAACGAGGATCGCAATCTGTGGCCCGGGCAGTTCGTGACTGTGAAGCTCCAGCTCAGTGTCGACGAAAACGCCATCACGCTTCCGTCGGAGGCGGTGGTCACCAGCGGCGCCAACACCTTCGTGTACCTCATGGAAGCCGGGAAGGCGAAGCGCGCGTCGGTGAAGGTCGGCCGCCCCGCCGGTACGCTGGTGAAGATCGACAGCGGGCTCGTGGGTGGTGAGCAGGTGATCATCGAAGGACAGGCCCGTCTCCGTGACGGCGCCCCGGTGCAGCTGCGCAAGCCGGCCGGCGCCAGCGGTGGCCGCAACGGTGGTGGCCGCAACGGCGGTGGCCGCGGGGATAGCGGAGCGAAGCCGGGAGCCACTGGAGGCCAGGGAGGGCCCGCACGATGAGTCAGCCGTCGCAGGGACCGGCGAACGACGTGCCGCCGGAAGTCGCCAACACCAGCAACCTCAGCGAGATCTGGATTCGCCGACCCATCATGACCACGCTGGTCATGACGGCGATTCTCATCTTCGGCGCGGTGGCGTACCAGCGCCTCGCTGTGAGTGACCTGCCCACCATCGACTATCCCACCATCACGGTGTCGGCCAACCTCCCGGGCGCGAGCCCCGAGGTCATGGCCACGTCGGTGGCCACGCCGCTCGAACAGCAGTTCGCCACCATCAGCGGTATCGACAACATCACGTCGTCGAGCTCGCAGGGGAGCACCAACGTCACGATTCAGTTCAATCTCGATCGTGACATCGACAAGGCCGCCGCCGATGTGCAGTCGGCCATCTCCAAGTCGCTGCGCCAGCTGCCGCAGGGCATCAATCCGCCGTCGTACAACAAGGCGAACGCGGCCGACTCGCCCATCATGATGTACTCGCTCACCTCCGATGTGATGTCGCGAGCGGAGCTCAACGAGTACGCCGAAACGTTCATCGGGCAGAAGCTCAGCACGGTGACCGGGGTGGCGCAGGTGCAGATCTACGGCTCGGCCAAGTTCGCCGTGCGCGTGCAGCTCGATCCCAGCGCGCTCGCCCAGCGCGGCATCGGCATCGACGAAGTGCAGCAGGCCATCAATCAGGGGAACTCCAACTCCCCGGCCGGCGTGCTCATGGGGCCCAACCAGGCCTTCACGCTGCAGGCCACCGGCCAGCTCAAGAACGCCGCCGAGTTCCGGCAGCTCGTGGTGGCCAATCGCGACGGCGTGCCGGTGCGTCTTGGTGATCTCGGCACCGTGTACGACGGGTTGCAGCAGCTGCGCGGCTTCAGCGAGATCAACGGCGTGAGCAACATCTCGCTGGCGATCATCCGCCAGCCCGGCGTGAACACCGTCGCCACCGCCAAGGCGGTCGAGCACGAAATGGCGCAGCTCGAGGAACAGCTGCCCCCCGGCGTGAAGCTCTTCACGGTCTTCAGCCGCGCCGAGGCGATCGAGGAAGCGGTGCTCGACGTGCAGTTCACGCTGGCGCTGACAGTGGCGCTCGTCGTGATGGTGATTTTCCTGTTCCTCCGCAACGCGCGCGCGACCATCATCCCGTCACTGGCCCTGCCGTTCTCCATCATCGGCACGTGCATCGTGATGTGGGCGCTCGACTACAGCCTCAACAACCTCACGCTCATGGCGCTCACGCTCGCCGTGGGCTTCGTGGTGGACGACGCCATCGTGATGCTCGAGAACATCGTGCGTCACATGGAAATGGGGAAATCGCCCATGCGCGCGGCGCTCGACGGCAGCAAGGAGATCAGCTTCACGATTCTCTCCATGACGCTGTCGCTGGTCGCCGTGTTCATTCCGCTGCTGTTCATGCCGGGGCTCATCGGACGGCTGTTCCGCGAGTTCGCCGTGACCATCGGCGTCGCGATTCTCGTATCGGGCTTCGTCTCGCTCACGCTCACCCCCATGCTCGCCGCCAAGTTCCTCAAGGGCGGAGAAGGGCATGAGGAGCCCACGGGCGTCTGGCGCTCAGTGGAGCGGCTCTATCAGCGCTCCGAGAATGCCTACGTGTCGTCGCTGCAGTGGGTGATGCGTCACCGTGGGCTCACCATGGTGTTCAGCGCGATCACGCTGGTGGCCACCGTGGGGCTGTTCATGACCATCCCCAAGGGCTTCCTCCCCTCCGAGGATACGGGGCGCCTGCAAGGATCGGTGGAAGGGCCCGAAGGGATCGGCTACGACGCGCTGGCGGTGAAGGCGCGTGAAGTGGGCAAGATCATCCAGGAGAGTCCGTACGTGGAGCGCGTGAGCGTCTCCATTGGAGGCGGGCCGTGGGGCGGCAGCAACAGCGCACGCCTCATGCTCACGCTCAAGGATCGCAAGCAGCGTCCGCACGTGGATCAGGTGATGCGCGAGATCACGCGCGCCACCTCGGGGGTGCCGGGCGTGCAGGTGTTCCTGCGCAATCCGCCGCCGATCAACATTGGTGGCCGTCGAGGCAACAGCGCCTATCAGGTGTCGCTGCAGGGTGCCGACATCGCCGAACTCTACACCAGCGCGCGCGCCCTCGAACAGCGCATGCGTGACCTGCCGGAGCTCGAGAACATCTCGAGCGACCTGCAGGTGGGCAACCCGCAGGTGGGTATCGTCATCGATCGCGAGCGCGCCTCCTCGCTCGGCGTGACTGCGACACAAATCGAGAACGCGCTCTACAACGCCTACGGATCGCGTCAGGTCAGCACCATCTACACGCAGGTGAACCAGTACCAGGTCATTCTCGAGCTCAAGGAAGAGTTTCAGAAGGACCCGGCGGCCCTGAGCCAACTGTTCATCCGCTCCAACACCGGCAACCTCGTGCCGCTCGGCGCGGTGGCCACGTTCACCAAGGGTGTGGGGCCGGTGTCGGTACAGCACAACGGGCAGCAGCCCGCCGTATCCATTTCGTTCAACACGCGCCCCGGTGTGGCGCTGGGGACCGCCGTCGATGCCGTGCAGCGTGAAGCGGCCGCGGTGTTGCCGGTGGGCGTCACGAGCGCGCTGAGCGGTGACACGCAGGCGTTCGCGCAGGCGCAGAGTGGCCTGCTGGCGCTGCTGGTGGTGGCGATCTTCGTGATCTACGTGGTGCTCGGTATTCTCTACGAGAGCTACATCCACCCCATCACCATTCTGTCCGGCTTGCCCTTTGCCGCAGTGGGCGCGCTCGCCACGCTCATGATCTTCGGCAAGGATCTCAGCGTGTACGCTTACGTGGGTGTGATCATGCTCATCGGTCTCGTGAAGAAGAATGCGATCATGATGATCGACTTCGCCACGGACGCCGAACGGAAGGATGGCATGGCACCGCGGGATGCCATTCTCGAAGCGGCGCGTGTGCGTTTCCGCCCGATCATGATGACCACCATGGCGGCACTCATGGGCACGCTGCCCATCGCGGTGGGCTACGGTGCCGGCGCCGAATCGCGCCAGCCGCTCGGGCTTGCTGTGGTCGGCGGCCTCGCGTTCTCGCAGCTCATCACGCTGTATGTGACGCCGGTGGTATACACACTGCTCGACGGCGTGGTGAGCAGCCGGAAGGCCAGGAAAGCCGCGAAGCAGCGGGCGATACTCGAGCCAGTGGCGGTCGCTGGGGACTGAGGCGGAAGCGCCTCCGTGCATCAATGCAAACGAGGTGCAGCCTTGGGGCTGCACCTCGTTTCGTATCCATACCACGAATCCGTCAGTGGATCGTCAGAACTCGATCTGGGTCCCGAGTTCCACGACGCGGTTGGGGGGGATGCAGAAGAACTCGGTGGCAGAGCGGGCGTTCCGCGACATGATGCCGAAGATGATCTTGCGCCAGCGCGACAGCACGATCTTGTCCCCCGGCTTCGCGGCGATGGGGATGAGACGCTCGCGGCCGAGGAAGTAGCTGGTCTCCATCGGCTTGCAGCGAATGCCCATCTGGTCCACGACCTCCAGCACGTTGGGCACGTTCGGTGTCTGCATGAAACCGTACGACGCCACCACCCGCCAGAAGCCGTGCCCGAGCGCGATGACGCGCACGCGTTCAGCGGCGCTCGTTTCGGGGACATCGGCCGTTTTCACGCTCACCAGCAGCACGCGCTCGTGCAGCACCTTGTTGTGCTTGAGGTGGTGCAGCAGTACGGGGGGCACGCCGTCATCGCTGCCGGTCATGAACACCGCCGTCCCCGCCACGCGATGCACGCTCGACTTTTCCACGCCTTCGAGGAAGAGCCCGATCGGCATGGTGCCGTCGGCGAGCCGCTGCATGAGCAGCGCACGACCACGCTTCCACGTGAGCATCAGCAGGAACAGGCACACACCAAGCGCCATCGGCACCCAACCGCCGTTCATCAGCTTGACCACGTTGGCGCTGAAGAAAAAGAGGTCGACGGTGAAGAACAGGCCGGCGAGTGCCGCCGCCTTCCACGGCTCCCAGCGGAATCGCAGGCGCGCCACCATGTAAAACAGCACGCTCGTGATAAGCATGGTGCCCGTCACGGCGATACCGTACGCCGCGCCCAGATTACTGGTGTTGCGGAAGGCCAGCACCACGATGAGACAGCCCACCGCGATGAACCAATTCACCTCGGGGATGTAGATCTGCCCTTCCTCCACCGTCGACGTGTGCTTGATCTCGAGGCGCGGGATGAAGCCGAGGGCGATGCCCTGGCGCGTGGTGGAGAACGCCCCCGAGATCATCGCTTGCGATGCCACGATCGCCGCCAACGTCGCGATGATGAGCAGCGGGATAAGGAACCAGTCTGGCGCCAGCAGGAAGAAAGGGTTCTCGGCGGCCTCGGGCCGTTCGAGCAGCAGGGCGCCCTGACCGAAGTAGTTGAGCAGCAGCGCTGGAAACACCAGCAATACCCACGCGTAGCGAATGGGTTTGCGGCCGAAGTGGCCCATGTCGGCGTATAGCGCTTCGCCGCCGGTGATGACTAGGACTACGGAACCGAGCACGAAGAACGACAGCGATCCGTTGGCCTGCACGAAGTGCACGGCATACATCGGGTTCACCGCCGCCAGAATGCTGGGCTGCTGCGCGATTTCCACGGCCCCAAGCGTACCGATGGTGATGAACCAGACGAGCGTGATGGGCCCGAACGCCTTCCCTACGAGGTCCGTGCCGAAGCGCTGCACCGCGAAGAGGGTCGCGAGGATGACCACGGTAATGGGCACGATGTACTTCGCGAGTGAAGGCATCGCGAACTCGAGCCCTTCCATGGCACCCAGTACGCTCATGGCGGGCGTGATGATGCCATCGCCGTAGAGTAGGGCCGTGCCGAACAGTGCAAGGGCGACGAAGACGCCCCCTTTGGTGAAGCTCGACGGCGTACCGCGCGGGAATATCAGCGCGAGCAGGGCGAACTGGCCGCCTTCACCTCGGTTGTCGGCGCGGAGCACGAAGCTCACGTACTTCACGCTGATGACCAGCGTGAGCGCCCACACGATCAGCGAAAGAATACCGAAAACATTGTCGCGCGTGGGCTGCAGGCCATACAGATGGCCGAAGATTTCCTTGATCGAATACAGCGGGCTCGTGCCGATGTCGCCGTACACCACGCCGAGCGCGGTGAGGGTGAGGATCGCGAGGCGCTTCCCCGTGGGATTCTGATCCCGGTGGTGTCCCCCACCCCCGTGAGTGGTTTGCGTGGGGAACATGCCGGTGTGTGCGAGGACTTCCTCGCCCGGCTTGGCCGAAAAGGCGTTGTGGGAGCCGACGTCGGACTGCTCGCCTGTGGGGTGGCGCAGCGCGTCGGCCGAGGGAGACGGCGGTTCCGCCGGAGTGGTCTCGGCGCTTCGTTCGGGAACGGCCTCGGCTTGGTCTGCCGAGGCCGGAATATTCTGGTCGTTTGGCATGGGATGGGAACGTGAACCTGTAATCTATATCGGGGTGCGGGATCAGCGTCCATGGGAACGCCTCGGAACGGGTGGCCCCGGAATTAAACTTCAGGGATGCTCGATCTGCTTTTCGTCCCGGTAATTGCCGCTGCAGTGGGTGCCGCCGCGTTCCCGGCGCATCGAATGGTTGCCCGCGATACGGCCGGGCTCCCCGCCCGTGCGCCTGCCGACACGTCGCACACGCCGGCCGACAC
>Ga0164292_10000664_pt1 | contig 27059 bp, 19 predicted proteins | sample GEODES117metaG_FD_111486 | JGI IMG/M metagenome (GOLD analysis project Ga0164292, IMG submission 111486) | Eutrophic lake water microbial communities from Lake Mendota, Wisconsin, USA - GEODES117 metaG | ecosystem: Environmental > Aquatic > Freshwater > Lake | place: USA: Lake Mendota...
ACGAACTCGGTGAGCTGGCGGAGCTTCCGCGGATCGGGGGCGGGGTGGATGCGACGGAGAAATCCGGCCCCAGCCGCGGCCAGGCGTTCCGCGACCGCTTCGTTGGCCGAGAGCATGAACTCCTCGATGATCTGGTGGCTCTCGGTGTGGGCGACGACGTGGGCACCGGACACCCGTCCGTCCCGGTCGAGGTCGATCTTCACCTCCGGCATCTCCAGTTCGAGCGCGCCGCGGTTCTTCCGGCGGCGACGAAGGATCCGGGCCAGATCGCGCATCCGGCCGAGGAGCGTGCGGACTTCCCCGGTCATCTCCACCTCGGCGGTGGCCGGGTCGGCGAGAAACAGATCGACCTCCTCGTAGGTGAAGCGTCGGCAGCTGCGGATGGCGCTCCGCTCGACCTCGGCATGGACCGGGACCCCGTCGGGCGTGAACTCGATCCAGCACGTCCGCGCGTAGCGCACGCGGCCCGGCTGGAGGCTCGCGAGGTTGTTCGAGACGATCTCCGGGAGCATGGGGATCACCCGGTCGGGGAGATAGACGCTCGTGCCGCGGGCGAGCGCCTCCTGGTCGACCGGCGTCCCCTCCGGCACGAAGTGGGCGACGTCGGCGATGTGGACACCGAGGAGCCAGTGATCCCGCTCCAACCGCTCCAGCGAGATCGCATCGTCGAAGTCGCGGGCATCGACCGGATCGATGGTGATGATCGTCCGCCCCGTCAGATCGCGACGATCGGCGGGCACCTCCTCGGTGAACCGGACGGCCTGCGCGCGGGCGGCGTCGAGGACCTCCTCGCTGAACGGTCCGGGGAGTCCGAACTCGTGGATGATCGACTGCGTGTCGACGCCGGGCTCGCCGGCAAGCCCGAGAACTTCGACGATCACCCCTTCCCCGTCACGGAGATGGGACGGGAAACGCACGACCTCGACGACGACCTTGTCCCGCTCGCGGACCGACTTGGCGCCGGGATCGCCGACCGACACCGGTCGCGGGAAGGAGGTGCCATCGATCTGCACCCAGCCGGAGCCGGCGGCCACGAAGAAGCTGCCGACGAACCGGGTCCGCGCCCGCGTGACGACCTCGACGATCTCCCCACTCGGACCCGGGCGGCGGACGTCGCGGCCACGCAGCAAGCGGACGCGGACGGTGTCGCCGTTGACGGCATCGAGACACGCCGACTGGGCGACATGGACATCGCTGTCGCGGTTGCCCGCCGCCGCGGCCAGCGGATGGACGAATCCGTAACCTCCGGCGGCGCGGCGGAACACGCCGAGGACGTCATCGCGGGCGCCGCCGGCCCCGCTCCCCCCCGCGGCGGGCGCGCGCCCCCCGCGCCGTTCGCGGTGGTCATCGTCGCTGCGTCGCTGCTCGTCCTTCGGCATCGGTGGCCTCCACTGTCGGTCGGGAACCGCCCTCGGCGGTCCCCCTTTCAGCCGCGGCCGCGGAAGAACTTCCGTCCGAGGGAGGGCTGATACTGAGTCCAACCGCCGTCGATCGCCGCCTCGTTTTGCAACAGCTGGAGCACGCCGGCGAGCCGGGCATCCATGTGGTCGAGATGGTGGAGCGCGAGGGCTTCGAGCGTCATCGGAAGCTTCGGGGCCCCGTACTCGTACTGCCCGTGGTGACTGGCCACCATGTGCTTGATCCGCACCGCCAACTCGACGTCGAACGGCCGACCGGTGCGGGCCTCGACGGCGAGGATCTTCGCCTCCAACTGCTCGAGACCGAGGAGGACATGGCCGAGGAGTTGCCCGGCATCGGTGTAGGAAAAGCCGCTCTCGCTCTCCAGTTCGAGCGTCTTGCCGAGGTCGTGGAACAGGACCCCGACGAGGAGCAGATCGCGATCGAGCGCGGGATAGAGCGGGGCGACACGATCGGCGAGACGGAGGAGGTTGACGACGTGCTCGAGAAGGCCGCCGGCATGGGCGTGATGGTGCTTGACTCCGGCAGGGGAGCGGCTGAAGACCGTCATCAGAGCCTCGTCGGCGAGCACTTCGCCGGAGAGCTCCCGGAGCGGACCGGGCCGGATCGTCGCCAACAGCGCCGCCAGTTCCCCGCGGAGTCTCGCGACATCGGCGGCCGACAGCACCTGGAACTCCGACTCGTCGATGATCCGGGGGTCGACCCGCCCGATCCCCTGGATGATGAGTTGGAGATTGCCCGAATAGAGCTGCGTCATCCCCTCGACCCGGACGTAGTCGCCGTCCTCGAAGGCCTCGAACTCGGCATCCGACGCGTTCCACATTCTGCCGGTGATCGCCCCACTCCGGTCGGCGAGCTCCACCTGCAGATAAAGCTGGCCATTACGGTTCGGCCGGAGCTGCTTGTGGGTGGCGAGGAACACCTGATCGACGGCCGTCTGGGGTGCCAGTTCCGTGACGCGCTTCCGCTGGGACTGCGGGCGTCCCGCACGGTTCGGGGGATCGGCGGGCGACATGCGGGATCCGGAGTGGGGTTGGCGGCCGGGGCGGGACCGGTGACGATTTTATCAGCCGCGGCCGGAACGTGTTCCGCTCCGCGGAAAAACCGGTCAGCGACTACAATCCCGCCGCCCCGTCGATGCGGGCATCTCCCACCCGTTCAGCCCCACCATAGCCCCGTCCGGAGTCACCCATGGCCGACCACGCGATTTCCCCCACCCGTGCCGAGGACTACCCCGAGTGGTACCAGCAAGTCGTGCGGGCGGCCGACCTGGCCGAACAATCGCCGGTCCGAGGCTGCATGGTGATCAAGCCGCACGGCTACGGCATCTGGGAGCGGATGCAGACGATCCTCGACCGGATGTTCAAGGAGACCGGGCATCAAAACGCCTACTTCCCCCTCTTCATCCCGCTGTCGTACCTCGAAAAGGAGGCGAAGCATGTCGAGGGCTTCGCCAAGGAGTGCGCCGTCGTCACCCACCACCGCTTGGAGCTGTCACCCGAGGGGAAGCTGATCCCCACCGGGAAGCTCGAGGAGCCACTCGTCGTCCGCCCCACGAGCGAGACGATCATCGGGGCGATGTTCGCCCGCTGGGTGCAGTCGTGGCGCGACTTGCCCCTGCTCATCAATCAGTGGGCCAACGTCGTCCGCTGGGAGATGCGTCCGCGGGTCTTCCTGCGCACCGCCGAGTTCCTCTGGCAGGAAGGGCACACCGCCCATGCCACGAGCGCCGAGGCGGTGGAGGAGACGCTGCGAATGCTCGACGTCTACGCGACGTTTGCCGAACGCGATCTCGCAATCCCCGTGATCCGCGGCCCCAAGCCCTCCGCGGAACGGTTCCCCGGCGCCGTCGACACCTACTCGATCGAGGCCATGATGCAGGACGGCAAGGCCCTTCAGGCCGGCACCTCGCACTTCCTCGGACAGAACTTCGCCCACGCCCAGGAGATCAAGTTCGCCGGCCCGTCCGGTGCCGAGGAGTATTGCTGGACCACGTCGTGGGGGGTGTCGACCCGACTCATCGGCGCGGTGATCATGACCCACTCCGACGACGACGGGCTCGTGCTGCCGCCGCGGATCGCGCCGACACAGGTCGTGCTCCTCCCCATCCACCGCACGCCTGAGGAGAAGGAGACCGTGCTCGCGGCCTGCCGCCGGATCGAGTCCGGCCTTGCCGAAGCCCGCTTCGGCGGGGAGCCGATCCGCGTCCGCACCGACACCCGGGAGATCCGCGGCGGCGAGAAGACCTGGCAGCACGTCAAGCAGGGAGTGCCGGTGCGCGTGGAGATCGGCCCCCGTGATCTCGCCGCCGGGACGGTGAGCGTGATGCGCCGCGATCGTGGTCCGAAGGAACGGACGAGCGTGCCTGTCGACCACTTTGCCGCGACCGCGGCGGACCTCCTCGGCGAGATCCAGCAGGGGCTCTTCGATCGTGCCCGCGAGTTCCGTGATCGCCGCAGCGTGCGTCTCGACTCACTCGACGCGGTGCGGGAGTTCTTCGGTGCCGACGGGGAAGGGAAGGGGGGGAGCAAGCAGGGTGGGTTCGCCCACGTGCACGTCGCCGACGACCCGGCCGTGCCGACCGCCCTCGACCCCTTCAAAGTCACCGTTCGCTGCGTGCCGATGGACGGCGTCGACGAACCGGGGACGTGTGTGATCACCGGGAAAACGGTGGGCCGCCGCAGCGTCCTGGCGCGATCCTACTGACCGCCTTCGACGGGCACCGTCGCCGCCCACCCCGGCCCCGAGGCTTCGCGGATGCGCTGCACGGCGTACAATCCGGAAGCGGGGAGGGAGCGCGAAAGGGACGTCCGATCGCGTCGGCCCGGTCCCCCGACGGAGGCCGCCCGGACGGGCGGACGAACGATGAGCGTGCGGGCACCCGGTCCGATTGGTGTGGCGGCGGTGGCGTTGGCCGTCGGCGGGTTCATCGGCGTGGGCACTCCGCTCGTACGGGCGTCGATGCGGCCTTGGCGGCTCGGTGAGTTCGATCCCGCCGGAGCACGCATGGTGGAGGGGATCGCGGCACCGAAGGTCGATGCGCCATCGACGCAATTCGCCTTCGGCACGATGGGGGAGGGAGCCGAAGAGACGCACGAGTTCGTGATCCGCAACTCCGGAGACGCTCCCCTCAAGATCACCCGTGGGGCCACCTCCTGCAGTTGCACGGTGAGCGACTTCGAGAGCAGCGAGGGGGGCGACACCGACGGCGAGAAACTCCTCGAACCCGGGGCGGCTGCGAAGCTGCGGTTGAAGTGGCGGGGCAAGAAGGGGGGGGCGTTCCGTCAGCAGGCGACCGTGTTCACCAACGATCCGCGACGCCCCGAGATCGTGTTCGTCGTCGAGGGATTCGTGGTGCCGATCTGGAAGGCCGAGCCGAAGTCGATCGTGCTCACCTCGATTCCGAGCCAGGGTGGGGTCAAGGCGACGTCGCGGATCTTCACCTACGGCAAGGAGCCACCGCAGGTCGCGGGGATCACCACCCCGGACGCCGAAAGCCCCCAGGCTGTGTCTTTCACCACGACCCCCCTGTCCGCCGAGGAGATCGCCCGGGAACGGGGCGCGACCGGCGGCATTCTTCTCGAGGTCGAAATCCTCCCCGGAGTTCCGCTCGGCCCGCTCCGCAAGACGATCGAGATCGACCTCCGTCTCCCCGACGAGGTCAAGGCCGAGGTGACCGTCGAAGGAACCGTGGCGGGTGACCTTGCCTTGGCGGGCCAGGGATGGGATTCCTCCCGTCAGGTCCTCCAGCTCGGCACCATCTCCGGGCGCACCGGGATGCACACGCAGGTGTTCATCACGGCCAAGGGGACGCATCGTGACGCGGTTCATCCGGTGGTCCGTGACGTCGTGCCTCCATCGATGGAGGTGGTGGTCGGTGAAGGCAAGCCGATGGGGAGTGGCGCGGTGGTGAGGATTCCCCTCACGATCACGTTTCCCGCGGGAAGCCCACCGTGCAACCATCTCGGATCGAGTCAGGCCCCCGCCGGACGGATCGTCCTCGACACGGGGCACCCCGACTCCCCCACCATGACCATTCCCGTGAGTGTCGCCATCGGCCCGTGAGGATCACGACGCCCGGGGCACCCGCGACTCCCGCCTCCGGAATCGTTTTCATGATCAGCTTCGCCTGCAAGAGCCCCTGCCGCTCCCCCCTTCCAGAGGCAACCGCGTCGCAGAAAGGGAGGGCGAAGCACGTGGCGATTTTTTTTGCCACGGTCATCATCGCCCTTCCGCTCGTCCGGTCGCTGTCCGCCCAAGACACCGTCAAAGTCCCGACGCAGGGTCCCGGCGTCAGTGACGAGATGGCCGTCACGTTCCGGCAGCGCAACGGCGAGGTTTTCGAGGGCTGGCAGAAGCCGAAGGCGGTCCTCGTGTTCACCGGGGAACTCGATGGATACATCGAGCCGTGCGGGTGCACCGGCAAGGAGAATCAAAAAGGGGGCCTGAGCCGCCGACGCAACTTCCTCGCGGCCCTCACAGCCGCGGGCTGGCCCGTGGTGGCGCTCGATCTCGGCGATCAGGTGAATCGCTTCGGCCGGCAGACCGAAATCAAGTTCGGCTCGATCGTCGACGGCCTCAAGGCGATGGACTACGCCGCCGTCGGCTTCGGCCCGAAGGATCTCCGCCTCCCCGCCGAGGAGGTCGTGGCGGCGGTCGCCGCGGTGGGCGACACACCGACGCCGTTCCTCTCCGCCAACGTCGGCTTGATCGGATTCGACTCCGGGATTACGCCGCTCTACCGGATCGTGGAGGCCGGCGGCCTGAAGATCGGCATCACGGCGGTCCTCGGGGATGCCGAACTCGCCGACGTCCGCAACGACCTGATCGACACCAAACCGGCCGCCGAATCGCTCGTCGCACCGGCCGCGGCGTTGGCCAAGGCAGGCTGCGATCACCAGGTGCTCCTCGCCTTCGCTTCGCCAGAGGAGACGAAGAAACTCGCGGAGCGTTACCCACAATTCGATTTCGTGGTCACGGCGGGGGGGGCCGAGGAACCGCCCGCACAGCCCGAGCGGCTGCCTGCCACCCCGTCGGGCGGCAAACGCCCCGTCGACCGTCATCTCCTCGAACTCGGTCACAAGGGGATGTTCGCCGTCGTCATCGGTCTGTTCGACGATCCCGCGGAGCCGATCCGTTCCCAGCGGGTGCCGCTCGACGCGCGCTGGGGCGAGGCCGACGACATGATCCGGCTCCTGGCGAGCTACCAGTCACAGCTCGAGAGTCTGGGGCTCACCGGCTTGGGACTCACCCCGGGTCGCCACCCGACGGGCCGCCGGTTCGCCGGCAGCGCCGCCTGTGCCGAATGCCACAAGTCATCGTTCGAAGTGTGGTCCGACTCGGGGCACGCACACGCCCTGACGACGCTCGAGGAGCAGACGCCACGGCGCGATGGCGACCCCGAATGCCTCTCCTGCCACGTCGTCGGATGGGCTCCCCAGAAGTTCCAGCCCTACGAGGGGGGCTTCATGGGGGTCGCTTCCACGCCGCACCTCGCCCAACAGGGCTGCGAGAACTGCCACGGGCCCGCCGCAGCCCACGCCTCTGCCGAGAGCGGGAAGGTGCGCGTTCCAGCGGCCGAGAAGGAACGGTTGCGTGCCGAGCTCCACCTCGCCCTCGACTCGCCGCAGGCGAAACAGCGGGTCGTGAACAACTGCCTCGAGTGCCACGACCTCGACAACAGCCCCAAGTTCGACTTCGACACCTACTGGCCGCAGGTGGAGCACTCCGAGGAACCGGGAGCCGCGGCGGCAGCCGCGGCCGCGATCGAGTGACGTTGTCTCCAGGACCTCAATCGAGTTGGGCCATCGCCTCGTCGGGGATGTTGAAATTGGCCGCGACACTCTGGACGTCGTCGTGGTCGTCGAGACGCTCCATGAGTTGGAGCACACGCCGGGCGGTATCGACATCGTCGACGTCGACGGAGTTCGTCGGGATCCGCACGATCTCGTTGGATTCGACGGCGATCCCGGCTCCTTGGAGGGCGGCGATCACGTCCATCATCGCGGACGGTTCGCAGATCACCTCCCAGCGGTCACCGGCCGGCTTCACGTCGTCGGCACCGGCCTCGATCGCCAGTTCCATGAGGCGGTCCTCGGAGCACGACGTCTGCGGAACGCGCACGGCCCCCTTTCTCTGGAACAGGTAGGCCACGCAGCCGGTCGCTCCGAGCTTGCCACCGCACATCTCGAAGATCTTGCGGACCTCCGGCGCCGTGCGGTTCTTGTTGTCGGTGAGGATTTCGCACAGCACCGCGACGCCGCCGGCGGCATAACCCTCGTAGAGGGATTCCTCGAGATCGCCCCCCTTGATTTCACCGGTGCCGGTGCGGATCGCCCGCTGAATGTTGTCCTTCGGCATGCTGACCGCCTTGGCGGCGTCGATCGCATACCGGAGTCGGAGATTGGCATCCGGATCGGGCCCGCCATGCTTGGCGGCCACGATGATTGCCTTGGCGAGTTTGCTCCACAGCTTGCCGCGCTTGGCGTCGATGAGCGACTTCTTGCGGGAGATGTTCGCCCAATGGGAATGGCCGGCCACTGGCTGCTCCGTTGGCTGGAGGAGAATCTCTGGGATCGATCCGAGTGTGTGGTCGTCCGTGGAGCACCCCCCCCGGACGCGGTCGGCTGGACTGCTACCGCGGCTTGCGGCGGGTGAGTTCGTCGGAGTGACGATCCCCCGTCGAAGGGCGGTCGGAGGCCGACTTCGCCCCCTTGCCCTTGCTCGTCGAAGCGCCCTTGTCGGAAGACTTGTGGCCTTCGGCGGTTGCCGGCTTCTTGGGCGCGGGCTTGTCACCACCCTTGGGGGGCGTGGTCGGCTTGCCGCCAGTCGGCTTCTTGGCCGCTTCGACCTTCTTGGCCGGAGGCGGTGCCACGGGCGGAGGCGACTCCTCGGCTACCGGCGGTTTGATCGTGATCGGCCGTCCCACGTTGGGCTTCACGACGAACGGCTTCGGCCCCGGCTTGGCTCCGGCCACCAAACTGCCATCCGCGGCACGCTTCGGCCCCGAGCCGGGGGGAGGGAGCGGGGTCTTGCCGGCAGGACGTGCCGCCGCCTGCGGTCCCGCGGGACGGTGCTCCTCGGCGGCGGCCCGCGCGGCCTCGGCAGCCTTCTGGGCCTCCTTGCCGGTCGCCTCCGGAGGGGGCACGGGGAGCGGCAGCGGTTCACCACGCTTCGGCATCCGCTTGGCCTCAGGATTGACGGCCTGGAGAACCTTCTTCACCGCGGCACCATGGAGATTGGTGAGCACATCGACGCCGAAGTGATGGAGCAACGATCCGAACTCGAGCCCGGCCTTCTTGGGGATGAAGCGGTCGAGGCCGGGGCACTTGCCGGCGTCGTACTCCTCCTGCGACATCACGCCGGTGAGGAACAGCCCCTGCATCGCACCGAGGTCGACGGGAATGAAGTGGCCGCCGAGGGCGGTGGAACCGATGAACGCCACGACGAACGGCGGAATGCCATGGATGTGCTCGAGCGTCTTCATCCCGTGGGCGATCGAATGCTTCTTCGCGTTGTCGAGCGAGAAGCTGTAGGTCGACTCGAACACCCCCTGGAGCACCCGCCTGAGGGCGAGGGCGGCGCGGGACGGATCGGGGAGATCGTGGAGCGTCTCGGCCAGTTCGGCCACCGTCGTGACGCGGACCTCGTTGAGATCGAAGTAGGTCTCGCCGAGGCGCTTGTAGGCCCGGGCCGCGACGTCGTACGGCGCGTTCTCGAGACAGCAGGCATAAAGCACCTGCTCCAGAAGCGGGGGCTTCGTGTCGGGGTCCACCGGCTTGTACGTGGCGCGGAGCGCCTTGTGCAATTTGGCGACGAGTTGCTGACGATTGGGCTGCTGACGGTTCGGTGTGGTCATGCCTGTTCCTGTACATCCTCCCCCGGCGCCTCGCCGGCCGGGGCACTGCGCCGGACCTCCGGCGATTTCGCTTCCGCATCCACCGGGGCGACCGCGGGCCCTTCCCCGGCGGGAGGCCCGAGCACCTCCGCCAGAACACGGGCGATCTCGATCGACTTCTTCACCCCGCCGTCGAGTTCGAAACGGAGGCGGGGGGTGTATCTGGTTTCGATCCGGTCGGCGATCCGCGACTGGAGGAAGCCGGCGGAGTTCGCCAGCCCCTTGAGGGCCAGTTTCTGCTTGGACTCGTCCCCCATCACCGAGACCTGGACGGTGGCCGAGCGCATGTCGGCATCCATCTCCACGCCGGTGACGGTCACGTCACGGACCCGCGGATCCCGCACCTCGGTGAGGATGGCCATACTGACCACCTCCCGTACCGCCTCGGCGGCCTTGAGTTGGCGTCGGGTGCTCACGACAGCGTCCGCGCGACTTCCTCGATCCGGTAGCACTCGAGGACGTCGCCCTCCTTGACGTCGTTGAAGTTGGCCACCTTGATCCCGCACTCCAGACCGTCACGGACCTCGCGGGCGTCGTCCTTCTCCCGCTTCAACGACTCGATGCCGTAGTCGCCGAGCACGCGATTGTCGCGGATCACGCGGAGCCGCCCGTTGCGGGCGATCACGCCAGAGATCACGCGGCAACCGGCAATGACCCCGAGACGGCTGATCGAATACGTGCGCTGCACGACTGCCCGGCCGAGCTCCGTTTCGCGCTTCTCGGGGGCGAGCATCCCCTCGAGGGCGTTCCGCAAGTCGTCTGTGACCTGGTAGATGATCTCGTAACGTCGCACCTGGACACCGAGTTCATCGGCCAGCGAACGGGCCCGTTCGTCCGGCACGACGTTGAACGCGATGATGATCGCGTCCGACGCATCGGCGAGTTGGACGTCGGCCTCCGTCACGCCGCCGACCGTCGACTGGAGAATGCGGATCTTGACCTCCGGGTGATCGAGCTTGGTGAGCTCCTTGAGGATCGCCTCGATCGACCCGCGGACGTCGGCCCGGAGAATGAGGTTGAGCGTCGGCGTCTTCTGGGAACCGAGACGGTCGAGAAGGTTCTCGAGCGTGACGTGCACCGGGGCGCTCGACAGACTGCTGTGGCGGCGGATGCCACTCCGCTTCAGGGCTACCTCACGGGCCATGGCGATCGAATCCACCACCTGGAACCGCTCGCCGGCCCCCGGGGCGATATCGAGGCCGCTGACGAGCACCGGCTGCGATGGGCCGGCCTGCGCGACCCGCTTCTTGCCCAGGGTGTCGTGCATCGCCTTGACGGTGCCGCTGGCCTCGCCACAGACGATCGAATCGCCGACCTTGAGCGTCCCCTTCTGGACGAGAAGGCATGCGGAGACACCGCGCCCCTCGTGGATCGAGGCATCGAGGCAGACGCCGGCCGCCGAGCGGGCGGGATTGGCCCGCAGATCGTGGAGTTCGGCGATCGTCAGGAGCATGTCGAGGAGTTGGTCGACGCCCTCACCAGTGAGGGCACTGGTCTTCACCACCTCGGTCTCGCCACCCCACTCCGTCGGCAGCAGATCACTCGCCGCGAGTTGCTGGTAGATCCGCTGCACGTCGATTCCGGGGAGATCGATCTTGTTGATGCAGACCACGATCGGCACACCCGCGGCCTTGGCATGGCTGATCGCCTCCTCGGTCTGAGGCATGATGCCGTCGTCGGCGGCGACGATCAGCACGGCGCAGTCGGTCACGTTGGCACCGCGGGCCCGCATCTGGGTGAAGGCCTCGTGGCCGGGCGTGTCGACGAACGTGATCGCCTGACCGTTGTGGTTCACCGTGTAGGCACGGATGTGCTGCGTGATACCGCCACTCTCGCGGGCTGCGACATCCATCCCCAGGATACGGTCGAGGAGCGACGTCTTCCCGTGGTCGACGTGCCCGAGGAAGGTGACGATCGGGGGGCGGGATTCACGGAGCGTGGGATCCTCGTCGATCGCGTCGAACCCGGCGACGAGATCTTTCTCGAGATCTTCGGCCGTCTTCAGATCGAGTTGCACGCCGAGTTCGGCGGCCAGCAGTTCCACGGTGTCGCGATCGAGCATCGAGCCCATGCTCGGCATCGACGCCATCCCGAAGGTGAGCAGTTTCTTGAGCACGTCGCTGGCCGACAAGCCGATCGCTTCCGAGAACGCCCGCACCGTGCAGGGGACCTGGATCGAGGCGTTCGTTTTGCGGGGCGCTGCAGTGGAAACCGATCCCTTGCGGAGCTTCGGGCGACGGCGGCGACCGCCGCCATCGTCGTCATCCCCACCGCCACGATCGAACCGCCGGCGACCGATCTGTTTGTTCTCGCGCCCGGGAGTTTCGTCGGCCTGACCGGGGCCCTTGGCCGGCGTGCGCCGGGGGCGGACGCCCGACTCCAGCAACGGCGGCACGGGAGCCATCCCCGGACCACCGCGCCCGCCCGGCCGAGCCGGGCCGGCGGGACCACCGGGACGCGGACGCCCCTCGGCGGCCCGCTGCTGCTCGTGCTTGCGCATGTGATCGGCGAGCGGCTTGGCGCCCCCCGCCTTCGCACTGCGGATCGCATCGAGAGGAAGCTTGACGTCGGGCTTCTGCGCCACCGGTTCCTGCGAGACACGAGGCGCCGTGGGGCGACCGGCGGCAGGGAGCGGCGCGAGCTTGAAGGCCGGTCGCGGCAACGGCTTCGACCCGTCACCACCGGCACCACCCGGACGAAGGCCCGCCGGACGCGGACGTGGCTCGGAGGACTTCCCACCGAGTTCCGGGGGCTTCGCGCGGGCCGCGACGCCACCAGGAGCGATGTAATCCTCCCGACGCAACGGACCGGAGGTGCGCGGCGGCGGGGGTGGGGGCGGAGGGAGCGGCGCGATCGGCGCCTGAGGCGCCGGTTCGACGGGCGCGACATCTGCAGGACGAGGGGGCTCGGCACGGCGCCCGGCGGTGCCATCGGCCGTACGACTGGCGCCGAGAGGACCCGCGAGGGGGCGCATGATGACCGCCGGCTTCGGTTCGGAGGGCCCGGTCTGAGAAGACTTGGCCGCCGGCGGAGCGGGGGTCTTGGCCGCGATCACCGGGGGCTTTCCGCCGACCGCGGGACGAACGGGCGCTGCAGGGCGGACAAGCGCCGCTCCGGAAGGAGGTGGCCGATCAGCAGGCTTCGCGGCCTTGCTGGCCATGTACTCCTTGAGCCGGATGACCTCGTCGTCGGTCATGCTGGCGAGCGCCGAGCCTTTGTCCTGGATCCCGGCGCGCGAACAGATCTCGACGAGCTCTTTGCTGTCGAGTTTCAATTCCTTCGCCAGGGTGTAGATACGAACTGCCACGCTCACCTCGTCGGGCCACCGCCCACGTGATCACACCAGCGGGAGGGCCATCAGACCCATGTCCCGATCCAGCCAACCTACCCGGAACACCGCAGCTTGCAAAACCGGACCGACTCCTGCCACCGCACCGATCGACCCCCTCGTGGGGCCGTGCCTGGGGCCAACGCCCCTGTTTTCCAGCCCAAAAGACTCTTCCCAGCCCGGCCATCACTCCCGCCCACCCGCTGGCGAAGCCCCTTCGGGGGCGGATGGTGAGGCGTGTTCTGTGGTCATGTCGGCCGGCGACCCAGCCACACTTCCGTCGTCATTGGCGGCCGCGCTCTTCGCTTCGCGGGCCTCGGTGATCGCCTGCTCCGCGGCGTCGGCCTCGGCGGTCGCCCGATCGATGCGATCCTGCTCCCGCTGCTTGCGACGCTCGTCGGCGGCGGCGGCCTCGGCTTGGGCGGCCCGCACCTCGGCCTCGGCAACGATCTGATCGACCGTCTCGGCCGTCAGCCCGCCCATCTCCATCAGGTCATCCGGCTCGATCACCGACAGATCGTCATAAGAGAGGAATCCCTCGCCGACCAGTTTCTCGGCCACCGACTCGTCGAGCCCCGGGATCGATGCAAACCCCGTGACAGCGCGCTCGATTTGCTGATCGAGTTCTTCGCGCGTCATGATCTCGATGTCCCAGCCGCAGAGTTTGCTGGCAAGTCGGACATTCTGCCCACGCCGGCCGATCGCCAGCGACAGTTGGTCCTCGCGGACAAGCACGATCCCCCGGCCGAGCATCTGGCAGAGGATCACCTCGTCGACCTCCGCCGGTTGCAGCGCGTTGGGAACGAGCACCTGGAGGTCGTCACTCCAGCGGACGATGTCGATCCGCTCGCCACCGAGTTCCTCGACGATGTTCTTGATCCGGTTGCCCCGGACGCCGACGCACGCACCGACGCAGTCGACGCGAGCATCGGAACTGATGACGGCGACCTTGCTGCGGTAGCCTGGCTCTCGGGAAATCGCCCGAATCTCGATGACCCCGTCGGCGATCTCGGGGATCTCCTGCTCGAACAGCCGCTGCACGAGTTGCGGGCGGATGCGGGAGAGAATGATCTTGACCCGACTGCCGACCTTCCGGACCTCGAAGATCGTCGCCCGGATCCGTTCGTTGGGGTGGAACGACTCGCCGGGAATCTGCTCGCTGCGAGGCAGGATCGCCTCGGTGGCTCCGAGCGTGACGGTGGCCGTGGCCCCCTCGAAGCGACTCACGACACCAGACACCATCAGCCCGATCTGTTCCTCGAACTCGTCGTGGATCGCATCCCGCTCCGCTTCGCGGATCTTCTGGATGATCACCTGCTTGGCCGTCTGGGCGCCGATCCGGCCCGACAACTCGGCGGTGTCGATCTCGATCCCGTCACGGGTGCCGTGCACGCGGCCGTCGGCCCGGTCGATCGCGACCTGCACATCGGAGGCTTCGCCGTACTGACGCGCAAGCGCGGTCACGAGTGCGGCTTCGATCGCCTGAAAGACGATCTCCTTGTCGATGTTCTTGTCGCGGTGGATCGCATCGACGATGCGGAGGATTTCTTCTGGCTTCATGGGTGTCTCGGACGGCGAACTCGGCGAACAAGGTCGTGTACGGTCTACCTCGGCACCACCCCTCGGGAGTGGCGCCTGGTTTCGAATCTGCGAATGTCGGCACGGACTCGAGGCCCGACACCAACCCGGCCATCGTCCTGGTGGCAGCAGCCACAGCAGCACGTTGACCCGACGTTGGCAGCGGGACCAAGAACCGGCACGACCGACAGGCACCGTTGCCTGCGGGACGTTGCCGGACGGCCGACGCCACACACGAACTGGTCGCCCGTCGGAAAACACGGCTCCGAAGGGGAACCCCCCCTCCGACGCCCGCCAACCGACGGCGCTCCGGACTCCAGCAGCCACCTCCACGAGGCACAACCCGGAAGGGTATGGGGACGGCCGACGACTGTCAAGGAGCCCCACATCCGTCCCGCGGGGGATGGCTCCCGCGCTTCACGGTGCCCCAGAGCGGCGACGGCTAGGCGCCGATGTCCCAGCCGCCGATGACGACCGCCCCAGCCTGCCCCTGCGGGGTCACGGAGGCGGAGAGGAAGGATGCCCCTGCCTCATCGCCGGCTACGGCTGCCCGGATCGGGCACTCCGGATCGGGCGCGGAGTAGTTGATCAACGGGAAGAGCGTCCCGCGACGCATTGCCAAGAGACTCGCGATGCACTCCACCAACCCGCTGCCGGCACCGAGATTGCCGAAGTTGGCCTTGGCGGCCACGGTCGGAATCCGCGACGCCTCCGAGCCGAGCACATCGCGCATCGCCTCGGCCTCGCTGCGGTCCCCTCCCACCGTGCTCAAGCCATGGGCATGGACGTGACCGGGCCGGCCTCCCGGCAGGGCGGCCATCTCGAGGGCCCGGGACATCGCCAAGCCGAGCGATTTCCTCTTCAAGCCGACGTTCAGCCGATCGGCGGCGTGGCGGGAGGCATGCCCGAGCACTTCGCCGAGGATCGTCGCGCCCCGCTTTCGGGCATGCTCGAGTTCCTCGAGGACCAGCACGGCCGCCCCCTCGCCGAGCACCATGCCGCGGCGGTGGCGATCGAAGGGACGGCTCCACGTGGTGGGGTCATCGGGGCCCAGCGCCACCTGCTCGCTCTGCAGCGCGTGGACCGTCTTCATCGGGTGGATGCGCGTGCCTGTCGCCCCGGCGAGCATGACATCCGCCGCCCCACGCTGGATCGTCATCGTCGCCTCGCCGACCGCGACATGCCCGCTGGCCTCGCGGAGCGTCAGCGAGTTGCTCGGGCCGCGGAGGTCGTTGTAGATCGCGATGTGGCTGGCCGGCATGTTCGGCAGATACTTGAGCAACCACAGTGGATTGAGGAGCGGCATGCCGTCGGTGGCCCAGCGATCGAACTCGAAGTCCCCTCCGGCCGCTCGACACCTGGCGACCCCGGAGATGAAGTCTTCGGGCAGCGTCAGCATGTAATCGGAACCGAACACGCAGCCGAAGCGCTCAGGCACGCGGTCCGCCCCCAGCAGGCCGCAGTCGTGGAGGGCACGCTGCGCCGCCGCGACGGCCATCTGGCTCTCCCGGCACATCACCTTGAGGCCCTTGCGGATCGCCTTCTTGGTCTCGTTCTCGAGCGGACCGAAATTGTCGATCTCACCGGTGAATCCCCGGGCCTCGGCGCCATGGTGGAGCGGCAGTCCGGCGGTGGGGAACAGCCCGATCGGGCCGACGGCGCTGTGCCCCGCGACGAGCCCGGACCAAAGATCGTCGGGCGAGAGTCCCAACGGCGAGACGAGCCCGACCCCAGTGACGACGACACGTCGGACGGAAGCGGTCATGCAAGGTTCCTCGTGGCGCGGAAAGCATCCTGCGCCGGTGACAAGCATCTGCGGGGCGGGGCCGATCAGGGCGCGCCGCGGAGCCTCGGCTCCACGAACACCACCACGTCGGTCCGTTTGGCATCGGCGAGCAATGCCGCCGAACTGGCGGTATTGTTGCCCGGCACGGGCCACGGCACCAACCCCAGCCCCACCACGAGCACCTGGGTGGTCGGCCAGCGGAACCGTTCCCCGATCCGCACGGCGGAAACCTGCGGGACCTCGATCTGGGCCCGCTGACCGCCGGCCGACGGGAGCGTCACCGGCACGGTCGCCATCCGCTCGATCTGGTCGATGCGGCAGCGGAGCACGGCCTCGACCGCGCCGCCGTCGAGCGACAGCAGCGGCTGGACATCGAGGGTGATCCCCTCGTCGCACGACGCCGGAAACGACTGCCAACCCGGGGCCCATGGAGCGGGCTGGATCTCCTGGACGTACGGTCGCTTCCTGCCACCGGCGAGGACCGCGGGGAGGCCGTTGGCGGCGAGGACCGGTCCGGTGGGGAGTTCGGCGCAGTCACCCCTCCGGCGGAACAGGGCGAGGAGCGTGGCCGCCTCCTCGCGCGACAAAAGCCATGCCTGGACCCCCGGCGTGGCGGCTGGGATCGGGTGGAGCAGCGCACGGGCATCGTTCCGCCAGGTGGGTGTGCCTACGCCCATCACCCTGACAGCGAAGCGATGGGGAATGTCCGCCGGGGAGGTGAACCGGGAGACGATCTCGCCGACACGCCGCTGCATGTCAGGCTGATGGAAGACACGGAGTTGGTTCTCGTCGGCCGACAGGGACGCCGCCACATCCCCGTGCCAGGCCGCGTAGCCGGTCTCCTGAAGCACCCAATCGACGATGTATTTCTGACTCCCCGCCCCGGCCTGCCGGACCCACGGTGTGATGTCGTGGGTGGCGAACGTCTGGCCGGCGTCGGCAGGAAGTTGGGCGCGTGAGACGGCAGGGGCGAGCAGCCCTGCCACGAGCGCCGAGAAGACAGCCCTGAGCACGAGCGATCGAGGTGGCAGGAGCATCGACATGGGCCCCCCGGGGAGCATTCCCTGGCCCGACCGGCGGGCGACCGCCGGGGCCGCCGACATTGACGCCGGGCAGCGGGAGAGTAGGGGGGTGCAGACGCCCACGGCAAGCCGAATCCAAGGCCCGGCACCGTGCCCATGGCGGCGCTTGGGAAGGGCACGCGGCCCCTCGTTCGGCCCGATCCAGCCTCGAGCCCCGCCTATTTCAAACGCGCCAGCACGAGCGAGGCGTTGTGGCCACCAAACCCGAAACTGTTGCTCATCACGATGTCGAGGCGGGCATCGCGGGCGACCTTTGGAACATAGTCGAGGTCGCAGTCGGGGTCAGGGGTCTCGAGATTGATCGTGGGGGCGATCACGCCCCGAGAAATCGACAGCGCGCAGACCACCATCTCGATCCCACCGCTGGCCCCGAGGGTGTGCCCCAACTGGCTCTTCGTGCTCGACACCGCCAGCCGGCCGGCGTGGGCGCCGAACACGCGCTTCATCGCCATGGTCTCGGCCTTGTCGCCGAGCGGCGTGCTCGTGCCGTGGGCGTTGATGTAGTCGATCCGATCGGGCGCCAACCCGGCGTCCTCGAGGGCCATCATCATCGCCCGCGCGGCGCCGCGTCCCTCCTCGTCGGGTTGGGTGATGTGACCGGCGTCACCACTGGCTCCGTAGCCCATCAGTTCGCCGTAGATCCTCGCGCCGCGGCGGCGGGCATGCTCGAGTTCCTCAAGCACGATCACGCCGGCCCCTTCGGCGAGCACGAAACCGTCGCGGTCGGCATCGAAAGGCCGGCTCGCACGTGGCGGATCGTCGGTCCGGAAGGAGAGGGCCCGCATGTTCTGGAAACCGGCCAAACCCATCGGCGTCAGCGCCGCCTCGCTCCCGCCGGTCACCATCACATCGGCATCGCCCCCTTGGATCGAGCGGAGAGCGCAGCCGATCGAGTTTCCGGCACTGGCGCACGCGGTGGCAACGGCGAAGTTCGGCCCCTTGATGCCGTACATGCTCGAGACATGGCCACTTCCCGAGTTGACCATCAACTTCGGGATCGTGAACGGGGAGACCTTGTCGATCCCCTTGGTCAGCAGCCGTTCGTGCTGCGTCTCGAACTCCGACAGCCCACCGATCCCCGATCCGATCACGACACCGCAGCGGTACGGATCCTCTCGGGAAAAGTCGATCCCGGAGTCGGTCACGGCATCGGCGGCAGACGCCATCGCGAATTGGGTGAACCGGTCAAGGCGTCGCAAGTCCTTCGGATTTGCGATGCCTTGCTCTTCGGCCTTCCACGGAACCTCGCCGGCGAACTGGACTTTGAATCCGGTCACGTCGAACAACGTGATCGGACCGACTCCACTGTCCCCACGGACGAGGCGATCCCAGAAGACTTCCAGGGGCCGGCCCAGGGAGGTGACCACCCCCAGGCCGGTAACGACCGCACGGCGCTTCATGAAACGCCCTGTCAGGATTGGTTCTTTTCGATGAACTCGACCGCTTGACCCACCGTCTGGATCTTCTCGGCTGCGTCATCGGGAATGTTGATCTCGAACTCCTCCTCGAGTTCCATCACCAACTCGACGGTGTCGAGCGAGTCGGCACCGAGGTCGCTGATGAACGACGTCTCGGCGGTGATGTTCTCCTTGCTGACCCCCAGCTGCGACGAGACGATCTCGATCACGCGGTCTTGGACGGAAGCCACCTTATGAATCCTCCTGGCTCGACACCCGGGGGCGTCGGCCCAACGGAACAGTGCAGAACGGACGAAAACGCGGTTTTGAGACGCAGCAAAGTCCCAGGGCGACGCGCACCACCCAAGGAAGTGTCGGGCAACGGCGCCCCGACTCTGAAATTGTCTCGCGGGTGCCATCCCTCCACAACCTTTTGGGAGGGTTTTCGGATTCGGTGAACCCGCATCGGCCTGCCTCAGCCGAAATGTCGACGGAGCCCGATGCAGCCGGCGAAGATATACCCGTTCGGCCCCCAGACTGTCCAGACCGAATGAACGCTCGTGGCTCCCCCATTCTACCAGCCGCATGTTCACCGGCCGGCAGAGCCCGCGGCCAAAGGCAGATCGCCCCGACATGGGTCAGGCTCGCGCCGTCCGCGGCGACATCGTCATCAGGGGTGCCACGCAGCCGGGATGGCGTCGGGGGAGCGACCTCGGCACCGACGCCCGGCTTTCGCCCACGAGCCGGCTGGTGAACGACGACCGACCGACGGCGGCCGTCAGCCGATCATCCCGCCATCGACGGTGAGGACCTGCGCGGTCACGTAGGACGACGACGGAGCCGCCAGGAACAGCACCGCCTCCGCGATCTCCCACGGCTCGCCGATCCGCTTGGCCGGGACGCGCTTCTTCGCTTCCTCGAGCACCAACGGGCCGAGTGCTGCGGTCATTTCGCTGGCGACGAAACCCGGCGCCACGGCGTTGACCGTCACCTTGCGGCCGGCGAGTTCCTTGGCGACGGTACGGGTCATGCCGATCAACCCCGCCTTGGAGGCCGAGTAGTTGGCCTGCCCGGGATTGCCGATCTGGCCGACGACGCTCGCCACGTTGATGATCCGGCCATATCGCTGCTGCATCATCGGCCTGCTGACGGCCCGCATGAACAAGAACGGACCGCGGAGATTCGTGGCGATCACCTCGTCCCACTCCTCGTCACTCATCCGCGGAAGGAGCGTGTCGCGCGTCACACCCGCGTTGTTGACGAGAATGTCGATCCGCCCCAGCTTCGCAACCACCGCATCGACGACGGCGGCGACGTTCTCCGCCTTGGAGACGTCACAGGAGAACTCCTCGGCCGTGCCGCCGGCCGCACGGATCCCGGCCGCCACATCGGCGATCTTGGCGACGTTCCTGGCCACGAGCGCGACGGTGGCACCGTTGGCGGCAAGCGTCTCCGCGATCGCCCGCCCGATTCCCTGCGAAGCACCGGTGACGATGGCCACCTGCCCGGCCAGATCGACCTTCAACCGCGCCGTGCCCCCGTCCTTGGTGTCGGTGGTCCTGCTCATGGCAATCTCTCCCTCGGTGGATGCGTGTGTGGGGGACAGGAGGCCGGCGCTCCAGCCCGATCAGTCGATGACTCCGGAACAGGGCACGCGCCGATCGATCCGCTTGGCAAGCCCGCGGAGCACGCGTCCCGGACCGACCTCCCAGAGCGAGCGGACGCCGAATCCACCAGATTCCTCGGCGGCGAGCAAACGCTCCATCGAGGCCTGCCACTCGACCACGCCGACGACCTGCCTGGCAAGCAGGCGGCGAATCTCCTCCGGATCGGTGTGCGGCCTGGCGTCGACATTGCTGACGACCGGGATCCTCGGAGCGCGGATCGGCGTGCGGGCGAGGGCGGAGGCGAGTTCGGCGACGGCAGGCTGCATGAGCGCTGTGTGGAACGCGCCGGCGACGCCGAGCGTGACGCATTTCATGGCGCCGGCGGCGGCGGCGGCTTCGCGGAGCCGCTCGCAGGCCGCGGTGCTCCCGGAAGCGACGACATTCCCGGGGCAGAGCACGTTGGCGATCTCGAGCGTGTCACCGCCGCGGACTTGATCGCAGAGCCCGACGATCGTGTCCCGTTCGAGCCCCAGAACGGCGATCATCGAGCCGGGACGCGACTCGGCACAGGCCTGCATGGCCCGGCCGCGAACGTCGACGAGCCGGACGGCATCGTCGAAATCGATCGCCCCGGCGAACACGAGCGCCGTGTACTCCCCCAGCGACAGCCCGGCCGTGACGACGGCGGCGTCGACAGGAGCCCCCGACGGCGTGTCGGCGTGACGCCCGCGCAGCACCTCGAGGAGCGCGAGACTCGTGACGAGGATCGCCGGTTGGCTGACGGCGGTCGTGTCGAGGAGCGTTGCCGGGCCCTCGCGGCAGATCGCCGCCAGGTCGTAGCCGAGGAGTTCCCCGGCGCGCGAAAAGAGACGGGCCGCCGACGATTGACCGTCGATCCAGTCTCCGAGCATCCCCACAGCCTGAGCACCCTGGCCCGGAAAGAGGACGGCCACCGCCGGGTCTCCGGCACCGGCCGTCTGGGGATCGCCACCATCAGCGGGGCGGACCAACGCTCATTCCTCGGTCTTGAGAACCGGGCGGCCCATGTAATGGCCGCACGTTCCACAGATGTGGTGCGTCGGCACGGCCTTTCCGCAGTTCGAACAGAAGGTCAACTGGCGGGGCGTGAGGAAGTCGTGCGCCCGCCGGGAGCGGGTCTTCTGGTTCGATTGGCGGCGCTTTGGAACGGCCATGAAATCACCTTGGGGACCGGGTCGAGTCGAGCCCGAAAATGTAGCCGCACAGGGGGTTGCGGGTCAATCGCCCCTTTGAACCGCGAGTTGCATACGCCTCCGGACGCCACTGGCCGGCCAACCTATCGCCCTCCGGCCGCGATCGCGGGGTGCGGCCCCGGGGATCGGCCGGATCGTCGCCCGCACGAATCAAAACAGCCGCGCTTGCCCACCACCGGGGGGCAAGCCGCCCAGATGACCCTCCCCACGGGGGGTGAGCTTGCGGCCGCGCGGGGTGCGGACGACGAGCTCGCAGCGGAGTAGGAACGGCTCGACGTCATCCTCGAGCGTGTCCGGCGCGCTGCTCATCGTGTGGGCGATCGCCTCGATGCCGACCGGCCCGCCGGCAAACACGCGCTGGATCGTTTCCAGGTAGCGGCGGTCGAGGGAGTCGAGCCCGAGGCCGTCGATTCCCTGCATGTCGAGGGCGGTGCGGGCGATCGCCAGGTCGAGCGTTCCGCCGGCCCGGCTCGTCGAGTAGTCGCGGATCCAGCGGAGACGGTTGTTGGCCAGCCGCGGCGTGCCGCGGCTGCGTTTCGCGATCTCGTCGGCCGTGGCGTCATCCATCGGCATCGACAGCTTCGCCGCCGAACGACGGACGATCTCCGCCAGATCCTCGGGGGGATAGAAGTCGAGGTGCTCGCGCATCTGGAATCGGTCACGCAGGGGTGCCGACAGGAGCCCTGGGCGGGTCGTGGCACCGACGAGCGTGAAGGGACGCAGCGGCATGTTGATCGTCCGCGCCGCCACGCCGTCGCCGAGCGTGATGTCGATGCGGAAGTCCTCCATGGCCGGATAGAGAAACTCCTCGACGGCGATCGGCAGGCGGTGAATCTCGTCGATGAACAACACCGAGCCTTCGGCCGCATTGCTCAGATAGGGGAGGAGATCCTTGGGGGCGGCCAGCGCCGCGCCGCTGGCGATCTGGAGGGTGGTTCCCAGTTCGCGGGGAATGCAGGTGGCAAACGTCGTCTTCCCCAACCCCGGCGGGCCGTCGAGGAGGATGTGGCCGAGAACCTCGCCCCGCTTCTGCGCCGCGTCGACCGCGATCATGAGGCGCTCGTAGACATCCCTCTGGCCGACCATGTCGGCCATCCGCGTCGGCCGCAGGGCGCGGTCCTCGCCCCCCGGTGTCTCGTCGTCGCCACGGATCGTCGGCTCGCGGTAACTGCTCATGCGTTCACGTCTCCCGGTGACCCGTCAGCCTACCACGTGCCCGCGGCCGCGGTGCACGTCGGCCGGTTTCGATGACCGGCCCGGCGACACTCTTGCCCCGTGTCGATGACAGCCGGGGGGAAGATATCCGGAAGGTCGGGGCAGCGCGTTCGATGCCCGCCACTGGCCAGTCGGGAGGGCCGCCTCGATCAGCGCGATTTGTGCATCGAGCGGTAGATGATCTCGAGCGCTTCCTGGACATCCTTGACCTTCTTTTTCTCCCCCCGCAAGCCGTCGCACAGCCGACGGGCATCGGCGTCGGAATGCCCCAGCGACCGCAGCACCTCGAAAGTCTCGGAGAGGACGTCGCCGGCCGCCGCGGCGATCGGCGTCTCACGGGCCACAAGCAGGGCGAACTTCGGCATCCTGCGGCGGAGCTTGGCGATCATCCGCTCGGCGGTGGCCGCACCGATCCCAGGCAGCGTGGCGAGCGCCGCGGCATCCTGTTCCTCGATCGCCCGGGCGATCTCGCCGACGGGGCGGACCATCGCCCGCAATGCCTTCCGCACCCCGACCCCGTCGACCTCGCAAATGAGGTCGAAAAATTCGCGTTCCACCTCCGACAGGAATCCGACCAGCCGGGGCACGAGGTTGCCCCGTCCGGGTGTGCCTTCGAGAAACTCGAGCGTGTGGAGCGTGACCGCCTGCCCCCCCTTGGTCTGGAGTTCCCGGCGCACCAGTTCCGGCACGAGCACTTCGTGCACCACAGGCCCCACCGTCAGTTCGAGAAACCCGATCTCGACAGCCCCAAGCGTCCCGGTCAGCCGCCTGATCATGCGACATCCTCCGTGCGAAAATCCTCCCCCGCGCCATCGTCGGCTCGGGTGTGGCCCGGCGCGCGGCGGCGCCGGGCCGGCACGGGATTGCGGCCGTCGTCCGCGGCCAGCCCGGGAGCAGCACCTCGCTTACGGATCCGCAGGTGCCAGTCGGCAAGCGCCACCGCCAACGCGTCGGCGACGTCGGCCGGTTCGGGGCGCGTGGCCAGGGCCAATTCGCGCTGGACGGCCGCCTGCATCTGTTCTTTGCCCGCCTGTCCGCTTCCCGTGAGGAGGCTCTTGACCCTTGCCGGCGGATAATTGTTGACCGTCAACCCGGCCTGCGCCGCGGCGAGGCAGATTACGCCCCGGGCATGCCCCATGAGGATCGCCGTCCGCGGAAACTTGGCATGAACGAACACCTGCTCGATCGCCATCGCCGAAGGGGAGAGCGCCGCAAGGACCTCGCGGACGCCCTCGTGGATCGTCGCCAGCCGCGTTTCGAGTGTCTCTCCACGGGAGCGGACGGTGCCGGCCTCGACGAGCTTCACGACACCGCCACGGCAGTCGATCACGCCGTATCCGGTGACATTCAATCCCGGATCGAATCCCACCACCCGCTGCCAGGCCACAGGATCGGCGCGGTCCGACGATGACGGACGCGGCGAAGGGGAGGAGGTAGGCATCCGGGCAGACTACCCGTCAGCACTCGGCGTCCCCAAGGGCAGTTCCCGTGGGCAGCACCCGAAGAGAGCGCCTGCGGACAAGCGCGAAAAGTACACCCCGCTGGGCTCGAACCAGCAACCTTCGGTTCCGTAGACCGATGCTCTATCCAATTGAGCTAGGGGTGCCCAAGGCGAACGAGAGAAGGATACTCCATGGAACGCGATCAACCAAGGTTGCTCTCCGACTGACCGTTTTCCCCCATCGCTTTTCCGCGCCGGCCCTCGCCGGACGAGGTCGGCGCCGGGGAGACACCGGGGGGAAAAAGGAATCCCTGGTCGTCGAGAACGTAGCCCGTAGCGAGCGGATAGCTCGGCGAGTCGTACGCCCCGCCTGCCGCTCCACCGTCCGCCTGCCCCACCCCGGTGGCAGCCACCACGAGCGTCACTTTGTCGGCCGCGGCTCCGTCCCCGGAAGGGGCGAGCCCGAGGCGGACGCGGAGGGAGGCATCGGGCCACACCACCGCCCCCATCACCACCCTCCCGAGCGACTCCGGGCAGCAGGAGACCTCCTGGTCGATCCGCAGTCGCGAGGGGGGCGTGTTCATCGCCACGAGCCCACCGACCGCCCGTGGCGCGAAGGCCACCACTGGCTCGATGCCGCGAGCCGCCTTGAACGCCTCCGCCGCCCGCCTCGCCTCCCCCAGATCGGCGGGGTCGTCGATCGGGATCACGATCGCGTCGGGGAGGCCGGTGCCGGGGGAGGGGAGGGCCGCGATCGCGGCCACCTGATCGGCGCGGGCCAACCACACCGTCGCTCGCAGACGCTCGAGTTCCGCTGCCATTGACATCGGCGGAAGCCCGGCATCGATCGCCGCGGCAGCGATCCCGAGCAACGGTCCGCCACAAATCCCCAAATGGAGATGGAGAGGATCGCCGGGCGCCAACGACGACACCATCCGGTCATCGCGACGGATCAGGCAACTGCCATCGAAGGCCTCGGCCGTGGCGGCAAACGCGGGCCAATCGAGGGTCCGGCCGTCGGGATCGGCGATGTCGATCGCCCCCCCTTTTCCATCGATCGCATCGAGACCGGCGCGGATCGCCCCTGCCTGACTGCCGTGCCGCCGCAACCACGCGGCAATCTCCCGGTCGGCGTGGCGCGTCGCCATCATCCGCTCGCGGATCCCGGAGACGGTGAGTTCCTGAAGGGCGAGACGGGCCTCGCGGGGCGAGCAGCCGACGGGGAGCGGCCTGCCGAAGCGGATCGTCAACGGCCGCCTCCGGCCCCCGCCGACGAGCCGCGGCCACTTCCCGAAAAACCGCCCCTCCGAGAACGACAGGACGCTCCCCCACATCCCGTCGATGTGCACCGGCACGATCGGCGCCTCGGCGCGTCCGAGCACCCAATCGAGACCGCGTTTGAAGCCGAGGATCTGGCCGGTCCTCGAGATCCCCCCCTCGGGGAAGATGCCCACCGCGTCACCGTCCGCGAGCCCTTGTTGAAGGGATTTCAGGGCCCGTCCGATCGACTTCGGGCTCGGCTCGAAGAGGATGAATCGCCACTGGTCGGAGAGCATCCTCATGAATTTTCCGCGGATGTTCGGGCCGTAGACCATCATCCGCAGGAGCCGTGGCGCCGACAGGACGAGGACGAAGCCGTCGAGCCAGGAAACGTGGTTGGCCACCACGACCACCGGGCCGGCGACAGGGAGACGCTCCTGATGGCGGACGCGGTACCGCCACCCGGCGTGGACGATCGACGCGACGAACAACCGCAGCGTGGCCCGTGGTGCACACCACACCGCAGCCGCTGCCGCACCGAGCGAGAGGAGCGCGAAGATGGCGAAGATCGCCCGGGCGGAGAGCATCGGCGGCCCCTCCGCCACGAGCGGCGCACGGAGGCGACCGTACGCCAGGGACGCCAGGAACATCCCGCTGAAAAGGAGCAGGTTCGTGGCCCCGAGCACCCCGCCAAGGCGGTCCGGCGGGCTCTTGGCCTGGAGATAGGTCTCGAGCGGCACGTCGAACATCCCGGCCCCGAAGCCGAGCACGATCAACCACACCAGCGGCACCCATGCCGACCAGCCACCGACCTCGACGAACCGGCCGCCGATGGCGGCGAGTGCGAGGAACGCGACGGCCATGATCAGCCCGCCGAGCGGTACGAATCCGAGGTCGACGCGGGGATCTGCCCCCTCCGGCCGCGAGGCCAGTTTCCCGGTCACGACACTCCCCACCCCGATGCCTGCCACGAGCGCTACAAGCAACGGCACCACCTGCCCCTGCGATGTCGCCCCCGCCTCGGTGGCGAATTGGTCGACATTCGCCTGCGCGACCGCGCCGATCGCCCAGAAGAAAACGATCCCCGCGGCGGCCGCGGCGAGTTCGGGGAGACGAACGAGGATGCTCAGGTCACTCCAGGTGCGGGCCAGCGCGTTGAAAGCCGGGGGGGCATCCGGGGCGGCAGGTGGGAGCCGGGGGAGGCACGCCGCAGCGATCACCCCCGCGACGGCGGTGCCCACGAGGAGCATGCCGGCAGGCAATGCCCGCGTCGCTGCCGACACGGCCTCGAGCACCGTCGCATCGGCTACCCAGTTGCCGGCGGCGGTCCCGGCGAGCACGGCCACGAGCGAGACCAGGGCGAACAGTCCATTGGCCGATGCCAGGCGGGAAGAAGGCACGAGCTCGGGAATCACGCCGACGATCGACGGCGTCATCAACGCCGCCTGCGTGCCGATCGCCATCACGGCGCCGAGCAGGAGCCACAAACCCGTTGGCAGCCCGTACCAGCCCTGACCGTTCCCCATGCCGAAGCCGAGGACGGCCGTCGCCCCCGCGGCGATCAGCACCTCTGCAACCTTGCAGACCTGAACGACGCGCGTCTTCGAACGGCGATCGGCCAGCGAACCGGCCAACCATGAAAAGAGCACGTAGGGGAGCGACAACCCCACCAGTCCGATGGTCAGCACCAGGCTGACGCGCCCCTCGTCGACGAGTCGCTTGCCCAGTCCGATCGCCAGCCACTTGATGGCGTGGTCATTGACGAGCGTCAGCGCGCGGACGGCAAGCAGCGACGCGAACCTCGCCCCCCACGCCGA
>Ga0164292_10000666_pt1 | contig 27012 bp, 15 predicted proteins | sample GEODES117metaG_FD_111486 | JGI IMG/M metagenome (GOLD analysis project Ga0164292, IMG submission 111486) | Eutrophic lake water microbial communities from Lake Mendota, Wisconsin, USA - GEODES117 metaG | ecosystem: Environmental > Aquatic > Freshwater > Lake | place: USA: Lake Mendota...
CGAAGCCCCGAGCCTGCGACGGCTGTGGGAGGAGCTGCGAACCGTGGCGGCGGAAGAAGCCTGGACCTGGGAAGCGATTTTCGTCGATGATGGGTCGAGCGATAACAGCTGGGACCTGATCTCCCAGTTGGCAGCGTCTTCACCCGAGGCCAAAGGCTTGCGGTTCACGAGGAATTTCGGCAAGTCACCGGCACTGACCGCAGGCTTTCGGACTGCTCAATTTCCGTTGGTGGTGATGATTGATGCCGATTTGCAGGATGTCCCCGCCGAGATCCCGAAACTGTTGGCGGCCTTGCAGGGTGGGCTGGATTTGGCCACTGGCTGGAAACAATCGCGGCAGGATTCGCTCGGCAAGCGGCTCGCTTCCCGCGGGTTCAATCGACTGGTCAATCTCACCAGCGGCCTGCGGCTGCACGATCATAATTGCGGGTTGAAAGCGATGCGGCGGGAAGTCAGCGACCGCATTCCACTGCGGGGCGGCATGCATCGTTTCTTGACTGTTTTTGCCCGGCAACTTGGTTATCGCGTGGGTGAAGTCGCGGTCCAGCATCGCCGGCGAGAGTTCGGGCGTTCCAAGTACGGTTGGCGGCGCTTGCCGGAGGGACTGGCCGATTTATTCCGCGTCACGCTGTTCGGCCAACAACTCCTCGCCGCCGCTGCAGCCGATCGCGAACTGTACGAGATCGGAGCCATGGTCAACGTTGGCTCAGCGGGCAAGGCCTCCGCACTTGGACAGTAGCAAGCGGCAATCAGCCGCCCCCGGCTGATCCGCACAGCTGATAACCACCCCGCTTTCCGCCTTACGCTTTCGATTCGCGGACAACTCAACTTGCGAACTCCAGCTACAATGGGGTGCGGGTTAATTATTTCGCTGCCCCGGGGCTTTCTGATGAGCCGAACTGCTGATGAACATTATTGTGCCGTAGAAACCGGGGCGCTCTGTGCCCGGAAGCACTGGTCGATCTACTGGATTCTGATCGTGGTGGCGATGACGGTGGCCGGGGGGCGGGTCCTGACGATTCGCAATCCGGACACGCGAGGGGATTCGCCCTTTTTCAGTGCGAACGATCGGAGTCGCTGGTGCACGGTTCATTCACTGGTCGATTTCGGAACCTACGAAATCGATCGGGTTATCGACCGCCAATCGCCGATTCATTGGGATACGATCGACAAGGTGCAACATGTTGGCGCCGACGGCCAACTGCATTTTTACAGCAGCAAGCCGCCTTTGCTTTCAACTCTGATGGCGGGTAAGTACTGGTTGCTGCAGCAGTTGACCGGCTGGCAGATCGATCGCCAACCCTTGGAGGTCGTGCGGACTCTTCTGCTGATCGAAAATGTTTTGCCATTCGGTTTGATGCTTTGGTTGTTGGCAGCCCTTCTGGAGCGGCTGTTCGTTGCCGATTGGACGCGCTATTTCGTCGTGGCTGCGGCTGGCTTCGGGACATTCCTGACGACTTTTCTGGTGACGTTTAACAATCATCTGCCGGCAGCAGTCGCCACCATGCTGGCGATTTATTGTTTCGATCGGATCCTCAATCGAAATGTGCGGCCCGGATTTCGGCCAGAGGGCCCGGCGGGCTGGACGTCGTACCTGCTGGCGGGGCTGGCCACCGGATTCGCTGCCGCCTGTGACCTGCCGGCTTTGTCGCTGGTGGGCTTGGGCGGGTTGGTTTGTCTCACGCGTTCCGTCGGTGGAACCATCCTGGGCTATGTCCCCGGCTTTGCCTTGGTAGCGGGAGCGTTTGCCGTGACCGGTTTTCTCGCGCACGGCACATGGGAGGTCGCATATTCGCACCGCAGCGACGGTCCAATCGTGACCCAAGTCAGCGGCGATCACGCAGCCGCCCTCGATGCGGGCGAACTTCCCGAATCGTTTGAGGCGGCGATCAAAAATTCGGAAATGGCCAGCCTGTGGAATGGGATGAAGCTTCCCCGAGTTGAGGTTGGTACCTGGATGGGTCAAGCCGAAACTATTGAAGGCCGGTGGGTTGTTCGTGACGAGCTTGGCCCCAGCCAGTTTGTTATCCTGCGACCGGCCGAAAGCCTGTACGAAATTCGCCGCTGGAATAACTGGTACGACTATCCCGGGAGTTACTGGTCGACAGCGAATGCCCGTCGTTCGGAAGTTGATTTCGGCCAGCGTTCGCAAGTGGTTTATGCCTTCCACATGCTGTTCGGCCATCACGGCATTTTCTCGCTGACGCCGCTCTGGATTCTGAGCGCCGCAGGTTTGGCGGGCTTGCTGTTCGTAAAGATTTATCGCCTCCGCTGGCTCGGGGCGATCGGCTTGGTGCTATCAATTGTGGTCTTTGCTTTTTATGTGACCCGCCCCGAACACGACCGCAATTACGGTGGCCAAACCAGTGGACTTCGCTGGACCTTCTGGCTGATACCAATTTGGCTGGTCGCCTTGGTACCAGTCGTTCAGTCGCTGGCCCGTACCCGTACTGGAAGGGTAATCTGTTTTACCTTGCTGGGAGCAAGCATCCTCAGCGCAGGTTTTTCGGCCGCGAACCCGTGGGTCCATCCTTGGCTTTATCAAATCTGGGAACTGACTCGCCTGCCGCGTTGATCCCGACTGGCAGAGTAAAGCGGCAGCGGCCGGTTATGGCGGTCGGCAAATCACCTTGCCTCGTCGCCTTGTTCCCGGCTAAATTGCGACCCATTCGGCGACCGCCAAGCCCCGTGGCCAACTCCTGACGTTTGGGGGGGGTGCCGAACCATTTCCGGGCTCGCCTCCTCCATTCAGCGTCGCTTTCTCGCCAACCAACCAGCAGCAGATTCGAATGAACATTCAATTTTATAATTCGCTGACCAATCGTCTTGAGAAGTTTGAATCGCTGGAACCGGGCAAGGTCCGGATGTACAGCTGCGGCCCGACAGTCTACGACTTTGCGCACATCGGGAATTTCCGCACGTTTCTCTTCGGTGACGTGCTCCGTCGGTTCCTGGAGTTGGCCGGTTACGAAGTCAATCAGGTGATGAACATCACTGATGTGGGACACATGACCGACGGCGAAGAAGATCGCATGACGCAGGCCGCAGCCCGAATGAAGGAAAACAAGAAATCCGGGCGAGTCTCCGAGGGGGCCGTTGAGAATCCGGACGACCCGTACCAGATTGCGGAATACTATACCCAGGCCTTCCTCGCCGATGCCCGTAAACTTGGCTACAAGGTCGCGTTTGAGTATCCCCAGAAGATGCCGCGGGCGACGCAGCATGTCTCGGGAATGCTGGCGATGATCAAAAAATTGATCGATCGCGGTCACGCCTATGTCGCCGAAGACGGTGTGGTCTATTTCAGCGTCGAGAGTTTTCCGGCGTACGGCAAACTCAGCGGTAACACTCTCGAGCACCTGCAAAGCGGGGCAGGGGGGCGAGTTTCCGATGAGAACCAATCGCGGAAACGCCACCCGGCTGACTTCATGCTCTGGAAGCCGGATTCGCATCACATCATGAAATGGGACAGCCCTTGGGGTGTTGGCTATCCAGGTTGGCATATTGAATGCTCCGTGATGGCCCGCGAGCTGCTCGGCCATGACCTGATCGACATCCACACCGGCGGTGAGGATTTGATTTTTCCACACCACGAGTGCGAGATTGCCCAGTCCTGCGGAGCATCTGGTCAAGACACCTTTGCCCGATTTTGGATTCACGCTCGCTTCCTGTTCGTCGAAGGCGAGAAGATGTCCAAATCACGGGGCAACTTCTTTACTGCTCGGGATATCTTCGAAGGGAAAAAGGTTGGCGGTGTCCAAGGTCGTGAAGTCCAGCCTGAGGTTTTGCGCCTGGAGCTGATCAAGGCCCACTATCGCACCAACATGAACTTTACCGAAAAGGGCCTGGCTGACTCGGCTACCACGGTCCGACGATTCATGGAATTGCGGCAGCAATTGGATGAAAAGACCGGCGGTCAAGCTGCCGACGTCGATCTCAGCCATCCCATTCTCGAGCAGTTCATGGCCGCCTTGGCCGATGACCTGAACATTGCCGGCGCCCTGGCCGTGGTCATTCCTTGGGCGGGTGGTTCCCATCCCGACCCGCACCTGGCGCTCGGTGTTTGGAAAAAGGTTAATTCCGTACTCAGCGTTGCCCCGATCAATGAAGGAATCGCAGCTGCCGCCGGAATGCCGGCTGCCGTGGACCCTCGCCTGGAACAAGCGCAAGGCTGGTGCCGTGAACTCGACGCCGCCAGAGCGGCAAAGAACTTTTCGCTCGCCGATGAACTGCGCAAGCGGATTCAGGATGCCGGATTCGAAGTCCGCACGACCAAAGACGGAACCGTGATTCAGAAGTCGCTCGCCTGAGTCGATTCAGGGCGGATTGAAAGAATCGAGCGTTCCCGGAAACGTTTGGCACGCAGGCGCGGTTTGAACTATCAAGCCGAGCCAAAGGACGGGCCATCACCGGCCTTATCTGCTGTTGCTGGAAAAACCATCTGGTTCGACTTCGCCCCCCGAGGGGCGAATCGAGCCAGCAGGACGACGATGAGGCAGCGCGAGATTGACTCAGCTGCCGATTCTGGCGCTGCCGCAAAGCGAGCCTGAGGTGAAATTCTAGTCAGCCATTTGCCGCAGGAATTGGGCCCAGGCGGTCAAGCCTCTCGTTTCACGCCCTGGCGGCTGCTTATTCCTCGTGCAGCACTTTAAGGTAGATATTCCGCCAAGCGACGCGGCAACTCGGACCGTTGTGTACCTGCAAACCAATGAAGCCCCGATAAGTCGCGTCTTTCTCGTCCTGATCGACAAAGTCGACTCGGCGTTCTCCGTTCAGCCATGACTCGATGTGATTCCCCTCGCAGCGCACGGTGATGACATTCCAATCGTCCCAGCGGAACAATTGCTGTCCCTGCGCCGTGAACTTCTGCTCGGCATCCTTGTCGCCCTGTCGGGGAAAGAGCCATCCGCGGCGGGCTTCATCATACAATCCTGCAGTCCAGCTGCGGGAATGATTTTGATCGTGCTCGCACTGATATCCAAACACGCGGCCGTTCGGGTCCGGTTTGCCATCCTTGTCTGGACGTTGATTGGCTCGAAACATCAACCCCGAATTTCCGGCGCGATCCAGAAAACGGAACTCGAATGCCAACTCGAAATCTTTGAAGGTTTCTTGGGTACAGAGAAAGGTATTGGCGTTGATGTTCTCACCAAAGCCCACAATCGTGCCAGCCTCGACCTTGAACTGACCGTTGCCGTTCAGTGAACGCCAGCCCTGCAAGTCGTTCCCATTGAACAACGGCTCGAACCCGGCTGCTTTGAGGGCGGCGAGATCAAGTTGCCCGGCCGCAGTGAGCGGAGCCTGGCCCCAAGCCGAGTTCGTCGCCAGAAGAAGGAAGAGGAACGTCAAACTCAGGAAAATCGGGCATCGTCGCATCAGGACACTCCTCAGTCGGGATAACTTCGCGGCGAAAGTCTGGCAGGCGCGAAAGCAACAACAAGGCGGAACAACCAAGCCTTGCCGCGTTGCCGGATTATAGCCCGCTGGCTCAGGCGCGACACGTCCCGCGCTGCTTCGCTCTCGCTGCGTGGTTTTTTCTGTTTCAAAGCTGGCCAGTCACTCGGCAACCTGCCACAATCAGGGATTCAACGGCCATAGCTGCCGGTTAATTCCAACTTTTTCCCCACTCCAGCTCCCCACTTTCACATGTCCGTCGACAACTCTTTGCAACGCGATGCGGAAACCTTTCGCCAACGGTACCAGGACGTCAAATCAGAAATCGGGAAAGTAATTGTTGGACACGACGAAATTGTGCACGGCGTATTGACCAGTTTGATGATTGGTGGGCATTGTCTGCTCGAAGGCGCCCCGGGGTTGGGAAAGACACTGCTCGTCCGGACGCTCGCCCAAGTTCTCGACCTCGACTTCTCCCGCATTCAGTTCACTCCAGACCTGATGCCAGCCGACATCCTCGGCACGAACATGGTGGTTGAAAATCCGGATGGGAAGAGAGTATTCGAGTTTCAACAAGGTCCCATCTTTACCCAAATCTGCCTGGCTGACGAAATCAATCGGGCCACTCCCAAGACCCAATCGGCGATGCTGGAGACCATGCAGGAGGGAACGGTCACGGTCGCCGGCAAACGTTACGAATTGAAGAAACCGTTTTTCGTACTTGCGACTCAGAATCCGATTGAACAGGAGGGGACCTACCCTTTACCGGAAGCTCAGCTCGATCGCTTCCTGTTCAAACTGATTGTCGACTACTCAGGACGCGACGAGCTTGCCACGATCATCGACCGGACAACCAAAGGGATCACGATCGAACCGAATCGGGTGATGGACGGAGCGGAGATTCTGAAGTGGCAGCGACTGATTCGCCAAGTCATTTTAGCTGACCATTTGCGTGACTACATTGTGCGGCTGATCCTCGCAACTCACCCCGAGGGCCCCGCCGCAGCTGAAATCACGAATCGCTATCTCCGCTGGGGCAGCAGCCCGCGCGGAGCCCAGACGATTGCCTTGGCGGCGAAAGTGCGGGCCTTGCTCGAGGGGCGATTCAATGTCAGCTTTGAAGATGTCCGCAAGACTTTCCTTCCAGCGCTGCGCCACCGCGTGATTCCCAACTTTGAAGCCCTTGCTGAGGGCATTTCCAACGATCAGATCTTGCGGGAAATCCTCGACAAGACTCCACAGAAGTCCGACTCTTGAGCCACCTCCCACAGCCTCCTACCTGACGTCGCTCAAACTCTCCGAATCAGCTCCGCCGCCTGCTCGACCTGCCCCCTTCGTCGCCCATGAAAACCCCGCCGGTCCCTTCGACACTCCTGCCACCTCAGTTGCTCACGCAGCTGGAGCGCATGGAACTCGTCAGCCGGAAGATCTTCCGCGGCCGAATGAAGGGTGAGCGGCGAAGCAAACGCAAAGGGCAATCGGTCGAGTTCGCAGACTTCCGAAATTATGTACCAGGGGACGACCTCCGGTTCATCGATTGGAACCTCTACGCGCGATTGGACAAACTCTTCCTCAAGTTGTTCCTTGAAGAAGAAGATTTGCACTTTTACGCCCTGGTCGATTGCAGCCCGAGCATGGACTTCGGGGAACCCAGCAAGTTTTTCTATGCCAAGCAGCTCGCCGCCGCCCTCGGCTACATCGGCTTGTGCCGCAGCGACCGGGTGAAGATCGAGCCGCTAGGATTGCCGATCGCTCGAGCCGCGCCGGTCCTGCGCGGCCGCAGCAGCCTCTGGCGGATGCTGAATTACCTAGAACAACTGCCTTGCAGTGGCACGACTAATTTGACCGAGTCAGTCAAATCGTTTTGCCTCCGCAATGCAGGCAAAGGCATCGTGGTTCTGATCACCGACTTGATGGATAAAAACGGATACGAGGCGGCTCTCCGGGCACTCGTTGCTCAGGACCTCGACATCTATGTGATTCAGGTCCTCAGTCAGGCGGAAATTGACCCCGACCTGAAAGGTGACCTGAAGCTGGTGGATGTGGAGGACCAGGACTTCGCGGAAATCAGTATCAGTCCACGGCTCCTCGACAAATACCGCCGCACGCTGGCTAGTTTCATCGAGACGGCTCGCGAGTTCAGTGCCCGCCGTGGCATCAGCTACATGATGACGAGCACCGACCGGCCAGTTGACCGACTGATTTCGCGTTATCTCCGCCAGAGGGGATTGGTGCGATGAGTTTGCTCAATACGCTCGGACTGCTGGAGTGGATTGTGCTCGGGGTTCTGCCGGCTCTGCTGGTGGCCTTGTATTTCCTCAAACTTCGTCGGCGGCCGCTGGCAGTACCGAGCACTTACCTCTGGACCAGGACGCTGGAGGATTTACATGTCAACAGTTTGTGGCAGCGACTGCGGCAGAGCTTGTTGCTGTATCTTCAATTGCTCTTGCTCGCAGTACTCAGCCTTGCGGTCCTTCGCCCGGGATGTCAGGGAACCGAACTTGCTGGCGAGCGTTTTATCTTTTTGCTCGATCATTCTGCCAGCATGTCGGCAACCGACGTGACAAAAGGCACTCGCCTTGATGAGGCCAAGCGCCGCATCATCCAGACGATTGATCGCATGAAGCCGGGAGATGCGGCAATGCTGATCACGTTTTCCAACCGGGCCCAGGTTGCCCAATCCTACACGCAGAACAAGTCCCTCTTGAAGCAGAAAGTCGAGGCGGTCGAGCAAACCCAACGGAGCACCGATCTGACCGAAGCGCTGACGGCAGCCAGTGGATTGGCCAATCCCGGACGCACCTCAACCGAGGAGACCGACATCCAGGTTGCTGATTCACTACCGGCCAAGCTGCTCGTTTATTCCGATGGCGGTGTCAAAGCGATACCGGATTTTTCGCTCGGGAATTTGACTCCGGAGTATTTCCCCATTGGTGGACTGGAGGCACCGCAAAACGTCGGCTTCACGGCTTTTGCCCTCAGCGATGAGTCCGGAGCGGAACAGCAGATGCAACTCTTTGCCCAATTGCGAAACTCGCTGGATGCGGAACGGACCGTCAATGTCAATCTTTATGTGGAAGAACAGCTCTTTGATGCCCAGGCGGAAATCCGGCTCAAGCCTGGCCAAGCTCAGGGAGTGAGCTTTGACCTGACTGCGTTGGCCAGTTCGATTCGCACGCCGCAGCGGTTGAAGCTACAAATCGAAGAGCCAGACGCATTCCAGCAGGACAACGTCGTGTTTGGAATTCTCAATCCGCCTCGCCCCGCGAAGCTGTTAGTAATTGGCCCAGGCAATGATTATCTGAAGGTCGCCCTGCAAACCGAAGCGATCATCCGCCAGGCTGAAGTTCGCTTCGAGACTCGCAGCTTCCTCGATTCGCCGCAGTACGAGACAGACGCCGCCTTGGGAAATTACGATCTGATCATTTACGACGATTGCGCCCCGCCGAAACTACCCGAGTGTAATACGGTTTTTTGGGGACGCTCGCCACCGGGCGAAGCCTGGAAGTTCGGCGAGCGGAAGTTCCCGACCGTGGTTGCCAACTTCGAACAGGGTCATCCCCTGATGAATTCCTTGCAATTGCTCAAAATCTCCATCGTGGAATCAGCGCCGCAAGAACCGCCGCCCGGTGCAACAGTCCTGCTGGAGTCGACCGATGGACCACTGATAGTGCTTGCCCCGCGCGCCAGTTACCAGGATTTGGTGATCTCGTTTCCGCTGGCCGAGTTGCAAGAGGGCGGAGAATTCTCCATCAACACCAATTGGCCGAGCCAGCTGAGCTTTCCCTTATTTATTCAGAATGTAGTCAGCTATCTTTCCGGTGGAGCTCGTTACTTTACGACCGAGGTCTCGGCTCCGGGCAGCTTGGTCCGACTCCGCGCTCCACCCACTGTCGAGCAGTTGAAAGTCACCACCCCAACCGCACAGAACGAAACCTTGCAACGAGGTTCTGACCAGAGCTTCAGTTTCAGCGGAACCGAGCAAACTGGCTGGTATGATGTCCGCGCTGCAGGTGCAGTTGAGCTGGAATTGCCGTTCGCGGTGAACCTGCTTGACTCGCGCGAGAGCGACTTGACCGTGCGGGAAAAACTGGAGATTGGACACGAGGAAGTAACCGGCCAGAGGACCCTTGAGCCAGCGAGGACGGAATTCTGGCGCTGGCTGGTCGTCCTTGCACTGGCCGTTTTGCTGGTGGAGTGGCTGGTCTACAATCGACGCTTGGCGATGTAGGGTCGCGAAGCCATCTGGTGATTCGGAGAGCTGGTGCCACTGCCAATTGCAGTTCCCCGCCCGCTCTTCTCCGCGAAGTTCTCCATCAAGCTGTCCAAACCGAACTGTTTCCGGAGTACCGCATGTCCTCTGCGCCCAAATCACGTCTCGACTGCACCCAATTGCGCTGGCAATGTGATCCGAACCTGTTTTCGTTTGAGACGACGGCTGAATTGGAAATCACGGACTCTCTGGTAGGCCAGGAAACCGCACGGGATGCCTTGCTGTTTGGGATCGAGTGTTTGGCGCACGGGCAAAATGTTTATGTCCGCGGACCGCGCGGCACTGGTCGAATCACGATGGTTCGGCAACTGCTGCGGCAACTCCAAATGAAGACGAAAAAGAAGCGTGATCGCTGTTTCGTCAACAATTTTCTCAAGCCAGACCGGCCCCGGCTCATTACGCTTCCACCGGGTACCGCCAATGAATTTCGCAAGGCAATGTCGGAATTTGCCGAATTCGTCCGCAAGGAACTTCGCAAGCTGCTCGATTCGGAGCCCCTGCTGTCCCAGCGGGAGGCGGCCAAAGAACGCGTCCATAGTCTGGCGCGGCATCTTTCCGATCCGCTCGAAACGCGACTGGCGAATGCCGGCTTGGCACTGGTCTCGATTCCTCAAGGCCCCACCGTAATTTTCCCTTTGGTGGATGGAGAACCCGTTCCGCCTGACCAGTTAAAAACGCTGATTGCCCAAGGGAAGATATCGGGTGAGCTGCTGGAAAACTACGAGCGGCAATTGCCCAATTTTCAAAAAGACGTCGAACGAGTCAGTCGCGAGATTGGCCAAGTCTACCGGGAGGGCAAGCGGGAAATTGATTCGCTCAAACAAATGGCCGCCCGGGCTTTGCTGGGAGCCATCACCGGCTCGATCTTGATGCGGTTCAACCAACCGGCAGTCAAGACGTTCATCGACGAGGCCGTCCAGGATGTGGTCGAAAACCAACTCGACGGCGAGGAGGATGAGGAACCAGCCGACCTCGACGCCCTGTATGGCGTTAATATCGTCCTGACTCATGCCGAAAATGAGTTCTCGCCCGTCGTGGAAGAAGTCGTTCCCAATGTCATCAACCTCCTCGGCACGGTTGACCTGACGTTCTCGGGCGAACAGGCCGTTTCCGACTTTCGGGGAATTCGGGCCGGAGCGCTCCTGCAGGCCGATGCGGGCTACTTGGTCGTCGATGTGGAGGATTTACTCAGCGAGCCCGGAGCCTATCGCGCCTTGATGCGTACCCTCCGCACTCGGCGACTGGAAATCGTTCCGCCGGAAATGGGCTTCATGCGTCCTTATGTGGTTGTCCAACCGGAGCCGATCGATGTTGAGGTTCGCGTGATTCTTGTCGGCGATGTCGATACTTATTACCAATTGGACGCGATCGATCCTGACTTCCAGGAATTGTTCAAGGTGTTGGCGGACTTCGATGATGAGATCCCGCGCGACTCCAGTGGCTTGCAGCAGTACGCGATTGTCCTCTCCCGACTCGCCAAGGAAGAAGGGCTTTTGCCCTTCCATCGTTCAGGAGTTGCAGCCTTGGCCGAGCATGGTGCCCGGGTAGTCGCTCGGGAAGGACGACTGACCGCCAAGTTTGGACGGATCAGCGACATTGCCCGCGAAGCCGCCTTTTTGGCGAGCAAGGACAATGCTCCGCATGTTCGCGACAATCATGTCTGGCAAGTCATTCGCCGCACCAAACAGCGAGCCAATCTTCCCTCGCGGCGTTTTCAGGATTACGTCACCTCAGGCACAATCCGGGTGGCCACCAGTGGGAGTGAGGTGGGACAAATCAATGGACTCGCCGTGATTCACTCGGGACCGTTGACCTACGGATTTCCTGCGCGGATCACCGCCACGATTGGCCCGGGGACGGCCGGGCTGATTAACATCGAAGGCCGAGCGCGAATGAGCGGAGCAATCCACAGCAAGGGCTTTCACATTCTGGGGGGGCTCCTGCGGCATTTGCTCAGTACGGATCATCCCCTCTCATTCAGCGCTTCGCTCGCGTTCGAGCAAAGCTATGGTGGCATTGACGGCGATTCCGCCAGCGGTGCGGAAACAGTTTGCCTGTTGAGTGCCCTGACCGGGATTCCGATCTCCCAAAGCCTGGCCATGACTGGAGCGATCGATCAGCTTGGGCATATTCAGGCAATCGGCGGAGTGAATGAAAAGATCGAAGGCTTCTTCGACATCTGCCATCACTTTGGTTTGAATGGGGAACAAGGGGTCGTGATTCCGCGGGCGAACGCGGGCGACTTGATGCTGCGGGCCGATGTCGTTGCGGCCTGCCGTGCCGGACGATTTCACATTTACGCTGTCGATACGATTCACGAAGCCCTCGAACTGTTTACCGGCATTCCGGCCGGGCAATCCACCACGGGCCGCTATCCGGCGGGCTCCGTTCTGGCGGTAGCAGTCCAACGGGCCCACGAGTTTTGGCAGAAAACGCTCTCCGCACCACAGCGAATGACCCAAGTCGCCAGTGGGGAAGCTTTTGAGCCGCAGTCAACGACACCACCGGGTGAAATGGCTGAGAAACCGAAAAAGAGCAAGAAAAAGAGCTAGAATAAGGGGACGGTCGATCTTCCTCGTCAAATCGGCGGTCGCCCTCCTCCTCTCACTCACTCTCCCTAGCGCAGGCTTGTCATGGGTTGCCACTCCGAAATTGGATTGAGCCAATTCGCGCTTTCCATGTGCCTGCCGGAATGGGTGTCGGCCGGCCGGGTAGACTTGTCCCGCTGGCCCGTGCTCGCCGGGCGCGTGCTTGGTTGTTGCTTGGTCGCGGGCTGGGCGATCGTTGGCGTTCTAGCCAGCTCCGTCGCCGCCCAAGAGTCAGTGTCTCCATCACCAGCTGATCTCAAAGCCAAGGTCACTGCACTCGACTCCAGCTTGGACCAGTCCATCCGCGGCTGGCTGGAAGAACATTGCACTGCCTGTCATTCTGGATCTGAAGCGGACGGCCAACTGGATCTGACCAAGCCTTTTCGCGTCAGCAATGTCGTCAAGTCGGCGGAAAAATGGCGGCGACTTTGGCAACGGGTGGAAGCAGGTGAAATGCCCCCCCCAGACCATGCTGTCCTCACCCAGCAGGAGCAGAAAGTCTTGGGGGATTGGCTGGGCGAGGTACTCTATGAGGTCGCTTGCGAAGTGACTCCGCCGCGGCGCTCGCCGGCGGTGAGGCGGTTGACGCGCGACGAATACCGTCGCTCGGTCGAGGATCTGACCGGAGTCACCTACGCGACGGCAGAGCAATTTCCGGCCGATGAAGTTGGACACGGATTTGACAATCTTGCCGAATTGCTCAGTGTCTCGCCGCTGCTGATGGAAAAGTATCTAGCCGCTGCAGAAGAGATCGCAGCCCGAGCGATTGTCGATCCGGCAACTTATCGCACCGAGGCCTCTTGGAATGGAATTGACCTGACCGGCGGCGAAAATGTTTTTCCGGCAGAACAGGACCAGGTGCTCGCTGCGGGGGGCGAATTGACCACCAAGGTGACGGTCCCGCGACCAGGCAAGTACGAATTGGAAGTGATTGCCTGGGGGCAGCAAGCCGGTGACGAAGCTTGTCGAATGGGCTTGATCGTCGACGGCAAACAATTGGAAGAATTCGAGGTCACGGCAGTGCGTCGCCGCCCCTCCAAACATCCGTTGACCGTCGAGCTTTCCGCCGGTGAGCACCAGCTGGGTGTTTCGTTCAACAATGATTTCTACGATCCAGACAATCCGGACAAGAACCAGCGCGATCGCAATCTGGCCATTCGCCGCCTCCACCTGAGCGGTCCGACCGGGGTCGAAATCCCCGTTGGCCCACGGCAAGTAGAACTGATCTTTGCCCGACCGGACGAACGGACTCGACCGGCAGCCGCAGACCGGCAAGTACTGGAGCGGCTGGCTGCTGAAGCTTTTCGGCGCGAAGTGGAACAGGCCGAAGTGCTGCAATTGGTCAAATTGTTTGATGACCAGCAGCGGTGGGGCGCCAGTTACGAAGCGGCATTGCAAACCTGTCTCGTGGCGATTTTGACCTCACCCTCTTTTTTGTTCAAGCAGGAAACCAGCCCACCGCCGGGCGAGATCGCTCAACTGCCGCCAGCCGAGTTGGCTCAAGCGGTTTCCTTCTTTCTCTGGAGCCGCCCGGCCGACAACGAGTTGCTTGCTGCCGCGGCTGAAGGCAATTTGTCAAAGCCGGGGCAGCTGGCCCATCAGGTCGAACGGCTCCTCAATGACCAGCGATCGAGTGCCTGGCTCGACAACTTCGTCGAGCAGTGGCTTTATCTGCGAATGCTCGATCGACTGGAACCGCGACTGGAGCTCTCGCCGCCGCTGACACCTGAGGTGATGCAGGCGATGCGGAGCGAGACCAAACAGTTCGTTGCCCACTTGGTTAAGGAGAACCGTCCAATTCGCGAACTCGTCCTCGCCGAGTACACGTTCGTCAACCAAACACTGGCCGAATGGTATGGACTCAAGGGAGTTTTCGACGCGAAGGAGCTGACGCAGGTCAGCCTCAGCGACACACCGCGGCGCGGGTTGCTCGGCCAGGCCGGCATCTTGCTGCTGACCTCCAATCCTGACCGCACCAGCCCCGTCAAGCGCGGCAAATGGATCCTCGAGACATTGCTTAATCAGCCGCCGCCACCTCCCGCGCCGGAGGTGCCACAACTCGACAGCCAGCCTCAATTGAGCGGGACCCTGCGGCAAAAAATGGAACAGCATCGGAGCGACCCCAACTGCGCCTCGTGTCATCTGAAAATGGACGCCTTGGGCTTTGCTCTCGAACGATATGACTCGGCGGGTCGCTGGCGGGAACAGGACGAAGGCCAGGCGATCGACGACCGTGGCGAATTGCCGGGGGGGATTGGAGTCGCCGGGGCAACCGAATTGGCTCAAATCCTGAGCGACCAGTATGAACGGCAAATCGCTCGGGGATTCGTGGAGAAACTGCTGACTTTTGGGCTCGGCCGCGGGCTGACGCTGCACGATGATCAGAGTGTGGTTAAAATTCTGGAAGTTTGCCGCCCCGATGGTTATCGTCTGCGTGACCTGATTCAAGCGGTGATCGCGTCCGATGCCTTTCAATTGCGCAGCGGCGGGCCACGTCCACCCGGTTCCAGCGAGTCACCTTCCCCGTCCTCTCAGGAGAATGGAATATGAGCCCCTTCGCCAACGGTTCGGACAGCAACTTCCCACACTCCCGCCGCAGGTGGCTGCAGGGTGTCGGCGCGGCTTTGGCCCTGCCCCTGTTTGAGAGCTCGCTCGCGGCAGCCGTCAGCTCCTCCCGCGGTGGAGCGGGTATCGCGTCCACACCGGCCCGCGTGGTCTATCTTTATGTCCCCAATGGCATGCACATGCCCGACTACCGGCCGCGGACGATCGGCAACGACTTTGAATTGCCGCCAATCCTTCAGCAATTGGCTGCTCATCGCGGTGACATGAATGTTTTGAGTGGCCTGACGTTGAATGGAGCCCGCGCTTTGGGCGATGGGCCCGGTGATCATGCCCGCAGCGTCGCTGCGTTTCTCACCTCGGCTCACCCGAAAAAGTCGGATGGAACCGACATCCGCAATGGCGTCTCGATTGATCAGGTGATGGCGCAGCAGCTGGGGGACCGGACGCGACTCCCCAGCCTCGAAGTCGGAATGGAACAGAGTGCAGCGGCAGGTAACTGCGACTCAGGTTACAGCTGCATTTACTCGTCCAATCTCAGCTGGCGGGATGAAACAACGCCGGCACCGAAGGAAGCCAATCCCGCGGCCCTGTTTGACCGCCTGTTTGGTCGTCCGGCTTCGCTTGAGCCACTGGCCGGCCCCGATCCGGAACGTCGCCGGCGCAGCGTGCTCGACTTTGTTCAGGAAGATGCCCGGCGATTGCGGCGAGAGCTGGGCCGCGGCGACCAGCAACGGCTCGAGCAGTATTTGACCAGTGTCCGCGAATTGGAAAAGCAGATGATCCGGGTTGACCGACTTGAAGGTCTCGATCCGGAAGACCCCGAGTATCCTCGCCCCGCCGGAGCACCGCGGGAATACGCTGAACACATGGAGCTGATGTTCGACCTGATGGCCTTGGCACTGCAGACCGATGCGACCCGAGTCATGACCTTCATGTATGCCAACGCGGGAAGCAATCGCAGTTATCGCAACCTGGAAATCAATCAAGGCCACCACGAGCTGTCGCACCATGGCAATGATCGCGACAAGCAAGCCAAGATTAGCCAAATCAACCAGTTCCATGCCGGCTTGTTCGCCCGCTTCCTCGATCGCCTGGCAGGGCACGAAGTTGGCGGCGAGCGGCTGCTGGACCGGACGCTGGTCGTCTACGGCTCGGGAATCTCGGATGGCAATGCTCACAATCATGATGACTTGCCAATTCTGTTGCTCGGCGGCAAAGGACTTGGCATCAAGTCCGGTCAACACTTGAAATTCCGTAAAGAGACGCCCTTGGCAAATCTGCATCTCTCAGTTGCCCGCTTGGCCGGCGCGACGCTGGACCAATTCGGGGACAGTACCGGCGACTTGCATGACGAGCTGTTGGGTTAGTCTTCTGGCGGATGTCGCCTTCGCCGGCAAAAGCTCACCAAACTTGATGCCGCCACGATTCGCATCGACTCTTTTCCCTTATTTTCGCCGTTCCACTGATTGACATATCGGAATATGTCGATACATTAAATGCGGCATGATCGTTCAGACGGTTTACCGAAAAAAGGAGCGGAAATGAGCGGGCAAACAGGGCGGTTTGGCTGGAGCCAACTGGCTGCATACGCGCGGGCAGTGGGCTTTTGGGCCTTCATGCTTGCCGGGACGGCTGCCGTGGGTTGGATGCTGCTTTGGGCAGCAGGGACCTTTCACGAAAAGGTCGGAGACCATGCCGAGCAAGCCCTGCCTGACATTCCGACCGGAGCGGTACTCGCGGAAGTCCGCCATGTTGAGCGCCCTCGTTTCGAAACTGCGATGGGCGTGATTCAAGCTGTACACGAAGCGGGCGTCGCCTCAAAGATTCTAGCGCGTGTCGAGGAAGTCAACGTCACCGCGGGACAGCAAGTGACCGCCGGGGAAATCCTGGTCAAGTTGCAGGACGAAGACCTGAAAGCTCGCTTGGCTCAACTTGAGTCCAACCAAAGCGCGACCGAAGCCCGTCAGGTTCAGGCTCAGGCCGACTTCGATCGGGCTGAAAGGCTTTTGCCCACTTCCTCGATCTCCAAAGCAGACCACGACGCTGCCACCGCAACCTTAAAGGCCGCAAACGCTGACGTTAATCGGGCTCGCCAAGCTGTCGAAGAGTCGCGAATCCAATTGGCCTTTGCCACTATCAAGGCTCCTTTTAACGGCATTATTGTCGACAAGCAGGTCAAGCCAGGTGACACGGCCGTGCCGGGGCAAGTTCTGCTGCGATTGTATGACCCCACCCAAATGCAGCTAGTTGCCCAGGTTCGGGAATCACTCGCCATGACCCTTCGCCCTGGCCAGCTTATCGGCGCTCGCCTTGATGCGCTCGGTTACGAATGCCAAGCAACCATTGCCGAAGTGGTTCCGCAGTCGGATAGCGCGACTCACTCCTTTGAAGTCAAGGTCACCGGCCCCTGTCCCGAAGGAATCTACAGCGGGATGTTCGGCCGATTGGTCTTGCCGGTCGGAACCGAGAAATTATTGCTGGCTCCTGCTGACTCTCTGATACGGATTGGTCAATTGACGATGGTCAACGTTGCCCAGGACGGTCACATGGAACGACGAAATGTGCAGATTGGCCGGGAAGTGAACGGTGAGGTTGAAGTTCTGTCGGGATTGCGGGCCGGAGAACAAGTAGTTCGCAACCCCAATGCGGAAAGGGTTCAGGAATGAGCAAGCATCTTCCTGCCCAGGACGGACATACCGACTTTCTGTCGGGCATAGTTCGCGTCTTTTTGCAAAGCAACCTCTCAATCATCTTGATCATTGCGGCAGCTCTGATTGGATTTGCAGCCCTGCTTCTGACGCCGCGCGAAGAGGACCCGCAGATCGTCGTGCCACTGGCCGATGTCTTTGTTCAAGCCCCGGGATACGACGCGGCCCAAGTTGAGCAACTGGTTGCGACCCCATTGGAGCGCATGCTCTCGCAAATCGACGGCGTCGAGTACGTTTACAGCATGTCTCGCGATGACCAGGCGATCATCACGGTCCGATTCTTTGTCGGCCAAGACCGCGAACGCAGCTTGGTCAAGCTATTCAAAAAGCTGAATGAAAACAGCGACCTCATCCCGCCTCCAGTCCGGGGTTGGGTCCTCAAGCCCGTCGAAATCGACGATGTGCCGATTGTCACGTTCGCGTTGAAAGGTGCAGGCGGAGATAGTTATCAACTCCAACGCATCGGCGAGGAACTCATCGAACGGCTGGCGACGGTTCCGCAGATCAATCGCGCTTACCTTGTCGGCGGTCAAGCTCGCGAAATTCGGGTCGAGGTCGACCCGGAACGCCTGCAAGCCTACCAGTTGACACTGGTTGAATTGAATCGGGCGGTTGCAATTGCCAATACTGTTCAACCTGCCAAACAATTCGCCCGCGGCGACCGCGAAGTCCAGGTCCAGACCTCATTCCAGCTGCGCCGTGCCGATCAATTGGGGGATTTGGTTGTTGGCGTCTTTGCCGGCTTGCCAGTGTATCTCAAAGACGTTGCCCAGCTTCACGATACTGCCCAAGACCCAACGACTTACGTCCGCCATGGCTGGGGCCCGGCCGCTGGATTTGCCGGCCACGAAGGCAGTGCGGGCACCCTAATCGATTCACACCGGGACATCCCGGCAGGAGAACGCCTCGAGTCGGCACCCGCCGTAACCATCGCCATCTCCAAACAGAAAGGGGCCAACGCCGTCGCTGTGGCCGAGCGCGTTTTGGCCAAGGCCGAGGAACTGAAAAAATCCGTGCTTCCAGCCGACGTGGAATTGGTGGTCACGCGCAACAATGGTCTCGTCGCAAATGAAAAGGTCAATGAACTGATCGAAGCCCTCGGCATTGCGATCCTGATTATCATTCTGCTGCTGACGCTGGGGATGGGGTGGCGCGAGGCATTGATCGTCTCAATTGCCGTTCCGGTTGTGTTCGGCTTGACCCTGTTCGTCAACCTGTTGTTTGGTTACACGATTAACCGCGTCACGTTATTTGCGCTGATCCTGGCGTTAGGTCTCCTCGTCGACGACCCAATCGTCGACGTTGAAAACATTGCCCGCCATTTCCACGACCGTAAAAAGGCAACTCGCAAGATTGTGCTGGACGCGGTCGCGGAAATCAGGCCCCCATTGATCAGCGCGACTCTGGCGGTCATCGTCAGCTTCCTCCCGATGTTTTTCATTACCGGGATGATGGGCCCTTACATGTCGCCAATGGCCTTGAACGTCCCGGTGGCGATGCTCATGTCGATGGTGGTCGCGTTTACGATCACGCCCTGGTTGAGCTATCACATCCTCAAGCAGGAATTTCCAAATGAGGAGTCAGTCGGAGACGTGCCGGTTTCTGAGGCAGACGACTCCGAGCCCCCGGTGCTGAGTCACGCGGCCTACGATCCGGAACAGATTCGGAAGACTTGGCTGTATCGGCTTTTTAAGCCACTGATGCAGCCCTTGCTCAAGACTCGCCTGCGGGCGGTCGCCTTTCTGGCGCTAATCGCTCTTTTGACTTTAGCTGCGGTTGGCTTAGGAGCGTTGCGTCTGGTGCCGCTGAAGATGCTTCCCTTCGATAACAAAAACGAGTTCTTGCTGGTGCTCGATATGGATGAAGGGACGAGCCTCGAGCGAACTTCGGCCGTCCTCCGTCAACTGGAACAGTCAGTAGCCTCCACTCCCGAGGTCGTCGATTTTACGACCTATGCTGGCTGCCCAAGTCCAATCGATTTCAATGGCATGGTCCGACATTATTACTTGCGACAAGGTGCGCACTATGGAGAGATGCGAATCAACCTTGTCGGCAAAAAAAACCGGAAGCATCAAAGCCATGCGATTACCTTGCGGATGCGTGACCAATTGACCGCAATTGCGACTGCCGCTGGTGGCACGCTGCGCCTCGTCGAACTTCCGCCAGGGCCCCCCGTGCTGGCTTCGATCGTGGCCGAGGTCACCGGCCGCTCCGACTTTCGTTACGAGGACTTATTGGACGCCGCAGACATCGTTGCCGAGCGTCTGCAAAAAGAGCCTGGGGTTGTGGAAGTCGATGGTTTGCGGGAGGCGACAGTCGAGCGGCTGGTCTTTGTCCCCGATCAGGAAAAAGCAGCCCTTAATGGCGTGAGCGTGGAGGATATCGGGACTGCGATCCGCACTGCGTTGGCCGGCGAGACCAGCGGCTTGTTGCGGGTGGATAATGAACGCCAGCCTCTGGAGATCGTCGTCCGCTTGCCCAAGGCCTTGCGCAGTGACCCACTCGCACTGCAACAGATCGCAGTCAAAGGTGAATCTGGCGAACTCGTCCGGTTGGTGGAACTCGGCCAGTGGCGTTCCGGTCGAACTGGGCAGACGATTTATCACAAAAATCTCGAACGAGTGGCATATGTGATGGCAGAAACTGCCGGACGGCCTCCAGCCGATTGCATTATTGACATTCAAGCGGACTATGGTGGACCCGGGCAGGGCGGTGTCGCCGCTGGTGAGGCCCGTCCAGTAGCGGGCCGAACGTTTTTAACCAATGGCTCGGGAATCTCGTGGATGCTCCCGGCCGGTATTCAAACCCGCTTTTCCGGCGAGGGAGAATGGCAAATCACGCTTGATGTGTTCCGTGACTTGGGCTTGGCGTTTGGCGCCGCCATGGTGTTGATCTACGTCATCCTGGTAGCCCAAACGGGCTCTTTCCTGGTCCCGATCATTGTGATGCTGGCGATTCCGCTGACGGCCCTCGGCGTGATGCCCGGCTTCTGGCTGTTAAATCAGATGATGAACACGACGGTCGGCGGCTATCCCGATCCAGTCTTCTTCACTGCGACAGCAATGATCGGGATGATCGCTTTGGCTGGGATTGTTACGCGCGACTCGATCATCCTCGTCGACTTCATGGAGCAGGCCGTGGCCAATGGCCGGCCATTGTTCGATGCCATTCTGGAAAGCCGCGTCGTCCGACTCCGGCCAATTCTCCTGACTGCCGGTGCCGCGATGCTCTCGGCAATCCCAATCACGCTCGATCCGATTTTCTCGGGACTCGGTTGGTCACTCATTTTTGGCCTGGTCGCCAGTACGGTATTCACTCTCTTTGTCATTCCCGTCACGTACTGGCTGTTTTATGCTCATCGGGAGAGGCAAGCCGCAAACGCACCCTCGCCCTAAGTCGCCTGAATGCCTGAAGTAGCCCCTGCCAGCTGTTGCCTTGGCGCACAGAGTTGTTTCTTGAAACCGCCCCCCGCAGCAGCGCAGGGTACGATTCGCTTGCTGCAAAAGTCCTCCTCGCTTTGCCCGCTCGATGAGTCCTGTCCGCGCAGCCACAAAGTACGCTCGGCACACCCAACTTCCTTCCCGAAAACCGGCAGGCAATCACGTAAAGTCAAAGCCGCTGAACGCATTCCCCCGTTCGTGAGTATTCACTGGGGCGCCGCAGTAAAGCAAACGAACTATCCGGCCGAGCAACTTGCCGCGTAGAAGTCCCGGCGTAGAAGTCCCGGCGTAGAACTCGCACCGCTCAGGGATTCAATCGTCCGTGGAAGCAGCACTTTCAGCCTGTCTTTTTGCTACCTTTTCCATGGGTTTGCACGAGCTTTCTCTTGACCAATTCCATGAAGTGCTCCCAGTCCTGCTGCGTAGCAAAGTGCTCTCGGGGAAACACGTGTCCGATATTATCCGCTTGAAAGATCACGACGAGGTCGTCGGACAGTCCGTAGCCTGACATATCCGCCCAAGAGTAGGGAGCGGGCTTAGTCGTGAACTCGAAGCCATGTTCCGTGATCACCCCGTCCATGACAGTTCGTGGGTGCTTGTCACTCATCTGCAAAGCAGCGACAACTTTACGCTGGCGATTCCACGAATCAAGACTAATCACCGACGCAATGAACCAGCTAATCGCACCGATCAAGGGCAAGAAAAGACTCGCCAAAGCAATTAAGAATGCGACCATCGCAACGGTAAGCAAACTGAGAGGGACCGCCCCCTGTTTCCTTTGCGATAATTCCAGAAAACGTTGAAGATGGACTGCTCGCTGGAGCCCATTGAACTTCAGGTGCATCTCAAAATCCTCGCGTTACAACTCGATGCCTTCTGTTGCCGAGTCAATTGCGCTCTCTGCGGCCAGTCCCCTCACAGCAAGCGGCAATCCAACTTCGGTTCCAATCGGCCGTCGATTCGGCAAAGGGCGACGAATCGACGGCAAGCCTCAAACCGGTCATGCCCTTAAGCGATGCAAACCTGCCCCGGTGCGGCCTGGCAATCTGACCCCACTCGAGCCTCTGTCAAATTCAGACAACGACCGCACCCACAGGCTCTAACGAGAGTTGTCGGACACCGACCAGAAAATGAGCACTAGCCTCTTCACCTTCGCGTCTGACGTTCCCGGCCAGCTCAGACCGGCAAGAGACCGATCACATCCGTAATGTCGATCAGCCCCACGGGCCGCTGCTGGTCGTCAACCACTGGAATCTCGCTGATGTTTTTACGGGCCAACAATTCCACTGCCTTCACGACCGACTCGTCGGCCGAGACCGATACCGGACGCGGAGTCATCACCTCGGCAATTGGCCGATCAAGCATCTCGTCCCGATGTTTCTCAAGCAGTCGGGCCAAATCGCTGTCGGTAAAGATCCCCGCCAGCTTTCCTTGCGGGTCGATTACCAGAATCACTCCCACTCGCCGCTCAGTGACCGAACTGCGGACGTAAATCTGCCGTACAATTTCGTCACTTCGAGCGACGCGGCACTGGGCAATTGGACGCATCAGGTCGCGGACACAAGATAGTTTTCGCCCCAGGGATCCGCCCGGATGAAAGCGGGCAAAATCCAGCGCCTGGAATTGGCGAGCCTGCGAGACGACCAACGCCAACGCATCACCCAGGCCTAACATCAGGGTAGTGCTCGTCGACGGAGCCAGGTTCAGGTGACACGCTTCCTCAACTCGCCCATATTCAATCACCACGTCCGCGGCCCGCCCCAAGGTACTGCTGGCCTGACCGGTGAGTGCAAGTAGCGGAATCCCTGCCTTGCCCAAGCTGGGAAGAATTTGCAGCAGTTCATCCGTCTCGCCACTGTTGGATAACGCCAAAACGACATCATCGGGCCCAATCCTGCCCAAGTCGCCATGCATCGCTTCGGCTGGATGGAGGAAATGGGAGCGTGTACCCGTACTGGCCAGCGAGGCCGAAATCTTCTGGCCAATCCAACCCGCTTTTCCCATCCCGGTGACAATGACCGCTCCGCGACATTGCAACAGCAAGTCGACAGCATCGGTAAAACTGACTGGCAAGTGACGGGCCAGCCGGGCCAACGATTCACTTTCCGCCGTGAGGATTTCACTGGCTACCCGAAGTCTTTCAAAGGGAGTCTCAAGACTCCCCGGCAAGTGCGATCTTCGCGCTGCTGAACTCATTTTCAAGCGGCCTCCTGCATTTCCGATTCGCGCAACCGGCGGTACGTCTCACACCGCCGCATCAGCTCCTCATGGGACCCGCAGTCCACCGCGCGCCCATTGTCCATTACCAAAATCTGGTCAACCAGCTCCAATGTCGATAATCGATGCGTAATGATGACCGTCGTCCGACCGCGAATAAACTCCTTCAGCGTTTGATGAATCAACATCTCGCTTTGCGGGTCAATTTGACTGGTCGCTTCGTCCAGCAAGAGAATCTTGGGATCTTTCAGAATGGCCCGGGCCAAAGTCAGCCGCTGACGTTGCCCTCCCGACAGGCGACCGCCATGCTCACCCACATCGGTGTCATAGCCATGAGCCAACTCTTGAATGAAGCCGTCGGCGTGCGCCTTGCGAGCCGCTGAAATCACCTCCAGCTGCGATGCATGCGGCATGCCATAGCGAATATTGTTGGCAATGCTGTCGGCAAACAGCATCGCCGTCTGGGTGACATAGCCAACCTGCTTGCGCAACTGCTTCACGCCAATGTCGCGGAGATCGATGCCGTTGATTCGGATGCAGCCGCTGGTTGGATCAAAAAACCGTGGCACGAGGTTGATGAACGTGCTTTTGCCACAACCATTCGGGCCGATGATTGCCAGCGACGAACCAGCCGGGACGCGAAACGACAAACCCTTGAGTACCTGCTTTTGGGAGTCATAGCCGAAGTGTACGTTCTCCACTTCCAACTCCAATTGCCCCGTGGGAAATGGAACTGGCTCGGCGGGGTTACCGACGGCCGGCTGCTGGTCAATCAAGGGATAGACCCGATCTGCAGCAACTTGCCCCGCCTGCAGTGTGCCATACACGTCGGACATTTTACGCAGCGGATCAGCCACACCACACAGGAAGGCGAAAAAGGTCATCACTTCGCCGAACTTCATCGGGGTCGCCGAAATGGGGATCCCAAACAGACTGGTCTCGCCCTTAATCACCAAGTAGCCCCCGGCGAGCACGGCCAACCCAATAATGCTCAAGCCAAGCAGTTCGTTATTGATTCGAGCCAGCGCTCCATAAAGCGAGATCTTCATTCCCCGCTTGTAAACGTCTTTCGAGACCATTTCAAACCGGGCCCGTTCATGGGTCTCCATGGTGAAGGCTCGAACAATCCGGGAATAGGTCAGGGCCTGATATAGCCGATTAAGCAGCTTAGCCGACTCTTCCATCGCGCGGCGATTAGCCCGCTTGGTGCTGCGCGCCAAAATCAGCATTAGCACAATGGCGATCGGTACAACCAGCAGCGAGACGACCAGCAGCCGCCAATTGATCCACGCCGCGCAAGCAAGGCAGGCAAACATCTTCAGCGGCTCGCGCAATGTCTTGCCAAAGAGATTGGTGATCGCTTGCCCGATTAAGCCGGTTTCTCCCCGAATCCGATTAACCAAGTCGCCCGTGCCATGCACGCCCAACTCGTGCATTTCCATACTCATTACGTTTTGGAAGACCTGATTCTGCAAGTCCAGAATGGTCCGTTGACCAACCCGGGCAACCAAAATCATGTTGCCCATCAGAAACAACCCTCGAAACAAGGTGGCGACGAGCAGCAGCACGATGATCAAGGTCAACGTTTGAAAGGCATCCTTGGGCGTGTATTCGCGCAAAAATGGCAGCAATTTTTCGGTCGAGGCGATCCGATCGAGCTGCACTTGCCGTTCGGCCTCGCGGTTTCGCAACTCTCCAGCGGTTACGGCGTCCGCATTCAATTGGGCGATCGCGCCATCGAGTTTTTCAACTTCGAGGGCAGACTCCGCAATGCGCTGTTCCGCCCATTCGGTCAGCGTCTTGCCGTGCAGAACCACTTCGACAAATGGATAAACGCCCCCGAGGTTGGCTCCCCAGCAGATCGCCACACCAATTGAACAGAGCAGCGAGCCCAAAATGGACCAGCGATAGGTCAGCGCCTGACGCAGCGCCCGCGCGAGATTTTTCATGTTCAGTCCAGCTTCCTTGCCAGGCCGGTCCGCGAAAGATGAACCGGCTAATCGAAAATGTAACCCGGCAGGGAGCGGACGAACAAGTTCAGTTTTCGCAAGTTGCCACTCAAAGGCGATTGGGCTGCTGGAGCAGCCCCAGTCCAAGCTAGCAGTCGCAATTCATACCACGGCCTGTTTTTGGCCGTAGAGTTCCTGACCCGCACTCCATTTTCGCGGTCAGCTGGCGCGTACTTACTTCCCTTTGTCGACCGCCTCTGGCTCCGCCTGCGCGGTTTGGGCTTTGAGCACAAGCAGTACCGGCGTATTTAGTGGCGGGACCTGGTCGGGATTGGCTTCGAACAGCAGCCCGCCCGCTTCCGCCGTGCTGGGAATTGGCAAGTCGATCATTGCGGACGAGAAATTGGAGAGGCAAACCATCTCCCCACCGTTTGCCGCATACAATTCGCGACCGTCCGGGTCGGTAATAAATTTGCTGCCGCCAAATACCCAGTCAATCTTCAGCGGGCTGCCGTCGGAGACGAGCCGCACCATTTCCTTCGCATTCTTCTTGACCAGCTCTTTCTGGGCGTTGAAGTACCAAACTTCAACGTCGATCCGCGGTCCCTCAGCTGCCTTATACTCCGGCTCCCACTGAACGGTGCGTCCGGGATTGATGCCAGCCAATAGCAGAGCTTGGTGAATGTACATGGCCCAAGGTTTAGTCGCGACGATCGACTCGTGCTCCTTGGTTCCCTTGGGGCAGGCAAACATTTCCAGCAATCCCCGGGTCAAACAGATCCGGCCGGAGACGGCCACCAATTTGGCTTGGCTGTCGATCCAAATTTCCTCTTTTTCACTGAGCCGCTTCCATGACTGCGGAATCTCAAACGGGAAGGGAAGTTCTTCCTCTTCATCCCGAATGAACCCAGGACGCTCTTCGGCCGCAACCTCGGCTGGCTGCTCGGGCTGCTGCGGCAAAGCAGGCTCGGGTGAGACAGCCGACGCCCCGCTCTGGGTCGCGGGCTTGGTCGATTCAGCGGTCCCGCCAAGCGGAGCCTCTGGCTTGGCCGTTTTTCCTGACTCGAGTGCCGGCTTGTTGACTGATGATTCGGCCGTGTCCTGCTGGGATGGCAGGTTTGGCTTTTCCGCGGGTGCATTCGCGACGGGAGCCTTTTCGGCAGATGCGGCGGGCGGTGCTTTGGCGGTAGGGAGGTCAGGTTGATTGCACCCACTGAGCACGAACATCGAAAGGAGCCAAGAAATCGCCAGCCACCGACTAAAAACCAACTCGGATGTCATTGCTGCCCTCTCCCATCAATTGCTCAAGCGATGCTCGGCCAACCTGGCCGGGTTCGGCACTTCCCCTCATCATGATAGGTTCTAAGGAGGAAAGGAATAATGGGACCGGCGGAAAAGCCCCGCATTATCGACGTCGCGGCCAGTTCGAATCCTGCCGAACGGGGGAGTGGGAAACAGGCGCCCGGGAAACCGCGTCTCGCCCCCGCGCGGAGTGCAGTTTCGGTGTTAAAATGGGGGGCTCTGTTAAATCTGCCTCCACCTCTGATATTCCCCATGATTACCGATTCCCAATCTGAATCGAGCGGTCGCAAGAAGCCGACGCGCCAAAAGAAGAAACAACTCGCTCCAGCCATCCCGCTCGATGACCAAGTGCCAGCTGGTCCGCCGCCCTCTGCGGTCAAACCGGACAACGAGTCGATCGGCGTCACCCCAATACACGCCAATTACCGTCGACTTTCCAAAGGACTCCGCTCTGCTCTCGGTGAGAAGGCTGAGTTTCTTTGCTGGGGTTTACCCGTCGAGGTGGCCGACTCTCCCGCATTCACGTTGTTGCAGAAGCTGCAAAAGGCAATTCAAAAAGAGAAATGCCCGGCGACG